>Ga0210016_1005853_pt1 | contig 10117 bp, 6 predicted proteins | sample CryGeyCG2014_300_FD_185454 | JGI IMG/M metagenome (GOLD analysis project Ga0210016, IMG submission 185454) | Groundwater microbial communities from aquifer - Crystal Geyser CG02_land_8/20/14_3.00 (SPAdes) (version 2) | ecosystem: Environmental > Aquatic > Deep subsurface > Groundwater | place...
GACCAAAATATCTCTTAAAATTACCCTCTCAAAGATTATTTAATCCTTATATAAACACTATTTTAACCCTCTTTTTAAGCCAATTTATTTCTTGAAGTTAGAGAAATTTATTGTTTTAAATTACAGGTGTAAATAACGATTCCCGACCTTCAAGGAGTTCTTCAATGCGTAAGGCAAGAAGCTTCCACTGATCTTTTGGAAGATTAAAATCTACCCCAAGATTAAGAATCGCTTTCTGACGAGGTCCTTGTTTTGTACGGACAGATTCGACGAGCTTATAGGTAGAGTAGATAGTATTATTTTTTTTATTTTTATGACATACTTCTCGAATAAACATAGTAAGTGCATTATATCACAACAAGTTGTGTTTGTCAAGGAAAATCTTATGGTCTTTGCGAGATTTTGGCACTACAAAGCCAATTTTTAAAAACCTGAATACGCAACCCATTGATATAACATAACTTAACTTTTTATAGTAGTAAAATCCAGCATTAATTCGTAGTGTTTTCATGAACTTGGGTTAAGTGAGAAATCTTTCCTTTTGCCTTTAAGATCCCTCGTCGAGTACTCCGTCGGGATGACATCGTTCTCTATGTACGACATTGAAGGGTTGACGGGTCCCTATGACAAACAACAAACAATGCCAATCATCTGCCATTTTTAGACAACCGCCCTCTGATATTGAAAATATTTGTTGACAAATAATGGTAATTGGTATACAATATTTGATATCAATAAGAAAATTTGGGGGAATCTTGCCAATGAAAAATCTCATCCAGAGATTGTCTTTATCCTGCCTGATAATTATCATTACAGCCTCGTCTTATGCTGGAAATTATCTTCCTATCCTTACTTGGCCGGGTACCGGGACTTACAAGTCTGATGGGCTTGATCCAGAGGTTGGGATTGAGGGGACTACATTTACCTTTCGGGTGAAATATATTGATTATGATAATGAGGCACCACCAGGGGATGTGAGGGTGGTGATTAATACTACTAATGGTGAAATAGAATTTCCCATGCTTCTTGAAGGCACAAACAAAGATTATCGAAAAGGGGTGATATATCGCTATGCCACATCAACACTCACAGCTGATACTCATTATTCCTATTATTTTAAGGTGACAGATAATCTGAAGATTGCTATTACGGAACGCTCTGGTGTAAATGGGGAGACGGAAGATGGATTACCGGAGGAAGATCGATTTCCAATGGCTAATAAATTTGAGCCAGTGGCTAATAAATTTGGGATAGACGTAGTATCTGGTCAAATACATGATTGGATTGGAAGTGGAAATTATGAAAGCGATGGACTTCATCCAGAGAATGGTGGGACAAATACGGTGTTTACTTATAAGATAAAATACTTTGGTACAAGCTCGCCACTTTCAGGATATCCAATGGTGACTATCATGGATTCTGGCGGTATAGTTGCTACTCGTACCATGAACCCTGAGGCAGGGGGTACACTTCTTGATGGTAAGGTGTATTCTGCTACACACACCTTTTCTTCTTCTGCAGATAGATACACATATGATGTTAAGATTGCAGATGATTCTGGTAATGTGTCTGGAGATGGCCCGGAGATTTATCCCAATACTGGTGGAGTATCTGCCTTTCTCGACTGGACTGGTGAATCTGGATATGAGAATGATGGAGTTGAGCCTGATATTGCCAGCTATGGTTCAACCTTTACCTACAGAATCAAGTATGTAAATGTGGAGGGAATACCGCCAGATGTGGACTACCCAACGATATCTATGAATGGTAATGAATATCAGATGAATTTTGTATCTGGCACATTTGCAACCGGGGCTATCTATCAGTATCAAGGAATTTATCCAGATGTGGAGAACGGAACTATTACCGGTAGTATTATAGTGCTATCCAATGGCACCCAGTCAGATAAGCCGATTAATTTTTATGCAGTAAACATCCCTCCCCTCCTGACATGGACAGGTGAGCCTGGTTATACAAATGATGGTGTCCAGCCAAATATCGGTACTGCAGGCACAACATTTACCTTTCGTATAAAATATACGGATACTGAAGAAAACATTCCACAGGGAGTAATGTTAAAAATATCAGATGGATCTTCATCGCAGATGACATTAGATAGTAATGGGATATATAAATGTACCGGGACATTCAGCCTTGGTGAACATAACTATTATTTTTACGCTTCGGATAGCATGAGTAAGGAAGCTGGTGGGTCTGAAATGGTAGTTAATGCATCTGATATTAGTGTTCCTGTTCAGCTTGCCACCTTCACCGTATCCATCGGCATACTTGACTCAGTCTCTATCACCGGCACAGACGCCATCAGGATAAACGAATCCGCCATCTTTACAGCACATGCCTTCAATGAATTCAATAGAGAGATTAGGGATAGCGATGTTGTTTATTCCTGGGAAATTATTGAAGGAACTGGTTCGCTTATCAGTGGCATAGGCAGCAAGACGGTTACCCTTAAGGCAGGAACAAGCACAGGCAATATCGTCTTAAATGTTAATATCTCACCAGACCCAAACAGTACCCTTCAAGGTGATGACATTTCCGGCACAAAAACCATCATCATCAAGCCAGACAAGCCTCAAGCACTTTTTTTTTCAGAAACAGGGACAAATACTATTTCAGTTAGCCTGCCTGTCGGAAGTTCGACAGGCTTTGCTATTTCAGGAAGGGATAGCTCAGGGAATACTGTTACGGTTACCGGATGCAACTGGACGGTTAAGGGTAGCATAGGATCGTTGAATACTTCACAGGAAAGTCAGGTTGTCTTTACTGCCGGAACATCAACTGGGACAGGCAATGTGATAGTTAGTACCTCTGGGATTAATGGCACACTAACCGCAACTGCCAGTATTACCATCATCCCTGGGGAATTTCACCATTTTGATATTTCTATGGGAAGCTTGACCGTGGCTGTGGATTGGAGTATGACCATAACCCTGCGCCCACAGGATATAAATGGCAATAATTTTGCAGGTGTGGTACCAGAGACAACGATACAGGTAGTCGTGGGTACTGTGAGTGTGAATCTTGGGACATGTGCGGTTAATACGGCTGTGGAATTTTCCTGGCCAGTCGAGCTTAAAAATACACTTGGGACAGGTAATGTCTATGCGTTGATTGATACCAGCAGGAAGGGTACAAGCAGCCCCTTTTCAGTCGTCTCCGGCAGTCCGCATCACTTCAAAATCGCCTCACCCACAACCAATACCGCTGTCCCTGCTGGTGCAAGCATACCAATTACTGCTCAATTGCAGGATATGTATAACAACCCAGTGGCTTTAGGGACATCTGTCTGCGTGGTATTTCACTCTGATAGCTTTGGGACATTTTCATTTGGTAACACAAGTACCACTTCTTCTGGCACAATCACCATTCAAACGGGTGCCAATGGTCAGGTATCAGGCACATATCAGCCAAATTCTCTGGCTGGAAGCAAGGCAGTATTTGTGGGTGTATTTTTGGCATCAAATAATACAGTATGCGGTACGAGTGGGGTCAGCATCCTTACCGTGCCAGCTGCAATAGCTACGATAACCGTTACCACACCAGCTACGGTTACAGCCGGTACGCCTGACACGATAAGTATTGTTGCCAGAGACAGCTACAACAATCCAGCTACAGCCACCCTTACCTTTACCGGCAGCTCTCTTGGTACAATTACCCCAACAGGGTGTGTGATTACAGGCGGGGTAGGGGATGGGTTTGTCTGGCAGGGTGGAGGCACATGGACAGATGCGGTCTCATTCACTAAGGCACAATCTCAGGCAATATTGAATGTTACTGCCCAAAATGGTAAAACAGCCACAGCGACATTTAATATCCTGCCTGCTGAGCTGGCTACAATGAGTACGGCTATTGTCCCCGGAACAGTGGCTGTAGTTGGTAGCTTGGTGGAATTAAGGGTGGGATTGTTTGACCGATGGGGCAACCCTGTGGCAACAACAACCGTTAATTGGGAATCGCAGGGATTAGCAGCCACCACCACCCAAACCATAAACGGCACCGCAAGCCTTACCTTTACCCTCGGGACAAAGACTGGTGAGTATATTGTGAGGGCACAGGCTGGGACATTAACCGCAACGATCACCATTACTGCCATAATTGGAACACCAATACTATCCCAAAACCTTACTGCCTGCTACGGGACAGTAAATAAACAGGTAAATCTTGAGGTATACCTCAGGGATGGGGTTGGTAATCCATGCCCGGGGACAGTGGCATGGAAATTGATTGAGCCATTGCCTTCAGCAGCATCACTTTCTGCTACGGCCACGGATGTTGACATTCAGACAGGCTCATCAAGTATTACCCTGACCCCTGGCACTCGAAGCGGTGTGTATGTAGTGAGGGCATCAGTTGGGACATTGACCGCTACATTTACCATCACAGCTACACCCGATGAGCCAGCTACGATAATAAATACAGCCATTACACCCGGAACAACGGCTATGGTTGGTAGTCAGATGGTGGTAAGTATAGGATTATCTGATAAATATGGCAATCAAGCAACAACAACAACCGTTACTTGGCAGTCACAGGGAATAGCAGCCACCACCACCCAAACCATGAACGGTACTGCAAACCTCGGGTTTACACTTGGCACTCGAAGCGGTGTATATATCGTGAAGGCACAGGTTGGAACATTAACCGCAACGATCACCATTACTGCCATACCCGGTGAACCAGCTATCATGACAATTATGACCACTGGGACAGTGACTGGGGTTATCAGTCAGGTAGAATTAAGGGTGGGATTATCTGACCAATGGGGCAACCCTGTAGCAACAAAGACAATCAGTTGGCAACCTATCGGCAGTCTAACAACACAAATATTGGCAGCTACCACCACCCAAACCATAAACGGCACCGCAAGCCTTACCTTTACCCTTGGCACAAAAACTGGTGAGTATATTGTCAGGGCATCATTTGAGACATTGACCGCTACGATTACCATTACGGCTGTACCAGGCATTCCTCGACTTTCCCAGAGCTTTACCCATGACTCACGAACAGTTGGAAGTGGAATGTCCCTTGAAATAGGTTATAGGGATGAATCTGGCAATCCGGGTTCAGGCACAGTAGAATGGAGCCTGATTGAGCCATTGCCGGCAGCAGCATTCCTTTCTGCCACATTTACAACCATTAATCCCCAGACAGGTTCATCAACAGTCACCCTTACCCTTGGCACAAAAACTGGTGAGTATATGGTGAGGCTACGGATTGGGGCATTGACCGCTACGATTACCATAACTGCCCTGCCTGGTGAACCAGCTACCACCATTACCCATGGACCAGTAGTAGCTGTGGTTAATAGTCAGGTGGAATTAAGAATGGGATTATTTGACCAATATGGCAATTCTGTGGCAACAACAACCGTCAATTGGGAGCCTGTCGGCACTCTATCATCACAAATATTGGCAGCCACCACCACCCAGACCACGAATGGTACTGCAACCCTTGGATTTACCCTCGGGACAAAGACTGGTGAGTATGTTGTTAAGGCAACATATGATGGGAGGATCAATACCTTTACCATTACAGCCATACACGGCACACCATTGTTATTCCCTGTTGGCAGTGGACAAATAACCGGAAGGGTAGGGGAGGGTTGTCTACTTGAGGTTAAGGTTTGTGATGAATATGGGAATCCAGCCACAGCCACGGTTAGTTGGGAATTAGGCTTGACACCAGCCACAGCCACCCTTTCAGCTACAAATACCATTACAGACGAGAGCGGTAAGGCAAGGACTACAATTATCTTAGGGGATACGAGCGGTACTTATACAGTGAGGGCAAAGGCTGATGGGCTAAGTGACACAGTGCTCCAGATAATAGCAATGGCTGGGACACCAACGGAATCCAATACCACTTGGGTTGGACCACCCCCGCCGGCTACAGCCACAGCTAATGGCACAATAACAGTGGCTGTGAGCATTTGTGATGGCTATGAGAATGTAGTTAAGGAGGGAGCAGTTAATTGGGTAGTAATTCGTGGTACTAATACGGTGGCAACGATTACTACTAATATAGTCGAAGGCAAAGCAGAATTTTATTGCAAGCTCGGTACGATTGCCGGAACATATACTGTGAATGCTAAGTTTGGGGCAATATTGCTCAAGTCGTTCAGTGTTCGTGTAAATCCAGGGATACCGATTCTTTTCCAGAATTTTACCACAAAAACCTGCTTGCCTGGTGCGGATATTCCCTTAGAGATAGGCTACAGGGATGCGTTTGGTAATGTGGTTAATGGCACGGTTACATGGGAAATAATGCAGATGCCAGCTACAGCATCATGGAGTGTGATAACACCCATTATTAATCCTCAAACAGGTTCATCAACAGCTACCCTTACAGTGGGCAGTCTTACTGGTGCGTATGTAGTCAGGGCAATGGTTGGGTCATTAACCGTTTCGTTTACGATTACTGCCTTGACAGAAGGGGGTGCCTCTGATGAACTGCTTATCTATCCTAACCCTGTCAAGGTGCAGGAGTGGGATAAATTCACATATCCTGATGGTCCATGGGTGAAATTTGGCAGGTTTGATGGACAGGTGACGGTCAGGATATATGATGTTTCAGGTAGTTTAATCAGGATAATGGAAAATGTTCCACCTGACAATTTCTTTGTGAAATGGGACTTAAAGAATGATGATGGTGTTCAGGTAAATTCAGGGATTTATTTGGGCATTACTATAGCTAATGGGAAGAAAATGATTGGACGATTTGCGGTGATAAGATAGTTGATAGGTTTATAGGTTGGTGAGTTGATAGGTTTATGAATCTGTGTTCCTTTAACCTATAAACTCATAAACCTATCAATTTATGCAGGTGAAAACAATGATGTATTGGTTTCTGATAATCTTAACAAGTATAATATTTCCGTCTTTAAGCATGGCTGATCAGGGAACGAATGGAAATGCCACGATTAAAAGGGGTGTTGCCGGGGCTCAATTCTTGAAGATAGGGCTTGGTCCCAGGGCAATGGCATTGGGTGGGGCATATTGTAGCCTTGCAGATGATGCAGCTGCTGTTTATTGGAATCCGGCTGGACTTACTCAGATAAATGGCTATGAATTAGCTATGATGCAGAATAATTGGCTGCCCGGGATAGGTTCAGGGTTTATAAGTTTCGTCTATTCCCCTGAAGAGAAGGTGGCTTATGCCTGTTCTGTGAATCGGATGGATGTGGATAAGATGGAGGAGGCTATAATTGATAGTACCGGTAATTATAAGAAGACAGGCAATACCTTTGGTGCACAGGATACCATGCTGATTGCCTCCTATGCAAAATCACCATCCAAAGGAATATCTCTGGGCAGTAATTTGAAGTTTATCCAGCAAAGGATTGCAGAGGAGAAATCCTTTGCTGTGGCTACAGATCTGGGGATGTTATACCAGATGGGGTTCTTGAGGTTGGGGGTTGTGGCTCAAAACCTTGGGACAGGATTAAAATTCGTAGAGGAAAGGGTAAGACTGCCAATTGGTTACAGATTTGGGGCATCTATTGAAGGGAATATTAGAGGCAAGAAAACATTAGGAATAATAGAAACAGCTACTTGGTTAGAAGAAGCAAGTTATTTGTCTCTTGGTGTTGAGTCTTATTTGAATTCCTGGCTTACATACAGGGCAGGGTATCGCCATGAAAAGGATACAAATGATAGATTATACCTGCACAAAAAGAGCATTTTGAAGGGATTTTCCTGTGGATTTGGATTATCTCCATCGCCAAACTATCAGGTAGATTATGCCTTTGTGCCTCAAGGTGATTTTGGTTTTACCCATATGATTTCTCTTCAAATGAGGTTTGTGCCAAAGCCTGTGAAGGAGGAAGGTGTTAAGGAAGAGGTTCCTTCTGAGGTTGAAAAGGTGCTGCCAGCAGAGAAAGCAGAAAAGCCAGAGGTGAAGAAACCAGCGGTGAAGGAAGAAGTTGTTAAAAAACCAGAGGTGAAGAAACCAGTAGAAAGGGAAGAAGTGATTAAGAAACCTGTTATAGCTGCACCCAAAGAGGTTAAGAAACTACAGGAGCCAAAATACATGGTTGTGGTGTTGAGTGATAATGTTACCCTCTGGTCAGGACCAGGGGTTACCTATCAAGTCATCACCACTCTTAACAAGGGAACAAGTCTGCGAGTGCTGGATGACTCGAAGACATGGTACTACCATGTCCAACTTGAAAGTGGAACAATGGGTTGGGTTTCATATGTATTTGTGGGGAAGGAATGAGAGAGGGAAGGCACAAAGCATGAAAGAAATGGGAAAATTTCGAGCTGTGCAATCGGAATTAATCACACAAAGACACAAAGAACACAAAGGATAGAAAAGAAGAAAAATCTCATATATCTTTGTGATCTCTGTGGCTTTGCGAGAAGAAATAAAGGTTCTTCAAACTCTGCGAACTTTGCGTAATCTTTGCGTTCTCTGCGTTAAAGTTGCTTGCACGGCTCGAAAAATTTTGGATTTTAACTTTGTTGTGCCTCTGTGACAGACCCTAATTACAAAAATAATAAAATTATCCTTAAGTTTTTTAATAATTTTACCGATATAGAAGATGAGGGAGAATAAGAAGGAGGAAAAAAATGACCATTAACCCTATTACTGGTACACCGGATATACAAAAGACAGAGTCCAGAAATGTCGTGGCAAAGCAAATAGAAGGGAAAGCAATTCCTAAGGATAGGATTGAAATATCTTCTCGGGCAAAAGAGACACAGCAGCTTCGGCTTTATGCTGGGGAGATGGCAAAAAGAATAGCAAATACCCCTCCAGATACAAGAATGGAATTAGTAGCTCAAGCAGCTATTAAATTAAAAACTGGAGATTATAACCAACCAAATGTTACCAGAGAGATTGCACGAAGATTTTCTATGATGATGGGTCTTGAGGTATAATCTAAGTCGTCAAGAAAAAATAACTTGCAGAAGTCGTGTCATCGATCCATCATTCCATAACAAAAATCTGCTTTTCCGTAGGCTATAACAGTCTCACCCATTTTCCCCTGCTTTCAATGTCTGATCACAATTGCCACCTTGTTTCTAATTGCACAGGTGGGAATCTTTCGTGTAATTTTCTTGTTGACTTTTTTATATTCTACTGCTATACTAAACTCAACTAAAGGGAGGAACTATGCAAACTTCCAAAAAACGAGAAGGTCTTTCAAAGGCTATCTATGACCTTGGGAAAATTTCTTTTGCTGCTCTTGTTATTGGACAATTCGTTTCCCCCAATCTTTTCAATTCGATAATATTTATTGGCGGATTAATATTTACCGCCCTTGCATTTTTAACAGCATATTTAATAGAAAAGTGAGGTATAACGATATGATTAATTTGCTTATTCTGTTTATTGGCGGAAGTATAATACTTATTGCTGTAGGAATTTACTTCTATCTCCAAGATAAAAAAACAAAGGTTTGTTAGTAGAGAAAAAGTTGGTTGGGGAAAATGGGGACAGCGCCCTATTTTTTCTTCTAAAAATAGGGCGCTGTCCCCATTTTCCCCTGGGTGCTCTCTCTGCCGCACAAGTAAATATTATCGGATATTATTTTGGCTCAAGCCATAGTTCAGCACAGAAGAATGAAATGGTTTCAAAGGCAATGGGAAAAGACTGATTGCTTAATCGTAACTACTCAGGTTATTTAGGTTGTAGATTCTTGTGCATTGACTGAAATCAAATTAGTGCGAGGAGGTTTTTGATATGTATAAGGTTAAATTTTATAAGGGTGAGTACAGAGAAAGGCAGAAGCAGGCAAATGATGACAAATGCGTGGCTTATGTTGAACAACATTTTAACAGTGCAGGGGCAGGGGCTAATTATACGGTTGTAATCACAGGGTCAAATGCTTCATCAACAAGTATGAACTGGGGGCAATGGTATGCAGGTGCTGTTTCAAGAGAGTTTAATCTTCCCTTAGGCGGAGACAAGGGTGTTATGAAGGGTGGATATGATGGCAGGGGTGATGGCAATATCAAATATACCAATATGCCTGCCATCCTTCTTGAGCCTCTTTTTGTAAGCAATCCTCAATCTGCTGCATTAATTCGCACTGAGCAAGGACAGATGAGGCTTGCCCATATCTTATGTGAAAGTGTTCAGAGATTTTTTC
>Ga0210016_1005857_pt1 | contig 10107 bp, 8 predicted proteins | sample CryGeyCG2014_300_FD_185454 | JGI IMG/M metagenome (GOLD analysis project Ga0210016, IMG submission 185454) | Groundwater microbial communities from aquifer - Crystal Geyser CG02_land_8/20/14_3.00 (SPAdes) (version 2) | ecosystem: Environmental > Aquatic > Deep subsurface > Groundwater | place...
CAATCCTCGAGCCAAGTATACAGGAATTCAGGCAAAAACACAAATGACAACCATACACATCATCCACCTCCCAACCGAAACCATCCGCAACAGCAGGAGAATATTATGACCAACCTCATCGGTCAATTCCTCGGTCGCTATCACATCCTCGAGCAACTCGGCGAAGGCGGCACAGGCTGATAGAACAGACTGGAATAACTGACTTCCAGCAGTTCCGCCTGGGCTTTCAGCGGGAGGGAAGGATGATGGGGCTCCAGCATGACCAGTCGCTCTTGCCTATTCAGGGTTGAGGCCAGATTTTTTTTAAGCCAGGATAACTGGGCGCTCAAACGACCGATCTCGGCGTACAATTGGTTGAGTTGCCGTTCGTGCTCGGCTTCCCTGGCTTTCTCACCTTTGCGATCCTCCTCGAACAATTGCGAAAAGTTTTCCAAGGCTTGTTTCTTCCAGCGATGCAACTGGTTCGGGTGGATGCTGTTCTCAGAGGCGATCTGGGCCACGCTCTTGTCTTCGCGCAGCATTTCCAGGACGATCCGGAATGTGTCAATGATTTGAGACACCAAAATTGATAATTTAGTCACTCCAAAATGGGGGCGACTTTTTCTGGACAGAATTCGGGTACAATGAGCGTTGCCCCAAACGAAACGGGAACGGCGCTCTTGCAGTGGCTGTTCTCGTTTTCATTGTCTCGACTTTGCTCGACAACCATTCTGATGGGGCGCTCGATAAAAGCCGTGGGGCTGGATGTTGGCGGATTAATCCAAACAGCTTTTGGCAATTGGATGGGATGTGGGACTCCTTTCACAAAACGTTCTGGCGTTTTTTCATACGCGGCTTGCAGCACGGCTTGACGTTTTTGCAGGACATCCTCTGCGCGGTGGAAATGAACATCAGCGGGAGTCAGCAACGCCAGTCCGGTGTGATGATGTTCGCGGTTGTACCAAGTGAAGAATTCGGCAGCCCAGGCACGTGCGTCTTGCAAGCAGCCAAAACGGGTGGGATAGTCGGGACAATATTTCATGGTTTTGAACTGCGCTTCTGAATACGGATTGTCATTGGAGACATGCGGGCGGGAATGCGTCTTCGTCACACCGAGATCGGCCAACAACAGCGCCACCGGTTTTGAAGTCATCGCGCTGCCGCGATCGGCATGGACGGTAAGTTGCCCGCGCTGAATGCCCTGCCGCGCACAAGTTTGCGAGATCAGTTCTTCCGCCAGCGCGGCCGATTCGCGCTCAGCGATCATCCAGCCAACCACATAACGGCTAAACACATCCAAAATGACATAGAGATAGAAGTAGGTCCACTTGGACGGTCCCAACAATTTGGTGATATCCCAGCTCCACAGTTGATTGGGAGCCGTTGCCAGCAATTCCGGCTTGGTATATGAAGGGTGACGCAGCAAATTGCGGCGTTCGCGCACTTCAAGGCTCTCTGCCAAGACCCGATACATCGTGCGCCACGAACACAGATAGCGACCTTCGTCTATCAAAGTTGCATACACTTCGCGTGGGGATTGATCTTGAAAGCGCTCGCTGTTGAGTTCCTGGCGAACTTTGATTTTCTCAGCCTCGCTGAGCGCACGCGGCGAAATCTTCAAGGGGACCGGTTCTTTGCGCGGCTGCGTCGCTCGGTGCAAACTGCTGCGCGGAATCCCCAAGACTGCGCAGGCTTCTCGTTTCCCAATCTTTTCAGATAATGCTTGGGCGGTCTGCATTAGCGCTCCTCGTTCTGCGACAGTGGATCTACTCCAGCCAGTTGCGCAATTTTTTTTTGAACGTCGATAATGAGTTCGGCGCGTTCCAATTGCGCTTGCAGACGTTTGTTCTCGCGTTGCAAGCGAAGCAGTTCTTCCGCGTTTGCCTCTACTTTCGGACCGCGCCGCTTTCCCGATAACCTGGTCAGGCTGCCGCGATCATGCTGCTCCCGCCACTTGCTCACCAGTGATGAATACAATCCTTCCCGTCGCAGCAGCGCGCCTACATCGCCTTTGCCTTTGCACGTTTCCACTTCACGCAGAATCCGCAACTTATATTCTGCCGGGTGCTGGCGCCGCTTTGCTTTGGCGACCACCTCTGTCTTCATTTCTTCTTCTACCTTGCCGTGCTCTTCCTCTGTTGTCATGTCGTTTCTCCTTCGCCCTGCACACTAATTTATTGGGGGGAAGTGTCTCACTATTATAGACACAGAGGGATCTGCGCCTTTTGATTGACGGTGAAGTTTTTTCTCTTGGGCATGATATTTTCTCCGGAAAGTACACCTTAATTATGCCCGTTTTCGTGTCTAAATTTCCTTATCCACTTAAAGGTGTATCTGTGGGCGGTACAGGTGTATTTGTGGGCGGCACAGGTGTATCTGTGGGCGGTACAGGTGTATTTGTGGGCGGTACAGGTGTGTTTGTGGGCGGTACAGGTGTATTTATGGGCGGAGGCACAGGTGTATCTGAAGGGCGAGGTTGTCTAGGTTCATCCGTGGGTGTCGGCGTACTTATTTGGATTATGGGCCGTGGAGTTGGAGTAGGGATAATATCATACATACAATCATTACACTTCTGTTCCCACTTCCACTTCTCATTGTATCCCATCAGCACTGGTTCTTCTCTTTGACCGCTCGACGCATGGAAAACCTGCTTATAGCCAACGGGTATCCGGAATCCTTCCAGGCCATAATCCAAACGGCACGTACCTTCAAAGCAGTATACCCAAATATCTGTCCCTTTCACCTCTACGATCATCCGGCTGCCTGTCACAGAAGCAATTACGTCCCCCCACGCCTTAAAATGCACTTCCCCTACCCCAGAACCGGGTTGAATGTATATCGTTCCGGCTTCCAATACTGGAGCCAACTTCTCCCTGAAATTAATTTCTGCCGCTGTCCCAGGAAATAGATATAATACACTCACGTTGTTCATTGTTGCCCCCAACACAATTTGCACGCCGCTGCTTCCAGTCTCCACCCGCTTGCCGCTTTCCAGATATTGTCCTATTTCTACCGAAGCCCCGCTCCCATTCACTTGATCTACACGTGCTTTTCCTGGATCGACCGGTAGCGTAGGTGTCAACGTAGGCATCGGCGTGTTCGTTATCACTACTGGTGTCATCTGGCGGTTCGATATATTAGCATTCTCTTGAATCGTCTGCCACAATAGCCGACCTAACACCATGATAACCCCAACAAGCCCGATCAACAAAATACCTAATAATACCCGCCGCAGATTCTTCACCTGTTTTGTCCATTTGGTGCTAGCCTTTATCTGCACCACATTCTCCGGCGTCAAATATTGGATCGTTACTGCTGAGACATTGTCGTCTGCGCGCCGACCCTCAGCGCGACTCACCATTTTGATTGCTGCCATGTTAGGCCGATATTCCGCTTTTACTGCCTCTATAATCTCCTCGTCCAGCGCAAATCGCTCCCCTTTTGGGTCTTTCTTGATCAAACCATCCGTGCATAATACAATCGAGTCGCCCTTCTGCAAAGGTAACCCAGCCAATCCCAGCCGATAAGCTTGCTCCAGATCATCTCCTTTTAGATAAAAGCCCAAATCAACCTTAACGGTAGGATTCTTCCCGATTGCATTAACAACTATTCCGGCATCTTCAGCATTCGGGTCACCCCCATAAAAGTTATAGTACGTATGATCCCTGGTCAATTGCATCATCCGCCCCGAGGATTGAACCCAATATGCCCGACTGTCACCCACGTTCCCAACATAGAAACGACCCTTATACACCACCCCAACCACCAATGTTGTCAGTCCATCACTCCCCTGTGTTTCATTCTCTTGATACACAGCAAGGTTTGCAGCCTTAATTGCATTCTCAATTAAATTTGGGATATTGGTCCCTTGACTGTTTCTTATTGTAACCAATACTGTTTTAATTGCCAATTCTGCCCCTCGGGCGCCATTGTCCGCACTACCCACTCCGTCCGCTACTATCCCCACAATCAAGGGCTCATTAACAAGCAACCTGTCTACTCGGCCAACAAACGTCCGATCCTCCCACTTCCGACGCGGATCACCTACAACACTTTTTTCCCCTAGTGTATATTTGCCGTCAATTAAATTAATCTCCGGAACCATCCCATTCCTCCTGTCTACATAACAAAGACAACCGATTATATGATTATACGTGGAGGTAGGAAACTCTCCTCCAGTGCATATAGTACTTCTTTTATCGTTGGGCGACTCTTTGGATTACGACTTACCATACTACGAAGATATGCTGCTAACAAGTGATGCCGAGGATCATCGCCGGTTAATTCAGGCTCTAGTTGCTCTTTGATAATTGTAGTCCGGATCCTTTTCCGATTTCCTTTAAACGGCAGTTGCCCTGTAATGATTTCGTACATGATGATTCCAAGACTCCAGATATCTGAAGTACGAGGGTCCTCGATGATACTCCTTTCAGCACCCATCGATACAATTATGACCTCTGGCGCAGAGTATTCTACTGTTAAGCAAGATTCCAACACTTGATAATCTTGCTCACCATTGGTTGCCAAAGCAAAATCAATGAGGACTGGCTGAGGAGTAGAATTGATAGAAATTGGTTCTCTAAAAACGATGTTATCAGGTTTCAGATCGCGATGTGCAAAACCTTTTTGATGTAGAAATGAAACTGGAACTAGTATTTGATAGATCAGCTCAAGTTTCCATTCTAGCGGATATTTTTCAATCTTCTTTAGGTTCTGCGCCAACGATAAACCACGTAGATATTCCATCACAATATACCATGGCTCGTTTCCAACTTCCACAGCGCGCAAAGTATAATTATCCGATTTCCCGTGTGGTAAAGGAAATAGCCGCACTATTGCAGGATGTCGCCAATCCCATTGACTTAATAGTTTGGCCTCCCTTTGCAAGAGCACATCTTCATGGGTTGCCCCTTTAGAATCCGTCTGGGCAATTTTAATTGCAACTTTAAGCTTAGAATTGTCTGCTAAACTAGCCAAAAATACAGAGGCCATACCGCCCCCTTCGGACAAGGATTTTTCGATTTTATACCGACCAATTTTAGTCCCATTGGGTATCATCTCTTTTGGTACTCCTTATTTAAAAATCATTGTGCTGTGGTATTAATGTCTGGAGTCTCTGAATGTCAATTATATGGTTTAAGTTCAGGTATGGCTAATCAAGTTAGAGCTTTTCGGCTAGGAATTGAGCGTAAATGAGCACACTTTCTTTACTCAAGGCCTACTTGCCTTCCATATAGAAAATCATATTCTGATATCATCCTGAGATTCTCATCAACTCTTATTCAGGGTTTGTTATGACCTGTCTCGAAATTCTTTAAATGGATCCTCAGATTCCGATTGATCAGTCTGGATTTTTTGTTTGATATCCTCAATATTTACTAAATCGGAAGATTCTGTTTGATCAACCACATTCGTGATTCGTTCAGGTTCAGCAGTTGTATTGGTTTGGCCTTGTTCAACAAGGAATTTAAACACAACTTGTTGTTGCGCAAGATAGCCAAGGCGAACAGTTTGACTATCGTATAATGAGACTGGTTCATTAAAGGGGATCGCTTGATCATCAACAAATGTTTCGCTCCCACTTGTAGAGAGAGCTACGATTCTCCAAGAGCCACCGACTCGCTCTAACCTGCAATGAAGACCACTAACTGAGGAACTTGCATCAGGCCCAAAAAATACAAAGTCCGCTTTTTCAGGATCTCTGCCTAACTTCACCGATTCTGTATATATTGGTAATTCCTTATTTATCATGGCGGCAGGTCCATCAATTATTATAAGCTTTGCCAGCATATTACCTTTGCGGTGCCTTCCACCTACTATAGTTTTTCTAACCTCCCCAATGATCTTTCCGACAACACCACTTGTCACGATATTACTTAATTTCTTTCTCAGAATAATTATCATAACAATTATCGCGATTACTAACACAATTACTATTGCATATAAGATGTAAATCCGCCATTCAGATAAAGTTATATCAAGAGGTACTTCATTGATAATTTTTAAATTTACTGCTTGGCTTGTTCCAGCCAAACCGAATTCATCCGTGCCAATCACCTTAATATCTAACAAAATTTCCTTCTCTGTGGCAAAATCTCTGATATCCCAATCAAATTTCAGAGGAACTCCACTCATCGGATTAATGCTCATAGCTGTGAGAGGCCCCTGAGGTGTCTCGATGACTAGATCGGCGGACATAATATTTCTTATGCGCCCATCTGGCCAAGCAACCGTGAATTCGACAGTTTGAAGATTTTTATCATATAGATATCCCGATTCAGACCGCTTAGTAGCAATTCGTTGTATGATTGATCCCTCAGAAGGACTCACTATTCTTATTTCGGGGGGGGATATTGTGATCGAGTACCTCCCAGAACCTTCTGTAATATCTTGGTTTTGATAAAGAAGTGTTACCTTGTGATCTCCGTTATCGCCGTTATTCGTCCGATAAGAAGCTGTGTATAATAGCCTTTCTTTATCAAGTGCGAAGATTTGCAATGCGCCTTGAATATCCTTCTCTGAATCGATCTTTTTGTATATTCCATATGTTTCTCGCGCAAGGCTCTCATAATAAGCTAAAGCGGGAAGAGAAGAATCCGCAAGATAGGGGGGATGTAATACGACCATTTGAATATTTTGTTTCTTTACTTCGGTGATAAAGGTCGCAATTTTCTCGGGGGGGCCCTCAAGAGAAGCACCTCCAGCTATAAGTACAATGATATTTGAGCGTAAACACCCATAATTTTGGTTCTTAATATCCATCAATGATTGACTTAATGCATTATTAATAGATCTATAACCCTCCCCTCTCTCATTCGGAAGCGAATTAATACTTTTTTCAAAATCAGCAAGTGATTCTGTGGTTTTTAAATAGTGATAAGAAACATTTTCTTGATCAGTAATGATAGTAATATCATCTTTACTGTCTACCAGTAGTGGCAGAAACGATCGAAGTATCTCCTTCACTAGCAAAGGATCCGTTCGATTTCCCACATCAATGACAAAATAAACATTCAATCCGATGCCCGCCGCGGTACTAATAATCTGAGCAGGTACTGGGGAGGAATTGTTTTCTTTCGCTTGTATGTCCGGTGATGAGAGATTGGGAACAATTCTCTGGCCGCTATCCAATAACCGGAAATCAAGCGCCACCTCAGGGAAATTATCTATTCGTGGTGCTGATGTTAAACAAATTCTTGCTGGAACACCTTGCTCATTAGAAACAATAAGACTCGACATAGCACTGGCCTTGATCGGCCAAGGCATTGCAAAGTAGAAAATATTAGCCAGGAATAATATTAGATTGGCTTTTTGGAGAGCTAAATACATTTTCGACACGAATCCACTCCTTGTTGGTATTACTGAATTTAGTCAATTTGTTTTCAAAAGGACACAATCACTCGCTGCGGGAAAATGTCACCTTCACCCCTTTGCGCGCAAATACGATCACATCCCCCTCATGTAAAGGATATTCCTGGCGCGGGGTCAACCGCTCGCCGTTCAGCCAAGTGCCGTTGTTGCTGCCGAGGTCAATGAGGACGTATTGTTTCTTCTGGAACTCAATGGAGGCATGGCGGCGGGAAACGATTGTGCCGGGGTCCAGGGGCGTCAAGTCCACATCTACGATGATCCCTCGGTTAACATGCGAGCGCCCGATCAATGCTGTGGTCCCCGGCAGGGGGAACACCGCCCCGTTTTCCGCTTTCAGGGATGCCCCGGTCGGGGGCAGGGGGACATCCGATTGCTTATCCTCCAGCAGGGTCAGAACCACCCCATGCAGGACGCCTGCATCGCCCAGCCTGGCATTGATCGGGATGCGGCGGATGCCCTGCTCGGTCTTCAGGCCAAGCATCCACGTTTGCCCGCGGCGCTTGTTGACCTTCAGGATTTCCATCACCCCTTCGAGGACCAGTCGGCTGGGTACGTGCATCGGGAGGGCCAGGTCTTTCTTTTCGTGTCCATATTCTAGCGTCACTGCAACGTAAGCCATGGCTTGCTATTCTCCTGGGCGGCCAGCGCCGAAATCCCGAAAAACGCCCGACCAGCGCTGGTCGGCTTCGGCCCACAGGTCAGCCTGGCGGGAAAGGGTCAGGCCCATGCTGAACAGTTCCTCGGTCCGCTCGGATAACTGCTGGAGCAGCGGGCGCATCTCGGCGAAGAAGTCATCGGCGTTATTGCTCGACCAGGCCATCTCCAGGCGCAGCAAGGCGGCGCGCAGCGCGAACAACTGGTCAAGGGTGCGGTAGTTGGCCTGCCAAAAGGCGCGCGAGGCGAGAAAGAGGAGGTCGGGTTCGGCGTGGAGAGGCTGCATAATGAAATTGAGTCAGTACGCCCTATGCGACGAAAACTGTCAGCGCTTTAGCGAATTCCTCGCGAGTAACCAGTCTGGCCGTCCCTTGTGCGCTATCGGCAGTAGAAGGAAATTCAAACAGCCAGGAGCGTTTTTTGCCCTGGAGCAGCAATATAGATCGTTTCGACGCCTCTCTAACTTTCTCAATGGGTGTTTCGTTGGTCGTTTCGACCCGCAGGATAGTAGCCCGGATTATCTGATGCGTCAAGTCCTCGGCTAAATTCTTGGCACCCACATTACCCCATTCCTCGTTCTTCAACAGGTCGGCAATTTCTGCCTGCTTCTGGCCCAGGCCCAGCGCCCGGCCCAGTAGGCCCAGAGTCACTTTACCTGAGGTTTGAGATGCAGAAATACTCTCTTTCCCACCGAACTCTTCCAGCACATCCAGGAAGAAGGGCACCAGTTGCTTGAAATCGCCATATTCTAGAAGATGAATTACTCCCATATTGGTGGTGTGGGACGTAAAAGCTTTGCCTTTCCGGACATGTACCGTGGCATTTACCTGGACATCGTTCCGCACCACGCTCATTTGAAACACGTAATCGAAACGGGCCAAGGGGAAGAGCGCTTGCTCAAAGTCTGTTCTTAATACCGGTGTGCCGGAATTCGAGACTCCACAGAATCCCCTGGCCAACAGGGAGTGGCTGGCGCTGGTTAGACGGGAATCTACCTGTTCTTCCGAAATTTTTTCGTAGATCGAGAGTAACAGATCCCGTCCCAGGTCAGGGCGGTTAATCAATCCCAGAGCCATAGCAAGTTCTTCCAGGCCAAGCGAGTATGTTTTTACATTAGGTTTGATCATCATAAGCCTCCAAGAGAAAAAATCGTTCTCAATGACATTTAGAATAGCGACGTGATCCCACTTATAACGCTTCCGAAAGCCCGGTCCACTGCTTGACCAGCGACCTGTGCCGCGCTCCCAATACCTGAGGCGGCAGCATCTATCGCACTGCTACCCGCGTGAACAAGAGTATCCTTGACGGAATCAAAAGCTCCATTTGCTAACGAATTGAATATTTGACTGCCTGCCCACCAGGCTACCATTCCAGCCGCGCCGACCAAGACCACCGGTGCGCCAACGGTGGTCAGTAACGCCGTCACCCCAACCGCGGCCGCGTATCCGGCATAATGCGATCCAATCGTCTTAGCGAAGACAAAAAGACCGTCCAGCGCGATGGCCGTTGCTCGTTCGGAACCCTTATCATATTTCGCCCAGTCCTGAATACCTCTGTCGGCGAAATCCAAACCTGCCAGCCCGATTTCCAACGGGCCAATTTTCTTCGATTGTTTGAGAAGATGCTCCGGAATATTCGTTGCTTTAATGTGCGTAAGGTGGCTAGATAGACCAGCCATTTCTTTTAGGTTTTGACTACCATAAAGTATTACCTCGCCTCCATAGGCCGTACCGCCAGCCACCCCTAATATAATAGCGGTTTTGGCACCCAAGTCAATTCCGCCTGAAATACCTCCAGCAATATTCGATATATCTGTAACTACTTTACTAACTGTTTTCAGCCAATTGTCCCCCGGGCCGAAATGCGTGGCGGCTTCTTCCCACTCATCCACCTCGCGCGAAACGCGCGCAGCCAGGCCTTCCAGGCTTTGCAATTGATTTTCGTATCCTCGAATTAAATTAGAAAGCGATTGTTGGTATCCTTCTGCCCTGCCGCCTTGCCAGGCTATGGATAATCTTCCTGCCGTTGAGCGCAGAGTAGAAGCTGTTGTCAGCATTTGGGCAGCAGTATTTCCCAGCCGATTTGCAGCCTGACGGACTTGTT
>Ga0210016_1005858_pt1 | contig 10106 bp, 9 predicted proteins | sample CryGeyCG2014_300_FD_185454 | JGI IMG/M metagenome (GOLD analysis project Ga0210016, IMG submission 185454) | Groundwater microbial communities from aquifer - Crystal Geyser CG02_land_8/20/14_3.00 (SPAdes) (version 2) | ecosystem: Environmental > Aquatic > Deep subsurface > Groundwater | place...
GCGTTTACTCGCTTGCGCGATTTTTATCGAATTTTAGCGTTGCAATTCAATTTCAGCGCGAATCCGCTTGAAATGGCGAGTCCGATGATGATCTCAGGGGGCGCGTGATGATGTTGTTTCTGAGAACGCTTTGTTCGGCGAGCCTTGTCCATTGTGGATTCGGCCCGCCCTTAGATTTACTTTGCCTTGATATGTATCATCCAAACGGCGGGTTCGTTCGGAACAACAGAATTGTAAAACACTTGCAGGATATAGATATTTGCGTTTAAGCCTTTGGTTTGCAGGTTATAGTGATATTTATGCCCTTGAACAACAATACCTTCATTTGAGTTGCTTCCGAGGCTGATGGGGCCGATCACGATGTTTCCATTATCGTCTATAACTTGAAGTTTCACACTTTCATCAATAACGAAATTGTCGTGGAAGTCAGTCAGCGTGAACTCAACTGGAATAGTGCTCCCTGTCCGAGCGATGTATGGATTAGCTGTAGTCAAAGGAGGCCGCCAAGTCAGTTGATAGCCGTTGAGGTAAGACCAGGCTTCGTTCATCGTTTTGTTGATCAGTGGATCAAGTGGGTGCTGGGCTAAGGTCTGCGCGATAGCTTGCTTCAATTCGGGACTGGCATTGACTGAAAGATGATCCGCAAAGTCCATGGCAGCATTGATTTGCTCAGCCGTAATGACAGCCTGATCTCCGTTGCCGTCAACCAGTGCCTGAAGACTAGGCGTCCATAGTTGAATAAGTGAACGTGCCTCTGTTGCCAAACTGGGATCCGCCTGAACCAGTTGAACCACTTCGGGGCTGTAGGTATTGTAAAGGTCAATGAAACTGCGTCCTTCCGATGTCTGGGCCAGGATTTCATCCCGAACACGGTAGAACAGTTGCAGGTCGTCCGCGGTGTTTTTCAAATTCTGCAATACAACCGTGAGAATCTGAGCATTGGCTTGTGAACACTTGCCGAAGAGATAGTCCAAGAAGCAAGGGCAAGGAGCAGGTGTGGGCAGTGGGGGTGATGTCGGAGCAATCGTAGGAGTGCTGGTTGCAGTGGGTGTCGGCGGAACAGGGGTTGGTGTGGAAGTCGGTGTAGCCGTGGGTGTTATCGTCGGGGTGGGCAAACCTTCCAGCGAATAAGCGGCTATTAATTTGGCTGACGAAAGACTCGGATCCCAACTTGCCCGTTCGAAAGCGATCACCCGACGTACGTTCGTGGAAGTTGCATTTTTGACGATCAGTGATAATGAGTTTCCAGTGTTCCAATCTTGGCGATCAATGATCTCCTGAATCACAGACGAAAGTTGGGGAGCAGTGCGTCTCTTCCCAAGAACCCATTCATCTACAATATTCCACAAGGTCGCGTCATTGGTGGTTGGCCGGTTTACTGGCGGGCTGGATAGTGTAAAGGTTGCTGAGTTTCCAGTTGCTTCCCCGTAGATTTGCACGTTTACAGGGACGGTGTAGGTTCCATCGACGGTGAAGGTGAGATAAGCATATTTTAGATGGGCACTTCTCGGGATTTGAACATTGTTGAAGCGGAAGCCGCTGGTAATGTCCCCGCCGCTGAAACACGCGCCAAGATAGACTTCGTTATCGGTGGCTGAGAAAGTGCATGGCGTCGGATTCGTGCCAGCGTCATCACTGCCTTGATCAATCTTGGTTTTGACGGGAGGGTTCCCGTTGCTCCGCTCAATGTGGATGAAGCGAATAGCTTTGTAGGGCTCAAAATAGGTATAGGGCTTACTTTGGACATCCTCCGTGTGACTTGCAACGTATGGAATACCGTCAACAATATTTACTACAATGACAGCGTGATCCCATACATCATTACCATCATCCCACTGATACTGGATCACATCGCCTAGCATAAGTTGATTTATGTTGTCCACCTCATATCCTTCAGGCCCTTCCCCGTAGTATTCGCCTCCAGGAGAATATGGTTCGATCCACGATTCGTTGGTGGCAAACGTATAAAAGAACCCCACATCATTCCAGGCAGATGCACGTTGTGTGTCGTTAAGAAGATACCATCCAGCTTGACCATTAGGGCTTGGATCTGGCAGAGGCGATGGTATGAACATGGATGCATTGCCACCTTCATAGATAGACTGGGAGACAAAATTCGTGCAATCCCCTCCCTGTCCGTAATAAGTAGGATAATCTGGATTGTAATTTTGGTAGTGTTGAAGTGCATAGGTTACAGCACCAGCCCGATCATAAGGATGCGAAGAAGGGTCATCAGGTACCGTATAGGCAAGTGCTGTTTCAGCATTGCTACTTTGCGCTGTTGACCTCGGCGATGCTTTTATAGTGCTAAGCATTTTATCTGTAGCACGTAGAATTTCATCTGTGGATTTTCCCATTTTCCGTAACATTCTCCACAGATAATCATTGTAATCATCAGAAACGATATGCCACTGGCCTTGTTCTTCATGCAGAACTATCGTGTGTTCAATATTTGCTGTACGGGAGACAACCGGGCTTTCCGGGTTGAGTTCTACTGAAATTTCGTAGATTACCTCATTGTTTTCGACCACGGATACCGTAGCCATTTTGACAGAAGAATCGACGACAATGTTGCGAAAATCTAGGGAGTATTTGTAATCCACATATCGAAGATGATCTAATTCTGCGTGTTTTACCTGAACCGTCAGCTTTGCAAGTTCTGAGCGCAGGAAAGGCTTTGCCTCAGGCATGTCGGATACCAGATTGCCAAAGCCATCCCGTTTGAAGTCATCTGAATGCACAACACTGAGGGCGCGGTAGCGAATCTCAAAGTACGATTGGATAAAGCTTTTCAGTTCTTCCTGCTGTTCCACAGAAGCAGACTCACTTTGATCGCTGGTTCCGGTCGCGGGCGTACTGGTTGGGGTAGGTGTAGCAATCCCTGCGTTATTCGCCTGAACAGTTGTTACTCGGCTCCCAGCGACAAGCAATATTATTGTTGCTATCGCTATACCGAAGAGGAAATATTTGGTCTTAATCATGTCGATCTCCTGTTTATGATAGGTGAAAGTCTTATCCCGCTACAAATGGTTCACGGTGCTGGAGTGGCTGAAAGAACAATCAATGGCGGTTCTTCTAGATGTGTTCGTCTCCATGCAATATGTGCTAATAGCTCATTTGCCCTTCCAAAACGGTAGTAGTCAAATTTCTGTTGTATATCTGTTGGAAACATTTTAGAAATATCGGAACTCCAATGTTTAGGGTTCTCAACATTTTGGATAGAGCCATCTGCTCGAAGATGGATGACAGCAGGAGTGCTCACGCTACTTCCTCCCAGACCTTCGCATACTGCCCACACATATACTTCCTGATTAGATTGTCCTAAAATATCCCATTCGCACAAAGCCAACTCTGATTGGGAAAAAGAGAAGCTCTCTGCCAGCGAACCCTGATATTCTTTCCATCTTCCCAGTTGAGCGGAATCAGGGGTTATAACAACGATTGTTGGTCGTACTGGCATTGGCGAGGGGGTCATGGTGAATACAACTTCCAGCGCGGTAGTAGGTGTCGGCGGACCAGGTGTAGAAGTCACCGTTGGAGTGGGTATCTCTATTGGCGTAAGCGCACAAGATGTCAGGATAGTTGCTAGAAGTGCAATTAGCGTTCCAAGTTTCATGTTTTCTGCCTCCTGTATTTTTGGAAGGGGCCGCCGAACGCTCCGCTTCACCGGCTTGGGGGTGGGTTTGGATCATTTTCGGAATCAGAACCAACCTCGGGATGCCGGTAATCCATTTTTGCCGCGCGAATCCCCCCAAGTCCGAGTGCAAGCGGTTGTTGGCCTGCCTTGCGCTTTACATAGATCTAATTCCGATGAGCTTTGCGTTGAACGTATGTTAGAAATAATATCGCTACCATGGCCAAGCTGATGTAAATGGAGCTAATCAATACACTTTGCCCCTCGTATTGTATTCCAGCATAATCCAGCCATGGTGGCACAGAATTCGTACTTACCAAAAACCAAAAAAACGAAAAACTAACAATGAAAGTCTTACGATTAGTTGTCAGAATCCCAGCAATAACGGCCCATGCAACCACAAAAGCAATTCCCCCCAGTAAACTCAAGCCCGCATTGTATTTTCCAAGCAATAAGTATCTTATCTCAAACCCTGCTGAAAACATAAGCACTATGGATACCCCAACGCACCATTTCCAAAAGGGAAAGACTTTTAGCGCAATAGGAGATGTCGCAATATATTTCCAAGTCCCCATCGCAGTTTCTCGACATGCTATATCAGATAGAATACCGATTGCGAGAAGAAAAGCGAGTGATATACCCACATAGCGCATTGCAGCAACGGGAAGTATAAAAGCCAATAATGTTGTTACCCCGCAAGTGGGTAGAAACCAGCGGTTGATCTTACAGATCAATTTTAATTCTGCTTTCCACAAATGAAAATAGAATTGAAATTGGTTTAAGCTTGTAGTTTTTGCCGGAAACAAATACGCCAATAATTTGCCATGCGCAATGGTTTGAGTTTGTTGATTTCCAAAAGATAGCTGTTCGGATGAAGCAGGTTTTTTCCTGGTTGTTTGGTATGCAAGAGAAAAGCGATCAAAAAATGCAATGCTCAACATTCCAGATCCGATTCCCAATATAACCCATCCGATTCTAGGCCATACCACAGACAAATCGAAAGGTATTCCTCCCCATTCAAAGGTTCCTGAAGGAACGCCTTCTACAATTCCAATGGTAATTTGGGAATTTCCTAACGAAGCTGTATCGTTAAAGTGCGCCGCTAGGGAATGAGTTAGAATTGTTATACCACTGAGATCCAAATAAGGGGCTAAATTCTTATTTGGGATTAAGGGGAGAATGATACTAGATACCCATATGAAGAAATAAGCTACTAAACCAAAATTTCCTCTCAGCCAGGAAATGTTTTCAAAAAGCATAGTTATACCAGTTACCATAAACGCAGTTGCTAATGGTAGTAACAAGAAGGGCCACAACAAGGTAAGAAGCTCCACGCTGTCTTCGCCACGCCACCACTGCATAAAAACTGTAGCGATCCATAGGACTATTGGAAAAATCGATAAATACAGAAAGGCCCCTAAATATTTACCGCTGATATAATTTCGGTTTGGTAAAGAAGTTGTTGCTAAAATACACCCTATTCCTTTCTTGCGATCTGTAGAAATAGCGCCTGATACCAAGTAAAAACCAATCAATGCTATTAGTATGGATGTCAAGGTAGCTACCGTCGCTCCAACATATCCAGAATTATAAATTCCACGCATTCCGCGATATGTCAAAGTTGTGTAACCGGAAAAGGGGCCTGGAACAAAATAATATCCAGCCAGGAAGAATGCTACAACAAGCATTAGGAAACTAGTACTTCGAACTCGTTGCAACAACTCTATTTTAGCAATTGCCCATATAGCTCTCAACGTCTAATCCTCTGTCAAGTTTAAATTATTAAACTTTATGTCCTTATCCGCTAAAAGAAGTAAATAGGCATCTTCTAAAGAAGGTTCTAAAGAAATCGCGGATTCGGAAGGACGTTCTTCAGACACAAGGCGCAAATGAACCCCATCAGAGCGCCGTGTTGCTCCACTTAGCACATGACGGGCGCGCCAATCGTTTATTTGTTCGCTTGATACAACTTGTTCCCATACACATTCTTTAGCCTTGTTCAACATATCTTCCGGTAAAAAGTCACCCATCTTACAACCTCTGTGCAACAATATTATTCGATCGGCAATAGCTTCTACATCCGAAATAATATGTGTGCATAGGATGATGATTCTCTCTCCAGCTAACTCTGTTAGCAAATTGCGAAAATGTATGCGCTCCTCCGGGTCCAATCCCACCGTAGGTTCATCTAAAATTAATAATTGAGGGTCGTTTAGTAAAGCTTGAACAATTCCAATTCGTTGACGCATACCACCTGAATACCCTCCCATTGGTCGCTGAGCAACTTCCATCAATCCAGCCCATTCTATTAGTATCTTTATGCGCTTATGCGCGATTTTATGTTCTACTCCTTTAATATCTGCCATGTATTCTAGAAACTCCCAAGCATTTAATTGGGGATAAATCTCGAAGTCTTGTGGCAAATATCCGACAATCTGACGAATAATACCAGGTGTTCGAATAACATCTTGACTGTTCCAAGATAATTGGCCTGATGTCGGCTTAATAAGAGTCGTTAAAATGTTTATTAATGTAGTTTTTCCAGCACCATTAGGCCCTACGAGTGCAATTACCCCTGGTGTAAGCTGAAAAGAAATATCCTTTAATGCCAAAATATTTCTTGAATACGTCTTCCGAATGTTTTGAATATCCAAACAAATCATTGTTTTCTTCCTCTTTTACTCTGGTTTGATAACCCTGTAGTTTTATCGGGCGAAAAAGGTCAACATCCACCCAATGAGATTTTTGAATAATATTAACCAAAACCAATAAAGCAAAAAAATAGAAACTGACACCGTTGTTAGGCCATATAAAACGTAGCCCCATTCTTTTTTAGTGAAACCTTGTCCCTGAAGTATTCCCTTGAATAATTTCCCACTTGTGAAGAAGAGGAGAGCATTTTTTTGTAAATTATATTCACCCAGAACCTCACTAAAAATATAATAGCCATCTAATTTCAACCATGGGATAAGGTTAAATGCTCCTACAAAAACAGACAGAGCTGCAAAACGGAGCAGATGAGTTTGAATTAGTGAACCTCCCCATACCCAACTCACGAGGGAAGCAATAGCGCCTAGAATAAGATTAGAATATGGGCCGGCAAATGCGACAAGAATTCTAGCAGACCGCGGGGCCATCCAGACATCAGTTGTATCAACAAAGAAAGCCGGCATTCCAAAATAAAGCATAAAACCAGCTGCGTTTACTTGCCGTCCCCAATGTTTGCAAACTAAGGCATGTGCCAATTCGTGTATCAGCAAAGAAATCAAAGTGTAAGCCAGTGTAAAAATTAGGGTTTGTAGCCATGTATCAGGTGCAAAACACACAGGGGTAGCAAGATGATATTTCTTAAAAAAGAAGATGCCCAAACCAACGATGGTGACACAGCCTAACAGTATTTGGGCCAGGGGAGTAAAGAAAAGGTAAGCAAATTGGCTATAGAGCCATTGGACGAATGGATCAAAACCATGAAGGGTGATTCTCATACGAGAAATAGCGGCGAAATAATCTGCTAGCGACGTTGGTTTAGAGAACAGTATTTTCTGAGGTCGCTGACGATTCTCAATGGTTATCCAGCTTCTGTTGTCTAGTAAGCTAATGAATTTTTCGATACGGTCGGTTGCAATTAAACCGAAATTCTCCAGGGTCAAACGATTTAGATCATCAATTGAATGACATCCATCTAGATATTTCCACAAGAACATTTCTAAAGGACTTAACTTTACATATTTCTGTTGTTCAATGTTTTTAATGATAAAAACATCTTGTTGCCCCACATTCTGCGGGCTAATTTCGAATCGCCCAACAAGTAGTGGGATTTCTTGGCTATAGGGAATAGTAGATATCATGGCAATTTAGTTTCTTCAACAAGGTTTTTTTGAATGAGGCTTATAGCTTTCGGGTTAGAAAAAATTTCATGACATAAATGGCATAGATTCACATAGTTGCGCTGGAAAAGAGATTCTTCACCAGCATCATAGAACAGATTTAAAAACCACGATGGGCCATGAGATGATAACACCTGATATAAGCGGTTTTCGCTAAAATGTTGAATAAGTTTAGCAAGGGTTTCGTTCTTGGCAGAACCTAATTTTAGGAGAGTAGTAAATCCTCCCTGAGTACAACAAGGGTACACATCTCCATTAGGTAAAATTGTAAGATCATCCATCCATTTACATGGATAACGGGGTATTGTATCGCGATAGATAAATTCAGATTGTGAAATGTGGGACTTTGCTCGTCCTACAGGCAAACAAGGAATTTCGCCAAAGTGAATCAGCAAAGTATCTAAGCCCCACAGAGGCAGAAAATCTTTCAGGCGACTACTTGAGCGCGTAACAACGCATTGCATCTGGCAGAATAATCCCAGTTCTTTTGATGCGGCCATGATATACGCGATATTGCTCGGGCTCACATATTCTTGATGAAACTCATCATAACTAATCTTAATAGCACCTAGCCCTGCTTGTTTTAATGCAGACAACTTCTCTTTAGCTATAGCTTTTGTCGTTGCCCAAAATCCATTAGTTACACATGAGCTTTTAAGCTTATGAGACTTGCTAACCTGTATTAAATTCAATAATTCGTCAAAAAAAATAAAGGGCTCCCCGCCAGAGAAACTAATACTACTTATTCCTGTAACCTGCGAAGCCTGCTCAATACATGAGCAAGCTAAATTAAATGACAACTTCTGCTTGCCGCAAGGATTGCTTTCAAGACAACAAATGCGGCAATTAGCTGTGCATTTATCTGTGATAATTAAAGCTAATTGTTTAAAAGTCATAAATTCCTCAAGAGATATATCGCGCTCGAAGTAGGTAGGAACTCCTGCCTGTCTTTTTGGTATGACCACTTCGCGGCCAGGAGGAAAACTCCGAAAATTGGATGTTTGTGTGTGCTTTTCACGCACAAACATCCAATTTTCGGCTCTTCTCAATGGATGGTGTACAGCGTGCCATATTAATTAGACAGCCAGAGGGGGTAGGGACCCAGGAATGGCCCTGGTACAGCCATCTTGTAGCTAAGGTTTAGCCAGTTACGCCATACAAATAACCCATTTGTCTCCGAAGAGACAATACCACAGTGAAAGCCTGTCTTCCAACTCCTCAGGCATTCCTAAGCCATTTTCAAGCATGCGCGCTCGCAAATGCTCGTCTTGAAGCGCCTTTTCCAAAACTTGCTCTACATTCTGAACGTTGGTTTCGATCGTTTCCATCATTTGCCTCCTAAAAGATTTTCAAGATGAAATAACAGGGAAGCATCCCTGGGTTCCTCATCGCTAAAGTTGCTCACCAAGAGATACAACATTTTGTGCTTGTCGTATCGAATCAAGCGCCCTTTGTATAATGGCTTTTCCTTCCATATCGGCCACCCCCTGCACCACAGTTATCATTTCCGGTATAGACAAAATGTGATAACACAAATGACATATTCCTGTATACGATTGATTCAATTTGTGTCCCAAGCCAGCATTCTCGATAGCCTTTACGAACCATCCTGGCCCATGCGAAGCTAACAAGCGGCAAATCATATTGCCGCGAAAATGGTGCTCTAAATCAATCAGACTTTCCTTTTTCGCAGATCCAATACACAAAACGGATGTCATTCCGCCTTGCGAACAGCAAGGATAGGCATTTCCTTGCGGATCTATCGCCAAATCATTCAAATCAAAGCAAGGCAATGACAGCATTGAAGTGTCCACAAGAAAATCCGGTAGCGGAATTTTTTCTATTGCACGACCTATAGGCAAGCACGGTAACTCAATCAGCGTGGTATTGCATATATCATTACCTAAAGGAGTAATCATTTCATAGAGTCGCGAACTGGCTCTGGTTATAGTACAAGCAAGCGTCTTTTCTAAGCCCAACTCATCGGCGGCTAGAAGGATATTACTTATATTGTCCAAAGGGACATACTGCTGGTGGTATGTATCCAGACTCACATTGATGAGAGATAAGCCAAAATTTTGAAGCCCTTCCAGTTTCCTTAATGCAATATCCTTTGTAGTAGCCCAGTATCCATTGGTAACACATGAACTGGCTAACCCTTGTTTATTGGCTGTTTTTGCTATTTCCAGAATTTCTGGATAATATAAAAACGGTTCTCCGCCTGAAACACCCACCATTGAAATACTAGGAATATCAGTAACTTGTTCCACGTAACTTATGGCATCTGAGAGCGACATCTTTTCTGCTCGCTTTGGCCCACAACTAAAACAACAAATATCACATTCCGCAGTACATTTCTGTGTATAAAGTAAGGCAAGGCGCTTGAATCTCATTCAACTCTCCTGACTCTGAGAAGTAGCATAGCAACATTATATCCTTGGTCTACATTGAGCAGGCCAACGAATTAAGGATTGATACGGCGAGAGGAATGAAAGCGGAGAGGAAGGCATTGATGCGCCGCCGTATCAATCCTAGTTGAACTAAGCCGCACGCAAAGGGAGCCTGCGCAAAGGATTTGGAATTTA
>Ga0210016_1005869_pt1 | contig 10094 bp, 9 predicted proteins | sample CryGeyCG2014_300_FD_185454 | JGI IMG/M metagenome (GOLD analysis project Ga0210016, IMG submission 185454) | Groundwater microbial communities from aquifer - Crystal Geyser CG02_land_8/20/14_3.00 (SPAdes) (version 2) | ecosystem: Environmental > Aquatic > Deep subsurface > Groundwater | place...
TTACGCATAATCGTTTTATTCAAGATATTGATAGCGCGACAGATGATTTAATTAAATATTTTCGTAGTCATAAATTTAATTATTCATTATTGGGTTCTAAGTCCGATTTTGAAATGTGAATTCTATATGTGGAAAGCGAATTTTAACATCTATCGCGCAAAACGTAGGGAACAAAAACTTTTGTTCCCTACAATAATAATTTTATATCATTTCTGGAATTGGATTTGGCGGGGTCTGTCCTTCCAGAATCGCGATGGCATTTTGAGCGGCCATTTCTGCCATTTTATTGCGAGTCCATTCGGTAGCCGAGGCGATATGAGGCGCTAAAACAACATTATCCATTTGTAAAAGTTCTGGTTCGATCTGGGGTTCCTTTTCATAAACATCTAAAGCGGCGCCCGCGATTTGTTTGGCTTGCAAAGCGGCTACCAGGGACTTTTCGTCAATTACTGGTCCGCGAGAGGTATTAATTAAATAAGCGGTGAGTTTCATTAGTCGTAGATTTCCTGCGTTAATTAAATGCGTGGTTTCTGGAGTCAAAGCTACGTTTAAAGAAACAAAATCTGATTGACTTAATAAATCATTGAGTTCTAAGTAAATTGCCTCAGTCGATTTTTCTAATTCTTCATTGCGCTTGACATCATTGTATAATAATTTCATATCAAAAGCTGATTTCATTTTTCGGCCAATTTCTGAACCAATACGACCAAAGCCCACAATACCAATGGTTTTGCCGGTAATGTCAGCGCCTAAAAGTAATTTTGGGCCCCATGCAATAAATTTGCCGTCTCGGCAGTATTTATCAGCTTCGGGAATGCGATCGGCGACCGCTAAAATTAAAGCAATGGTATGCTCCACTACCGCGTTAGTTAAAACGCCGGGGGTGTTAGTAACCATAATATTTTTTTCTTTGGCTGCGGGGACATCAACATTATTATAGCCAACCGCGTAATTGGCGATTACTTTGAGCTGTGGGCCAGCCGCGTCCATAACTGCTTTATCGATTTTTTCGGTGAGCACGGCGACAATCGCGTCCGCGCCTTTGGCGCCAGTCAGAACTTCTTCTGGGGTGGTTGGTCCTTCTGGCCCAACAATAACTTCGTATCCTTTTTCTTTTAATAAATTAATTCCAACATCTGGAATTTGACGAGTAATAAATACTTTAGGCATAAATTTATTTCTATTTTAAATTACAAAAACTTTACTTTATTATACCAGAGTTTCTTAAAAAAACAAAAAGGTCTAGTAGAAGTTTCTACTAGACCGTATACCAAAATGAAGTTATTAGTGCTACTACAAAAAAGATTATTTTAGTAATAGTCCACCACTCCAAGTTGAAATAGTTTTTAAGCCAATCTGGATTGCCGTACTGAATCGCGATTTCACGTTGCTCATGTTTGTCGTGAATGACTTGAAGGCGATTTTTAGCCAAAAGATAATATTCATCTCTAAATGGCCAAAGCCATTGAATACCCCAGCCGCCTTCAAAGGTGTCGTGGATAAAATGAGCGATGGTAGCTGAAAACCAGATACTTGCCCAAAGCGACAACTGAACTTGATATAGCATATCAATATAAGCCACATCAAGCCACAGTATCACGAAAGCAACGCCAAAAGAAAAAAATAATGGTTTATGCAATAACTCGTGATGCTCATGGGCGAATTGGTCCAGTTTCCCTTTGTGCTTTATCAAATAAATCATTAAATCAATATCCGGCGCCAATGATGACACGGCGCCAAAAATCAAGAGCCATAGTTTGTGGTTGGTATTAGTCAACCAACCAGTTGCCATCGCCAACAACAAACCAATACCAACATCTAAAAACATTTACTGCCCTCCTATTCTTTTGGTTGTAATTTTAAGAACTTACAAGTCGGACAAATTATTGGTTCTGGCATTATTAACCTCCTATGGTCAGTGTGGTAATCTCGGATTATATGATAATAAAAAGCTCAAGATTGCCACGTCGTCCCTCATTTGTGTGTAAGTGAGGGGTTCCTCGCAATGACATCATAATTATTCTAACTTTGACAGTAATCCTTTTTTGCGTACTGATCGATACATAATGACAAAGAACAGACAACCTAAAATAAGATACAACAGATTTAAGCCGAATGCAAGAGCTAGGTGGGAAATTGAAAGCTGATGAGTGGTGATGACTTGGCGCATACCCTCAAATACATAAGTCGTGGGTAGGGCTAAACCGATCTTTTGTAAAAAGCCGGGCAAAACTGAAAGCGGGTAAAAAACCGCGGAAACCGGTTGAATTAAAACCGGTAAAGACCAAGCAATAAAATTAAATTTTTGGCCAAAGCGCAAAATAATTGCCATGGCTACTATGCCAATAGTCCAGCCAAAAATCAGCAAGTTTAACCAAAAAGGAATTAAATAAAAACTAAAAGTCAAGATGTTAAAAGCGTAAAGCAACCAAGAAAGCAAGCCCATAAACGCAAAAACAATTATAATTCTAATTAAGCTTAATAAAAAAGCGGCAGTTAAAAATTCAGGCACGAATAAGGGCGAGCCAAAAATATTGAGCAAATTGCGCGACCAAACTTCTTCCATAAAAGAAATGGAAACATCTTGTTGGGAACGGATTAGAATGCCCCAAAGAATCATGGCGCCAAGCAGAAAGGCCATAAGGTTGAACGCGCTTTGACCAGCCCGCGTAAAATAGGTAGCCATAAAGCCCCAAAGCACCAAATCCAAAGTTGGCCAGTAAAATAAATCAACCAAACGATGTAAGGTTCGGTGAGTGCCGTAGATATGACGCCAGATGATGGCATTAATGCGGTGGAATTTCATAAATTATTTTATATTTAGACGGTGTCATGCTGAACTTGTTTCAGCATCCAGTATGCGGAATATGACTTACCGACTGGATCCTGAAATAAATTCAGGATGACAGCCTCGGCTAATCTTAAGAAATACGTCTTCCAATTTAGGTTTTTCCATATCAATGTTAATAATCTTAAAATCTAATTGATTGGCTTGGCGTAAAAGTTCTGGAATTTGGCGTTCTTTCAAGGTAATTTTTACTTGGCCATTATCCCCTAAATCAAATTCTACCATTTGTCTGGCTAAAAATCGGCGCATTCTTTCTGGCGGGTCTAAATAAGTTAAAATTAATTGATATTCTGGAATACGATGCGCCAATTCCGCTGGTGTACCTTGAGCGATAATTTTGCCGTGATTCAAAAAAATCACCCGATCGCAGAGCGCTTCCACCTCAGCCATATTATGAGAGGTGTATAAAATAGCGACGCCGTTCTCTTTGGTAAGATGTCGCAGAATGTTGCGAATTTTATGAGAAATTTCAGGGTCTAAGCTGGCGGTAGGTTCATCCAATAACAATAATTTAGGATTATTTAATAGCGCCTTGGCTAAAACAACACGAGTTTTTTGCCCTGAAGATAAGGTATAAAATGCTTTCTTTTTAAGCTCGCTAATATCTAGCATAACTAATAAATCATCAATTTTTTGTTTAGCATTTTTAACATTGTATAATTTAGCGAAAATCTTTAAATTTTCGTCAACATATAAACTGCCGGGAAAAGAAATATATGCCGAGGAGAAGTTGGTTTTCCGCATAATTTCTTGGCGGTGTTTTTTAAAATTTTGGTTAAAAACTATAATCTCTCCCCTATCGGGCTCCATCACCCCTAAAAGCATTTGGATGGTCGTGGTTTTGCCAGCGCCATTGGGACCGAGCAACCCTAAAATTTCTCCTTGATGGATATCAAAGGATAAATTTTCCACTGCTGTATATTGGCCGAATTTTTTCTGGAGATTTTTAACCGATAAAATAGGGGTTGCCATACGTGACTAATATAGCAGAAAATTACTAATTTGACAAGAGGATGGTTTCAATTTCTAATTTTCAATGCTTGTCAGGAGGGTCGTGGCTGTGCTATAATTTTCCTACCAGTCAATTTTGATTTTTGACTTTTGATTTTTGCATTATTTTTATGTCATCTCTTATTCCTAAACTTCAAGAAATTGTGATGTCTGGTTCCAGCCGATGTTTTTGCGAAACATTTGTTTATGAGCCGACCAATATTGACGAGGAGGATTTAGGCGGTTTGTATCTGGTCGGTCAATTTGACGGCGACGAGGCAAATTCGGGCTCATTGCTAAATTTGTTAGCCTCGGTTATTAAACGAGAATTTTATGCAAATTATAAAAAAAAGACCTTAGCCGCCTTTGAGTCGGCTTTGAAAAAAGCCAATCTGACTTTAGCAGATTTTATTGAAAATAATAATGTTGATTGGACTGGTAAAATTCATTTAGTGTGCGCGGCTATTAATAAAAAAATGCTTTATCTGACGCAAATCGGGAGTGCTCAAGCTTGCTTGTGGCGTAATCAGGAATTAGTTAATGTTTGTAATAATCTGGCGGCTTTACAAAAAAATCCTTATCCGCTGAAAGCGTTTGGCAGTTTGGTCTCCGGGGGCATAATGCCACAAGACCGTTTTTTGTTAACGACCCCTGAATTAATGAGGGTTTTTTCAAAAAATAGTCTAAAGAAGATGATTGGTTTATCTAATTTGGCGGAAACTTCACAAAATATTCAGCAAGAGATTCAAAAAAATAAGCCACAAACATCTATTGCCGCCCTATTTATTGAAATGCAATTATCAAAAAAATGCCAATCGGATAGCGTAGAATGGGGCAAATTAACGCCCTCATCCTGCCACCCCATTGATTTTTCCGAAATTGTTCAAGAAACGCAAATTCGGTCTAAGGCAACGATTGTGCCTGAAATAACGACCGTGAGCGCGGTGCAAAGCTTTTTACACCGGCCGAAAGTTTTGGGTCAACACTATTTTCAAAAGCTTAGAAGGATTATTGGAAGATAGTAGCCGTTCCCATGATTGGTGTCATTGCGAGGAGCGCGCTATAAGAGCCTCGTCCTTCGTCCCTCGTTGCGCTCGGGGTTCAGGATGACGCAAGGCGTCAGATTGCTACGCTCGCCCCTAAGCTTACGCCGAATGTAGCCGTGGGGCTCGCTCGTAATGACAACGGATAGTAAGCTTGACAGAAATACCAATTTGAGTATACTAAATATTAATCCATAGACAACAGGCACAAACATAATTCCTGTCGAAGATCAGATGTCGGACATTGGAAATCAGATGTCGGACGTCAGACGTTGGATGTTAGCCGTTGGCCGCAAGCAGTAGTCGGTCGGCAATCTTTGTCTGTGGATTCACAGGCCTTTTTATTTAATAAAAATAATATGTTGACTAAACAAAAAAAGGGACAAATCGTTGAGGAATTAAGCGCGCAACTTGAAAGCGCTAAGTCAATTATTCTAAGTGATTTTTCTGGTTTAAAAGTTAAAGAAGTGCAAGCTTTGCGCCAGGAATTAAAAGAGCAGGCTGTAAATTATGTGGTTGTTAAAAAATCTCTTTTAGCGATAGCTTTAAAAAAAATCAAGATTGATTTAGACGTGCGCAGTATTCATGGTAGTGTGGCTGTAAGTTTTGGCTTGGGGGATGAAGTCGCGCCAGCGAGAATTTTGTATAATTTTTCTCGCAAGCATGATAATTTAAAATTATTAATTGGCGCCTTGTTAGATCCAGAAAAAAATATTTTAACCCAAGAACAAGTTTTGGCATTGGCGAAGTTGCCGGACAAAGAAAGATTGTTAGGCCAATTAGTGTTTACCTTAAACGCTCCAGTACAAAAGTTAGCGTATTCTTTAAAAGCCAATTTAATCAGTTTAGTTTATATTTTAAAACAAAAATCAGAAAAAATTTAGGCAAGTAATCTACGACTGATTGCTTTTCTAGAAAAAAAATAAAAAAACTATGTCAGAAGAAAATAAAAAAGAAGTTGAGGTGCCTGCTAAATTTCAAGATTTAGTGGCGACAATCGAAAAAATGTCAGTTCTGGACTTGTCAGAATTGGTTAAGATTTTAGAGGAAAAATTTGGCGTGTCTGCCATGCCCATGATGGCAGCTGCTCCGGTAGCAAGCGGTGAAGCAGGTGGTGCGGCAGCCGAAGAAAAAACATCATTTGATGTTGAATTAACTGCGGCTGGCGAACAAAAAATCGCGGTGATCAAGGTCGTTCGCGAAATTACAGGCAAAGGTCTTAAAGAGTCCAAGGACGTGGTTGACGCCGCGCCTCAAATCATTAAGTCGGGCGTTAAGAAAGATGAGGCTGAAGAGATTAAGAAAAAACTTCAAGAAGCTGGCGCAACTGCGGAAGTCAAGTAATTTTTAGTTGGTTAATTTAAAAAAGGATTAAATTTTATGTTTAATCCTTTTTTGTTTGGCTAATCAATATCTGGAACTAATCCAGAATGTTTTCCCACACTTAGAGCAAGTGGCAGGCCCTTCAGCGCATGCTAATGGAACGCTTTCATCGCCCCAAAAAGCTGCAAGCGCCTTAGCGCATTGTTGAATCAGCAAGGCCATATTTTTTTTGACGCTCGTGCCGTTTTTCTTACAGCATTCTGCACACCAAAAATTTCCTTCTTCCATTTTGTCCTCCCCATACCTCATATTAAATACTATTCCAAATACTTAATCTTATTTTTATTGTGTTCCTCAACCGTCTTAGAAAAAATCGTTTGTCCATTAGACGCGGACAAAAAGAAGTAATAGTCATTTGTCTGTGGATAAATTGCTGCCGTAATTGCTGATAATCCCGGGTTGCAGATTGGTCCGGGCGGCAGGCCTTTATTTCTGTAGGTATTGTATAGTGAATCTACGTTTAAGTCAAGGTCAGAATAGCGCCATTTATCTAAGCTTGTGGCATAAGCAATCGTGGCACAGGATTGCAAGGGATAATTGTCCGATAGGCGCCGCCAAAAAATGTCCGAAACAATTGCCCGATCATTATCGGACACAACTTCTTTTTCAATAATACTGGCCATAATAATAATGCCGTAGATGGTTTTATTTTGGTTAGTAATATCTTGGCGCATTTTTGGCGTTAATTTAGCATCAAAATTGTCTAATATTTTTTTCATTACTATCGCGAAATCGGTATTTTGATAAAAACGATAGGTGTCTGGGAATAGAAAACCGGTTAAATCAGCATCAGCGGGTGTGGTTGATAAAAAATTATAATTTAATTTGTATTTTTGAAGATCGTTAATTTCAGCTGTTAGCGCGATTTTATCTACTACTTTAGCTTGAGACAGCTTGTCAATAATTTGATTAGTTTTGATGCCTTCGGGTAAAACAATTATTAATTCAGATTTGGCTGGCGGCATCGTCGTTAGTAACTTGACAACTTGAGGAATGCTTAGATTAAGATCTAAGGAATATTGACCAGCCTTAAGCTGACTACGCTGGCCCAAAAGCCAGAGATAAGATTCTAACCAAAAACTGTTACGGACAATTTTTTGCGATTCCAAGCGATCGCAGATTTGTTTGGCGGTCTCTCCGGGCTCTATGGCAAATTCAATTTGACTGCCGTAACGGTTTTGAGGGCAATAGATTTGAAAATAAACATAAAAAAACGCAGTAGCGATAACTGTCAATATGATTATGGGCATGATAAATACTTTTTTAGACATTTGGTCTAGAATTAAGAATCGGGAATAAAGAATTAAGCATTCCCCTTTCCTCTCGCAAAGGCCGTCTGGGGTCGCCTCGTTTATTCTTTATTCTTTATTCTCTATTCTCAATTCTTCATTCTTGATTCTTCATTTCTATAATAAATCGCCTTAATAATCTCATTGCTAACAAAATAACTGCCCAAAATCAAGCCGATGATGCCAATTTGTGACCAAAGAGGCGTGGTAAATTGAAAAAGATATGCCCAAGGCGAAAATGGCAAGGCCAAGCCAATGGCGCCAGCAAATAGCAAAAGACCAACCATAACTTTGCTTGGCGAGGCGGCTTTAAAAAATGGCAGATGGCTGCGAATAGAAATTAAGATTATTAGCTCCGAAAACACCGATTCAATAAACCAAAGCGTTCTTAATTGAGGCGCGGGCAAATTGTGAAAATAACCAAAAAAGATAAAATCAAAGACTGAACTTAATAAACCCAAACATATCGCGATAAAAGCCAAGCTTTTCAAATTATGTTTTTGGGGTTTTTTAATTTCAATGGCGTCCACCGAATCAAGGGCAATGGCTAAAAGCGGCAAATCGCATAAAAAATTAACCAATAAGATTTGCGCCGGCAACATTGGTAAATAATTGATTATTAAAGAAATGGCGGCTAAAGAATAAAAATTGCCAAAATTGCCAATCAACGTAGTTTTCATGTATTTGGCAATGTTGGCGAAAATCTTGCGACCCTCGGCAATGGCTTCAATAATTACCTTGAGGTCTTTGCGCATCAGAACAATATCTCCAGCTTCTTTGGCGGTGTCTGCTCCGGAATTTACCACAATGCCTACGTGGGCTAATTTAAGCGCTGGCGCGTCGTTGATGCCATCTCCCAGAAAACCGACAATGTGTTTTTGCTGTAATACAGAAATTATTTTGTATTTTTGTTCAGGGGTCACTCGACTGAATACATGTGCTTCATTTATTGTTTTTTCAAATAACGAATGACTCATTTTGTCTAATGCAGTACCGCGAATAACCTGCTTGTCATTATCTATTAAGCCAATTTTTCGGGCAATGGTGGTGGCGACTTCAAAACTATCGCCGGTTAAAATTTTAATCGTTACTCCTAAATTTTTGGCCTGATTGATAGCCACTATTGCTTCTGGTTTTAGGGGATCAGTCAGGGTGGCCATACCAAGGTAAGTTAACCCCCTTTCCATACGGCGGTCGTAAGTATTGGAGGAGTCAGTTAGTTGTTTAATGGCTACGGCAAAAACTCGTTTGCCATTTTCGCCGGCCATAGCGGCTTGATTCAAAATCTTTTTCGCTGGCAATAATTTTAAGGCGATTGTTTTTTTATTGACTAATTGATAACGCGATAATTTTAGAATTGCCTCAGGCGCTCCTTTGACGATTAAATAATAATTATTTTGCCATTTGATAATGACGCTTGAAAGGCGGCGGGTCGGATCAAACGGCTGTTCAAAAATTGGCTCAATAGTCATCAGTGATTTTTTTTGTCGTGGATTAGTTTGTCGCCAGAGGGCTTCTTCAAAGCTGTAGTGGTATTCGTGGACTTTTTCTTGGCAAATTGAAGATCCCGCCAAACTATAAAATAAAAATTTATTTTGATCATTTGCTAAGATTTGATCTACGGTTAAGGTGTTCTTAGTGATGGTGCCGGTTTTATCAACGCACAAAATATCAATATTGCCAAAATCTTCCAAAGCACCGAGTCGTTTAACGATCACGCCTTTTTTGGCGAGTCGCATGGCGCCGCGCGTTAAGGTTATTGTGGCAATAACAGGCAGGGCTTCGGGTAAAATACTAACTGCTAAGGCAACTGTAAAAAGCATTAATTCCCAAGTGTCAATTTTGCCTTGTTTGATAATTAAATTTGCTAAAAATACAGCGATTAAAGTTATGGCAACCACTTTAACTAAAAAACGGCTTAACTGTAAAATATATGTTTGAAAAGAACTGGGTTTTTGGGTCTCTTGGGTTAGATTAGCGATTTTGCCAATTTCGGTTTTGCCAGACGTGGCAATGACTATGCCCCAGGTTTTGCCAGTAATTATTTTTGTGCCGGCAAAGATGATATTTTTAGCTTGATATGGTTCGGCGTATTTATTAGTTATAATTTCGGCTTGTTTGATTATTTCTCGTGATTCGCCGGTCAAAATAGATTCGTTTACTAATAAATTAGTGGCTTCAATGATACGAATATCAGCTGGCGTCATGTCACCCGCTTCCAGTAAAATTAAATCGCCAATGACTATTTCTGATTTTTTGAGTCCAAAAATTTTACCATCGCGTTTTACTTTGGCTGGCGAAGTAATAAAACTTCTTAATTTTTCAATGGTTTTTTCCGAACGGTATTCTTGAATAAAATCTAAACTTCCGGTGGCAAGTAAAAACGCGAAAATTACGGTTGAATCAATGTATTGGCGTAAAAAAATACTAATAGTGCCAGCTAAGATTAATAAATAGATAAATGGGCTTTGGAATTGGCGCAAAAATATCTTGGCCGCGGAAATTCCTTTAATAGCCAGTTCGTTTTTCCCTTGTTTTTTC
>Ga0210016_1005872_pt1 | contig 10094 bp, 7 predicted proteins | sample CryGeyCG2014_300_FD_185454 | JGI IMG/M metagenome (GOLD analysis project Ga0210016, IMG submission 185454) | Groundwater microbial communities from aquifer - Crystal Geyser CG02_land_8/20/14_3.00 (SPAdes) (version 2) | ecosystem: Environmental > Aquatic > Deep subsurface > Groundwater | place...
TCATCACCGGCCAGCGCCTTGTACAGTTGCGTTGCCGCCGCCAGTTTGGCGCGCCGGACTTGCAACTCGCCTTGTGCTGCGGCGTAGGCATCCCGCTCTGCGTCCAGCAGCTCCAGATGATTGGCGATACCCGCCCGATAACGCGCCTCAACCAACTTCAAGCGCTGGTTTTGCGCCTGTGTGTTGGCTTGTTGCGCGACCAGCTGGGCATTGAGCGCTGCACGGGCAGCCAGCAAATCCGCCACTTCGCGGAACGCCAGTTGAATCGTCTTTTCGTACTCGGCGACGGCGATGACACGGCGCGCCTCGGCCACATCCACATTGGCGGCATTCCTGCCCGCATCGAACAACGGCAAGGTCAGCGCGGGCTGGAAATTCCACGCATCGCTGCCCGCGCCGAACAAGCCGCTTAGCTGGCGGCTGGCCGTACCGAAAGCCCCGGTCAGACTGATGCGCGGCAAAAAGGCCGCGCGCGCCGCGCCGATGTTGGCGTTGGAGGCGATCAGCCGCTGCTCGGCGGACAAGACATCCGGGCGTTGCAACAACACGTCACTGGGTACACCAGCGAGCAAATCATCGGGTATATCTTGTCCGGCCAGACTGCGCCCGGCGGGCATTTCGGCGGGTATTTTTCCCACCAGCATCACCAGCAGATTTTCGGCGGCGGCGCGCTGGCGTTGCAAATTCGCCTGCTCGGCTGACGCGGCCTGATAGGCACCTTCCGCCTGCAAGGCATCCAGATCGCCTGACACGCCTGCATCCCGGCGCTTGCCGATTAACGCCCGCATTTCAGCGCGCCCCCGGGTTGTGGATTCCGCCAACTGGCTGCGTTCCTGCAACTCCAGCAACGACAAATAGGCACTGGCCACGTCAGCGATCAGCGATAGGCGGAAGGCGCGCTGCGCGGCTTCGGTTGCCAGAAAATTGGCCTTCGCCGCCGCATTCAGACTGGCGACTCTGCCCCAGAAATCCAGCTCGAACGACACCAGACCGACGTTCACATCGTAGCGTTGCGCCTGAAAGGGTTTGCCCGTAAACGAGGTGCTGGCCGGAGACAAGGACGCGCTGCGCTGCGCATTCAGATTCACGTTCGGCAGGCGGTCGGCCTGAACAATGCCGTAGCGCGCGCGGGCTTCAGCGATGCGCGCGGTGGCGATACGCAAGTCGCGGTTGTTTTCCAGCGCCGCCGCGATCAACGCCTGCAAACGCGGGTCGGGGAAATAGGCTTGCCAGTCCGGCATCGGCCTGGTGGCAGGAGACTTCGCAGAATCCGGCCAGACGGCAGCCACCGGCGCAGCAGGGCGCTGATAGGTCGGTGCCAGCGAACAGCCTCCCAGTGCCGCCAATAAAATGATGAGTGTGCTTTGCTTAACCATGCTGATTCTCCTCCTGCCCGGCGTGTTGGCGGGCATGTCCGGGGAAAATGCGCCTGACCACGACGAAGAACACCGGCACCAAAAACACTGCCAGCAAGGTCGCCGCAATCATGCCGCCCATCACGCCCGTGCCGATTGCATGACGGCTTTGCGCGCCTGCCCCGGTGGAAATCGCCAGCGGCAACACGCCCACGACAAAGGCGATGGAAGTCATCAAAATCGGCCTGAAGCGCAAGCGGCAGGCTGTTAGTGTAGCCTCCATCAAGCTCATCCCCTCGTCTTGCAGCTTGCGTGCGAACTCTATGATTAGAATGGCATTTTTGGAAGACAAACCGATGATGGCGATGAGTCCTACCTTGAAATACACATCGTTGGGCAGCTCGCGTAGCGTCACCGCCAGCACCGCGCCGAACACCCCCAGGGGGACGACCAGCAGCACCGCGAACGGGATAGACCAGCTCTCATACAATGCGGCCAGACACAAAAACACCACGATCAGCGAGATGCCGAACAACAGCGGAGCTTGTGCGCCGGATTGTCGTTCCTCGAACGAAGTGCCCGACCACTCGAAGCCGAAGCCCGGCGGCAATTGCTTGGCAATTTCTTCCATCGCTGCCGCCGCCTCGCCGGAACTTCTGCCCGGCGCAGGTCCTCCGGCGAGCTTCATCGCGGGTAGCCCGTTGTAACGATCCAGCTTCGGCGCACCCACTACCCAGCGCGGCGTGGCCAGTTCGGACAGCGGCACCATGGCACCTTGCTTGTTGCGCACCGTCAATTTCATAATGTCGTCGGGGGTGCGGCGCAAATCCGCTTCCGCCTGCATCTGTACGCGCAGGATGCGGCCCTGGCGCACGAAGTCGTTGATGTAGGCCACGCCGAGGGCGGATTGCAGGGTCTCGTTGAGGCTGGCGATGGAAACCCCCATGCTCTCGGCCTTGAGCCTGTCCACATCCAGCAACAACTGCGGGCCAGCTTCCTGCCCTTCGGGACGCACCCCGGCCAGCACCGGATTTTGTGATGCCAACCCCAGCGCCATATTGCGCGCCTCCAGTAGCTTGTCGCGCCCCACGCCGCCCCTATCCTGCAAGCGAAAATCGAAGCCGCCGACTGCCGCCAATTCGGGTATCGGCGGCGGATTGACCGCGAAAATCATCGCCTGCTTGATGCGGAAGAAGGTCATGTTGGCTTTCTTCACCAGAGCGGGTGCCGCGCTGTCGGCGGTGAGTCGTTGATCCCAACTCTTCAGGCGCACGAAGGCGATCGCGGCATTCTGCCCGCGCCCGAAGAACGAGAACCCCGCCACGCCGATGACGTGTTCGACTTCCGGCTGCTTCATGTAGTACTGCTCGACCTGGGACAGCACCTCCAGCGTGCGCGCCTGCGTCGCTCCGGCGGGTAACTGCATCACGTTGATGAAATAGCCCTGATCTTCTTCCGGCAAAAAGCTCCCCGGCAACTTGCTGAACAGCCAGCCCATCGCGATAAAAATTACAATATAAACAAGCAGATAGCGAGCTGTTTTTTGAGTGATTGCAGCGACGCTGGCGGTGTAATGGTTCGTCGTGCGCGCGAAGAAACGGTTAAACCCACCGAAAAATCCGCCCTGCTCCCCCTTGCTCGGCTCATGCTTGAGCAGCGTGGCACACAGGGCGGGGGTCAACGATAACGCCATCAAGGCCGAGAACATCATGGTCAACACCAGCGTCACGGCAAACTGGCGATAAATCGCCCCCGTCGAGCCGGGGAAGAACGCCATCGGGATGAACACCGCCATCAGCACCAAGGTGATGGCGACAATCGCGCCGACGATCTGATCCATGGCCTTGCGGGTCGCCTCTCTGGGCGGCAAACCTTCGGTGGACATGATGCGCTCGACGTTTTCCACCACCACGATGGCATCGTCCACCACGACCCCGATGGCCAGCACCATGGCGAACAGTGTCAGCACGTTGATCGAATAGCCCAGCAGATAGAGTCCCACCAGCGCGCCCACCAGTGCGACCGGAATGACGATGGCGGGAATCAAGGTGGCGCGCCAGTTGCCGAGAAACAGGAACATCACCCCCACCACCAGCAGCAGCGCTTCGGCCAGACTTTTCAGCACCTCGCCAATGGACACGTCTATGAACTTGGAGGTGTCGTAAGGCACCACCCAATTGATGGATTTCGGGAAGAATTTGGCCAGTTCAGTCATTTTTTCATTGACTGCCTTGACCGTGGAGAGTGCGTTGGCACCGGGAGAGAGGCGAATCGCTACCGCCGCCGTCGGGTTGCCGTCTATGCGGGCGGCGCGGGAATAGTCCTGCGCGCCCAGCTCGACGCGCGCGACATCCTTGACGCGCAGCGCAGAACCGTCGGGATTGCTGCGCACGATGATGTTGCCAAATTCCTCGGGTGTGGAAAGACGGCCTCGGGTGACGATCACCGCGTTGAGTTCCTGTCCGGCGGCGGAAGGTAATTGCCCCAGCTCACCGGTCGCCAGTTGCGAATTCTGTGCGCGCACCGCCGCCGACACGTCGGCGGGCGACACGTTGTAATGCTGCAACTTGTCGGGTTTGAGCCACAGCCGCATCGAGTATTCCGTGCCGAATAGCAGCACCTCGCCCACCCCCGGCACGCGGCGCAGACTGTCAATCACATTCGCCGTGGCATAACTGCCCAGCGCGACATCGTTCAGGCTTTTGTCGGGTGAAAACAACGCGACAAACATCACATAATTGCGCGCTGTCTTGGTCACGACGATGCCCAGCCGCCGCACCTCCTCAGGCAGTCGCGCCTCGCCGCGTTTAATGCGGTTTTGCGCCTCGACCGAGGCCAAATCCAGATTGGAACCCGCCTCGAAAGTCAGCGTGATGCTGCCCGTACCCAGCTCGGATGCCGATTCCATATACAGCAGATGCTCGATGCCGTTCATTTCCTGTTCGAGCAAGGCCACTGCCGTTTCTTCGATGACTTGCGCCGAAGCGCCGGGATAATTGACGCTGATCGTCAACGCGGGGGGAGCGACCGACGGATACTGGGAAACGGGCAGATTTTTCAATGCCAGCGCGCCGCCCAGCAAAATAATCAGCGCGATCACCCAGGCAAAAATAGGGCGGTCAATAAAAAATTTAGCGAACATGGCTGACCTATTTTGCGGGTTTTGCTGCGGAGGAAGGGGCTGGCAACAGGGGCGCGGTGGCATCCCACGGCACCGCTTTGACCACCGTGCCGGGACGCGCCTTTTGCAAGCCATTCACGATCACCTGCTCGCCGCCCTTCAATCCGTCCGTGATGATGAAATCCGTACCCGCCATCGCGCCCGTCCTGACCGGCTGCGGCGTGGCCTTGCCCTCCGCGCCCACCAGCATCACAAATTGCCCCTGCGCGCCCGACTGCACGGCGCGCTGCGGCACGCGCACCACATTCTCGGCGAGTGCTTCAGAAAAGCGCAGGCGCACGAACATGCCCGGCAGCAGTTCACGCTGCGGATTGGCAAATTCGGCGCGCAACGACACCGAGCCGGTGGCCGGATCAACCGCCTGATCGGTGAAGAAAATCTTCCCTGCGTAGGGATAGACACTGCCGTCTTCGAGCCGCAATTCCACTTTGGCCGCCCCCGCGCGCTTGAGCTTGCCTGCACGGATAGCCTGTTTCAGGCGCAGCAACTCACTGCCCGACTGCGTGAAATTGGCATAAATCGGATCGAGTTGTTCGATGGTCGCCAGCAGCGTCGCCTCGCCCTTGCCGACCAGCGCGCCTTCCGTCACCCGCGTGCGACCAATACGCCCGGAAATAGCGGCGGGTACGCGGGCGTTCTGCACGTCCTCATCGGCACGCGCCAAGGCGGCTTCCGCCTGTTTGACGCGGGCTGTTGCCACATCAAACTCCTGCTGGCTGACCGCCTTGATCGCCAGCAACGGCTGGTAGCGCGCCACCGTTTGCCGCGCCACCGCCAGATCGGCTCTGGCCGCAGCGGCAGTCGCCTGATAAGTGTGCGCGTCAATATCGAACAGCGGCGCACCCGCCTTGACCTCAGAACCTTCTTCAAACAAGCGCTTTTCTATCACCCCCTCGACCCGCGCCCGCACCTCTGCGGTGCGATATGCCTGCAAGCGTCCCGGCAAATCCTGCGTCAGTGTCGCACTGCCCAATCCCACGGTAATCACATCCACCTCCGGCGGCGGCATAGCCGCACCGGGTCCGCCTGCAGGAGGCTTGCCGTCCCCTTTGCTGCACCCGGCAAGCAAGGCCATCAACAGCAGGGTCGGAACAAACAGCTTGGACAATGTCTTCATGTTGCTTTCCATGATGAAAAACGGCTGGCTTATGATGCAGCGCGCCGAAGGGTGTCGGATTAAATCCAGCCTTCAAGCCGGATCGCTGCGCGCAACATATCAAACACTTGTTTGAAAGTAAAGCGCACCGCGAACAGATTGAATCAGCCATTCTCGAAATAAATTTTGACCACCTGATATTTTGGGAAAAATTGGGTCATAATGTCCGCTGTTATTCCCAGATATGGACTAAAAAATGACCTCCGTCCTTCACACCGGCCCCGACCGTGATGTAGCGGCGAGCTACCTCGCTGCCGCACTCAAAACCCACAAACAAGCCGAAATTGCCCGCCACTTGGGGGTTGATGCCCGTACCGTGCGCCGTTGGGCGCTCGAACAGTCCGTTCCGGCACATTACGCTTTCGGGCTGCAACGCTTGCTGCCCCTGGATTTTCCGCTGAACGACGATGCGCCTTTCACTTTCATAGACCTGTTTGCCGGTATCGGCGGCATCCGCATGGCCTTCGAGGGCTTGGGCGGCCATTGCGTGTTTACCAGCGAATGGGACAGTTACGCACAAAAAACCTATGCCGAAAACTTTCCCGGCGGCCACCAGATCACCGGTGACATTACCCAAATAGAGGCAGCGGACATTCCCGATCACGACGTGCTGCTGGCAGGCTTTCCCTGTCAGCCTTTTTCCATTGCCGGAGTCAGCAAAAAGAATGCGCTAGGCAAGGCACACGGCTTTGCCTGCGAAACGCAAGGCACGCTGTTTTTCGACGTGGCGCGCATCATCGCCGAGAAGCGCCCGCGCGCCTTTCTGCTGGAAAATGTCAAAAACCTGCTCTCGCACGACAAGGGGCGCACCTTTGACGTAATCCGCCGCACGCTGGAAGTCGAATTGGGCTATCACATTAAATACCGCGTGATTGATGGCGCGCATTTCGTGCCGCAACACCGCGAACGCATCCTGATTGTCGGTTTCCGCGAACCCACCCATTTCGATTTCGACGCGCTGCCCCTACCCGCCAAGGGCAGGCGCACATTGGGTGAAATTCTGCATAAGACCGATGGCAGCGAGCCGATGTTGCCGTGGGATGGAGAGCGTTTTTTCGATCACAGCACACAACAGGTTTTAGCCAAATACACCCTGACCAATAACCTGTGGACTTACCTGCAAGGCTATGCCGAGAAGCATCGCGCCAAGGGCAACGGCTTTGGCTTTGGACTGGTTACACCCGTCAGCGTGACCCGCACCCTGTCCGCACGTTACTACAAGGACGGTTCGGAAATCCTTGTTTATCAAGGCGAAGGAATCAATCCGCGCCGCCTGACCCCGCGTGAATGCGCCCGGTTGATGGGCTTCCCGGACACGTTCAGGATTACGGTGTCGGATACACGGGCGTACAAACAGTTTGGAAATTCTGTTGTTGTTGATGTTATGACTCATGTCGCAAAATTGATGCAACCAATGCTGGAAGCTGATACCCTGGAACCCGAATTACTCCTTCGTTACGCCACTGCTTAAGGATAAAATCATGCAAACTCAATCCCGTATCCCAAAACTTCACGACACCACTTTTGATGGCGCTTTATTATGGTTCTCGGAAATGCAATGCAACGAATTACTATTCCACCCTGAAGACGACCCATCTGATATTTTCTGCATTACGAATGGAAAACAAACGTTCTCCGATACTGAAGTAACAGAATTACGCTTCTTAATCAATGAGATGGAGGAAGCAATCGGTCACGATAAAATGATTGAAGCGGCTTATCCGATTTTCATGACCGCTTTCGGCAACCAACTTGACGCTTGATGATTGACGTTGTTGATCCGGCCACCCGTAGCCGGATGATGTCCGGCATCAAGGGTAAGGACACCAAACCAGAACTACAGGTTAGAAAATACCTGCATAGCCGAGGCCTTCGTTTCAGGCTTCATGTCAAGGATTTGCCGGGAAAACCCGATTTGGTTTTCCCGAAATACAAGACAGTTGTTTTTGTGCATGGATGTTTCTGGCATCAACATGCGGATTGTAAATATGCGACGATGCCAAGCAGCCGAGTGAATTTTTGGACAAATAAGCTCTCCGAAAATGTTGTGCGGGACTCTTACCAAATTGCTGCACTGGAAGGGCTTGGCTGGCGGGTTTTTGTTGTTTGGGAGTGTGAGTTGCAAGATAGCACAAAGCGTTTGGGTTCGCTTTATTCTGAAATCACTAAGGAAATTCATGCCGAATCGACAACTCGATAGTTTATTTTCCTACTGCCAAGGACTAAGTCGCTTGACTGGCAAAACTATTTGCGCTGGTGAAATTTTTGCCAAGGTACTAACCCAAAATGATGACTCAGGCCGCCATGGGGTCTTGATCCCCATCGAGGCATACGACCTTTTCCCTGAGTTGGAGATCGCTGATCCCAACCAAAATTTGACTAAGCATTTTCTGGCCGTTGATGGCATCGAAGGTCAAGAGAAGTCTCTTGCATACAAGTATTACCAACGCTACCCAGAACGCCGAATTACCTGTCTTAACGGCAATTTTAATGATCGGCAGCATGGACATAGGGTTGGCATTTTCATAAGAGCTGAGCATGTTGATGGTTCGGTCGGCTACTACGCAGACATCCTGCGGGAAAAAGAGGATGCAGACTTCCAGCGACTTTGTGCCTTGCTGTTTGGGGATGCAATTCACCTTAGTGAAGGGCTGTTCGTACTGTTGGCGATTGATGCACCGACTCTCGTTTTTGACGATGCGCTTAACGATCTTTTGGCTCGCTTCGATCACATAAATAAACAGGGCTATATCGACTCTCTTCGACACGGCGATACCGGGATTGGGTATACCTTTGAAACACAGTTGGGTATCAAGGAAAATAATGATAAACGTGCCGATTTCAGGGGTATTGAGGTCAAGTGCAAACAGGTCAAGGAAACAGGCGGGCACGGCGGAAAAATAAACCTGTTCCAGCAAGTGCCAAGATGGGAGGAAAAACTAAAGGCTCTGGAGCGTTTGCATCGTATAGGACAGATAAATGAAAATGGTCACTACGCCTGTTTTTCCCAAGTGACTACGACCATTAACAACCTCGGATTGTCACTTGACCAGTTTTCCACACCCGAACAGATTGATCTGCTGAAGGGAATTGAACGTTTTGGTTACTGGCCCTTCGCAGTTCTTGAGGGACGACTTCGTGAAAAACATTCTCGGGCTGTTTTCGTGAAAGCGGACGTGCGGAACACTGCTGGCCGACAGCGTTTTCACTACAATGAACTGATTTACTGTGAACGACCATCTATCCAGCGTTTCAATGAGCTTGTTCGGACGAAACGAATTGTGTTCGAATTTACAATGTCTGAACAAGAAAAGCGAGGGCGGATAGTTGCTCGTAATCACGGATATCCGTGGCGACTGACGAGCGAAGATTTTTTAAGTGAGTTATTTTCGTTTCGGGTAAAACTCAGATAAAATTTTTCGGCTCACTTTGCAAACAGAACGATCCCGCATTCTGTTTCGGTTCTAGCGCATTCAGTTAGAAATGGTTACGCGTGAACTTTGACTTCCGGTTCTACGGAAAGCCGCATGCCGACTGACTTCAGCACCGCCAGTAAGGTGTTCAGTGTCGTGTTACCTTTCGGCGACAACGCCTGATGCCAGCACAGGAAACAGACCTTGCAAGCCGCTGGCGATAAATTCCACCGCAATCGCCGCCAGGATCAAACCCATGATACGGGTGAAGATGTTGATGCCAGTCGCGCCGATGCGCGTCGCTATCCAGGGCGACAAACGCAGCACGCCCCATACCATCAATCCCAGCAGCATGATGCCCAGCGCGATGATGGTGTAATGCGCGATGCCGGTAGATTTATGCGCATCCAGTATCACGGTACTGATGGCACCGGGATCCGCCAACAGCGGCATGGCCAGCGGCACGATAGCCACGGATTGCTTGGCGATGGACTCGTCGGCTTCTTCATCGGTCTGCCGGATGTTGCTGGTCTTGGCATGAAGCATGGAAATCGCCATCAACAGAACCAAAATGCCGCCGCCGACCCTGAACGACGCGATGGTGATACCGAAGAATTCCAGCACCAGCTCACCGCAATACAGCGCCACCCACAGGATGACGACCACCCCGCAAGCGACCGTATTGATGGTCTTGCGCAGCTGAAGGGCGTTTTGATCCGAAGTCATGCTGATGAAAAGCGGTATCGCCCCGAAGGGATTGATAATCGCCAGCAGCCCGATAAAAATTTTGATGTACTCAGCGTAATGAAGCATATTGAAGGTCAGCGGCTATTGACCTGCCAGCTTTTGAATGGCTGGAGTGGCGGCAAGTTGCTGTATGGTTTCCTCCAGCAAAGTCACCCCGCGCGCCTCAATCGCAACTTCGGAAATAGCGCGCAGCAATTCCACATAAAAATTTTCATCGCCCGTCAAGCGTTGCCAAAATTCTT
>Ga0210016_1005877_pt1 | contig 10090 bp, 12 predicted proteins | sample CryGeyCG2014_300_FD_185454 | JGI IMG/M metagenome (GOLD analysis project Ga0210016, IMG submission 185454) | Groundwater microbial communities from aquifer - Crystal Geyser CG02_land_8/20/14_3.00 (SPAdes) (version 2) | ecosystem: Environmental > Aquatic > Deep subsurface > Groundwater | place...
CGGAGCCTGTCTTTAATGTAGTCAAAGATGAGGAATGGCAGGCCTTCATCTTTGTTTTTTATAACATAGCCTCCCTCATCGCCGATGCCAACCAAAACTTTATTCTTCTTCAGCAACCTACCTAGCTCGCGATAGAAACTGTTTATTATTTTTATATCGGATTTCGTATTGTTCGAAACGGGCACGACAATATATTCTTGGAAAGCCGGCCCGGTCTTGGCGTGCAAGCCCGCGTTTATCAGGTTTGCGTATATACGCGGCTTCCTCGGTTTTATGCCGGAGAGTCTGGAAATATATTTATAGAGCGGCACGCCATTTTTCTTCGCGTTTAGGCGAGCGAAGCCGAGACTTAAAGCGAGAGTTGAATTCGCGCCTAAGTTGCTTTTGTCTTTGGTGCCGTCCAGTTGGATTAGGAATTTATCAAAATCTTTCTGGCTTTTGAAGTCCAGTTTTGAAATTAACGGTGCAGCCGATTTTATTTTACGTATGGCCTGCTTAGCGGGCAGTGATACCGCCTCGAATTTGCCCGTGCTCTTGCCGGAGGGGATAGAGGCCTTGGCCGCGAATCGCCTGGAGGCCACCGCAACTTCAATCGTTTTCTCCCCGCGCGAATCACGGATTATTCGCGCCGCGATTTTAGTAAGCCGCATTACTTGTTTTCTTCCTCTGCTATCTTCAGGGTGGTTTTCACCACCGTGTCGGGATTGAGCGAGATACTCTCGATTCCCAAATCTACCAAAAACTTTGCGAATTCCGGATAGTCCGACGGCGCCTGCCCGCAGATGCCTATATATTTACCGCGTTCTTTCGCTTTTTTCACCACGGTTTCGACAAGCCGCTTTACCGCCGCGTTGCGCTCGTCGGCGATGTGCTTCAATTCTTCATTATCGCGGTCAATCCCGACTGTAAGTTGGGTTAAGTCATTGGAGCCGATTGAGAGCCCGTCGAAAATATCCAGAAACTCATCGGCTAAGATGACGTTCGAGGGTATTTCACACATCATATAAACTTTCAAATCGCCCTTGCGTCTTTCAAGGCCAAATTCTTTCATTGTTTCCAAAACTTTGCGGCCCTCTTCCGGCGTGCGGCAGAAGGGGATCATCGGGATTAGATTCACAAGACCGAATTCATCGCGCACTTTTTTTAGAGCGGCGCATTCCAAACCAAAAGCTTCCTTAAAACGCGGATCGTAGTAGCGTGAAGCGCCCCGCCAGCCGATCATCGGGTTTTCCTCCCTCGGTTCAAAACCCTCGCCGCCCAAGAGTTTAGCGTATTCGTTCGTCTTGAAGTCCGAGAACCTGATGATAACCGGTCTCGGGTAAAATCCGGCGGCGATTTTGGCGATGCCATAGGCAAGTTTATTCAAGTAATACTCTTCGGGCTTCAGTAGGCCGATTATCTTTTTAATCTGTGCGCGCGTCTTTGCGGGCAGCTTATTCAAATTCAGAAGCGCCAAAGGATGTATTTTTATTTCCGAGGCAATGATGAATTCTTCGCGTGCGAGACCCACGCCGTCCGTCGGCAGAAAACTGTACTTAAAAGCTTCTTCCGGCGTGCCGATATTCACCATCACTTTCGTTTTCGTCTTCGGAAAATTCTCCGGCGAGAAAACATTCCTGACAAATTCCAGTTTGCCCCCGTAAACGGTGCCGTCCTCTCCCGATGAACAATCCAGGGTGATCTCCGTGCCGGTTTTCAAAACTTTGGTTGCGTTCTCGGTACCCACGATACAAGGGATACCCAACTCGCGGGAGACAATCGCGGCGTGGCTTGTCCGCCCGCCGGAATCCGTCACGATGCCGGAGGCGATTTTCATAATCGGTTCCCAATCCGGGTCGGTGATGGTTGTAACTAATATCTCGCCCGGTTTGAACTCGCCGATTTTCTTGGGGTTCAGGATAAGTCGCGCGCGGCCGGAGGTTACCTTGCTCCCGATTGCGATACCTTTTGTGATAACCTCACCTTTTTCCTTCAAACGGTATTCCTCAATCTCAACTTTGGTCTTGGATGAAAAAATCGTTTCCGGACGAGCCTGCACCAGGAATAATTTATTTAACTTGCCGTCTTTGGCCCACTCTAAATCCATCGGCTGCCATTTCCCTTTGATGGCGGAGTAATGTTTTTCAACTTCGTAAGCCCATTTCGCGAGGGTGAGAATCTCATCGTCGGTTAAGATGAAGTTTTGTTTCTCCTTCGGGCTAGTTTTAACCAATTTGGTTTTATTCGCTCCGAAGTAGATGAGTTTTTTATTTTTATTGCCCAGAGTTTTTGAAATAACCGCTTTGTACCCTTTATCCAGAGTATCCTTAAAAACGATAAACTCGTCCGGCACAACCTCGCCCTGCACTACAAGCTCGCCCAATCCCCACGAACCGTTCACCACTATTACCTTCCCGAAACCGGAGTCGGGGTGAAGAGTGAAAATGACACCAGAGGAAGCAAGATCGGAGCGCACCATCTTCTGCACGCCGACCGAGAGATAAACCGTGAGCTGATCGAATCCCTTGTCGGCGCGATAGGAGATCGCGCGCGGCTTGAAAAGTGAGGCGAAACACTTTTTGATGGCGGTTAGAAGTTCATCAGGTTTGGAGATATTCAGATAAGTTTCATGCTGGCCGGCGAAACTCGCGCCGGGTAAATCCTCGGCGGTCGCGGAGGACCGGACCGCAACGTCCGTCCCAGCCTCACTGTAATTCTTGGATAGTTCCGCGTAGGCTGCGCGGATACCATCTTCCAGGTCTTTGGGGAAATCACCCTTCACTATCGCGTTCTGGATGTCGCGAGCGGTTTGATTCAGCGATTTAATATTTTTGGTGTTAAGTTTAGAAACTTTTTGCGATATAAGCGTGTCCAAGTCGTTGTGTTTTAGGAAATACCGATAAGCCGCCGCGGTAATCGCAAAACCGTTCGGGATCAAAATGTTTTTTGAGGAGAGCGTCCGGTACATCTCACCCAGGCTGGCATTTTTGCCGCCGACCAAACCCGTGTCCGCAATGCCGATTTCTTTAAACCAAAGGATGTTCGCTGTATTTTTGTTCATTATTTCCCTTTTAACGCGACCATCAAATCCGAAACGTTTGCCCCGGTCGGATCGGTCAAAATTAAGCCGCCGGTTTTTTTGAAGAAGTTATATGAATCGTTATCATCCAAATACTTCTTAGCGTTCAACTTCATTTTCCTAGCTTTCGCCAAAGTATTCAAATCAGCTATCGCGCCGCCCGCGCCTTTTGCAAAGTCTTTCCCGTCGGAGGCTATAGAAACAATAACTTCTTTTTCCTTCAACCGCGGCAAACTTCCCAAAACAAGCTCCTGGTTCCGCCCGCCCCTGCCGGAGCCTTTAACTTTTACGGTTGTCTCGCCGGCCGCAAGGACCACCGTGCCGGCCTTGAGTTTCGCGAGCAATTTCTTCCCGGCGTAGCGCGCCTCGCCGCGGAGGCGATTACTGTAGACGATCGGCCTAAAACCCAGCTTCTTCGCTTTTGCCCGCATCGCTTTAAGCGCAGTTAGGTTATCGCAAACCAAAACGTTGCTTACATTTTTAAAGTATTTTTTGTCCTTCGGTGTTTCAACGAACGGTTGCTTTCCTAGACCGTACTTTTTAGCAATCCGTCGTGCGTCCTTTACGGTTGTACTGTCCCTAAAGGTCGGGCCGGATGCGATTACGCTTAAGTCCGATGTCGGGACGTCGGAATACAACAGGGCAATCGTTTTAGCCGGATAAACATATTTGGCGAAATACCCGCCGTGAATCAGCGAAAGATGTTTACGGATGATGTTTATCTCTTTTATATCCGCGCCTCTTTTAAGCAATGCGCTTACCACCACGCCTAGTTTAGTGTGGGTTAGTTGATGCGGACGGCAGAGGAGCACCGATGCGCCGCCCGAAATTACTGTAAGCACTATGTCCTTCTCGGTGAATTTGCCGAAGCTTTCCAACATTTTCACGAGTTCGCGGCCGGCTTTGATATTTCGTTCGGTAGGTAACGGATGGTCGGCAGCAAAAACTTTTAACCGTTTTGATTTATAGGTTTTTACATCAATTACCACCCCGCCCGCGATGCGGTCGCCCAGGATTTTTTCCAGCGCATGCGCGGAATCCGCCGCGGCCTTGCCGAAAGCGAAGATAAAAAGACGCCTGTAATTTTTAAGATCAAACTGTCTGTTCTTTATCCGGAGTAAGTCTCCTTTTACGGAAACACTGTCTCTTATTATATTTTTCGGCAGCACCGCTTTTATTCCCGCCTCTGCGATTGAGAGCGCGGATTTCCTAAGAGAAGTCGAACCAAGCTTACGGAGATTTTTTATGATCATAATCAGCTTGATTTTAACATAGTTCGGCGGGCTTACTATTATGAGCGAAGCCGAATACCAACTAGTATACTATAATACTGATCAGTATTATAGTATACTAGTTGGCTGGTACTACAGAATTCGTTTGATGCTTCGGCTTTACTCAGCATCAATAAAGCTATAAATTCATTTATATAGCCGTTGCCGTAGGGCCCATAGTAAAACGGCATTACGCGGCATTCGCATTGCCGAGGTCCGGGTTCAATTCCCGGTGGGTCCACATATAGGAAAGTTCTTTAAAAGTCGAATAAATTAGTTAATCGCTCGAAGCCTCATTATGTGAGTGGGTTCTTCGGCCAAAATTTATGCGTGATACTTTGTTTGCACATCCCCTCGAAGAGAGGATGGCAAACATCCTCGACCGAGAGCATATTCCATGGGAATATGCAGTTTCTTTTAAGATTTGTTCCAAAGGTGGATCAAAATCTCGGGAAGTCGATTTCGTTCTACTGCATCCGGTGTACGTACAGTCTGTCCCGGAATCGGTTGAAGCTAAAATTTATGGCCCCTCGCTAGATAGACCGGTGAAGTATTTGGAGGTTAAGACCAGAATGTTGGATAGCGACGGACGGGTGAATGGTGACGCGCTTAAACAACAGAAGGAATTGTATAAAAGGGGCATCCGGACACTCATAATAACGGGATCGATGATCGAGTTCTTCGAGAAGAACGGTTTCGAGCGGAAATGGTAGGCCCGCGGGATCGGGCCAAAACGCTCCGATGTATGTCGGACCGCTTTTTTATTGACAATAATTTATCTTTGTGGCTTTAATGCAGTAAATAAAGGTCGATCTGCTATAGCAGTCCTTAGCCAAATTGAGCGAGGGACTAGCCTTACCGGCGGATCCCCTCGTTCGTTAAGAATATGAAGAACTTTACTCAGCTCGAAGCTCTGCTGCTGGTTGTGTCGGTTATCCTCCTGGGTTTCGTGATTATGCTCATGACTTATCGAGGCCCTATGGTGGTTCTGAGAGCGGACGGGAACTCCCTCTCTCGTTACATCGAGAGCGGTCCAGTTGGGATGAAATGTGAGAATGAAAAGGGTGATGTGGTTATTGCCCAATCTCATTTCTTCGGACCTGCGTGGATGCTCTATGTCTCCGATATGAGAGCGTATCCGCACTCCTACCTCTTCGGCATCACCTGCAAGACCAATTATGGATTAGCGCCGACCGTTACAGCTGCCTATACGAGTCCGTTCTAGTTTTGAGTTATGAAGTCCGTTCCGATGGCCATCGGAACGGACTTTTTTATTATGTAGATGCGGCACTTAGTATACTAAAACACTGATCAGTATTATAGTATACTAAGGGGAAGCTTGAAGTCTGACAAAAGAGGGATTGGTGAAGTACAATCTATCATGCGAAAGCTGTTGTTATAACTATGAAAATTAATGAAACGATTAGAAAAGACGGCTTGCGAATAATTTCTTGCAGGCTTCCTCACCGGAAAAGGGTATGGATTGATCTTATTGCCCGCGTCGGTTCGGCATACGATCCCGTGGATAAGACAGGTTTTTTCCATTGTTTTGAGCATATGGCGTTCAAAGGTACAAAAAAGCGGAGTATAAAAGATATTCAATCGTTTGCCCGTAAGAATCTTTTATTATTTAACGCTCACACGGATAAACTCCTCACCGTCTATGAAGTATCGGCGATAGATCGGAAACTCCCGCAAGTATGCGAATATCTATGCGATATATATTTCAATTCGATATTCCCAGCAGGGGAGTTACAGAAAGAAAAACGGGCTATTCATCTTGAGATAGCCCGCAACAACGATAATGATGCAGTCACTGCGTACGAGGCCCTATACGAACACCTATACAAAAGTAATCCCGTCCGTCGCCATGGCGGGGGAACAATTGAGGGTATAGACCGCATAAGACGCAGCGATCTTATAGCAAAAAAATCAACGTGGTACGTACCGTCAAACACGATCGCGCTCGCTATCGGCGGCGTTAATCATGTGGACTTTGTTAAGGAAATAAATAGGCATATCCCCCTAAATAACGCCGTGGCTCCTAGGAAGTATTGGCGAGACGAGGCGAGCGAGCCACCGCTTAAACGTGAGTTTACAGTGGTGAGGCCGAAACGCGAGAAGACCATATTGATATTGGGCTGCAAAATCCCGCTAGATATCGATATGAGAACCACAGAGACATTCTCAATGTTCTCAAAAATGATCGGCGGATCTAATACCTCGCGGCTGTGGAATGAAGTACGGGAAAAACGAGGCTTGGCCTACACGATCGGTAGTTCTTACTTCATAGTTGCGGGTCTGGCAGACCAGTTCTCTGCATATGCAGAGATTCATCCCTCGAAAGATAGGGAAGTCGAACGGATTATATGGAAAGCTCTTACTAAACCTATCTTCGAGAGTCGCGAGTTCGACGAGCTGCGAGAAAAAACCTTCGACTCTTTTGAGATTAGGGCTTTCGAGCAGTCTAATGTGGAGGGATATGAAAATTTGATCTTAGATAAGATCGCTGAAGAGAAACCGGTGATGGAAGTAGAGACAGAGGACAAACGCCGGCTCGAGATAATCAAATCGTTATCGCTCAAAGATCTTAACGCGGTTCAAAGACAATTTATCCGTCCGGAACGGTTTTTGAAGGTTGTTTTGCGGCCGGAGCAATAACCCCCTCGATTTAATTTGACAACCCCACGCCTTATATGGCATAAGATAGGCACACAAAGTTCCTTAACAATTTGAGATGCTTGGGGCGTCTTAATTTTTCTTGTTAAGGAAACTTTGATTCAAAGGTCGAAGCGTAGAGTCGTGAGGGTTTACGGCTCTAGTCTTCGATGGAGCTGAGCCGTTATTCCTTAACAAATCAAATCAATATGAGAAAATTTTTCTACGGGTTGTGGTTAGTAATAGCAGCCTGGTTAATCCTATTCTTACTGGCTGCTGTCGCGGTTTCGATCGTGGCGCTGGTCTCTCTGATCAGTCCAACTATTGGCTCCGCCCTCGATGTCGTGACCTGGCTTGTAATTCCGATTGCGGTCGCTGTTTGGGTTGTTAATGATGCCCAATATTTTAGGGAGCAGGGCATAGACACTTCGCCAGCGGCGTGGGGTTGGGGAGTATTTCTTCTTACGATCGTTTTCTTCCCCCTCTATATCATTCGCCGCAAGATTACCTGGCCGCGTAAGCTGTCGTACCCAGATTGGAAGTAGTTCATCCTCAAATAGTCCGCCCCAAGCGGACTATTTTGTTTGACAACTAACCTAAACTATGTTTCTCTTTGTTATTAAGGTCGAATTATAAGTGGTTTAACTAAGAACGCAAACCGCTTATAACCGCGGCAAAGCGTTCTTTAAAATAATTATGAAAAGGGTTTTGCCTTTTGCGATACTTGGTGGAGCCGCCTTAATCTCATTGATAATAGTCTCTATCGTGCGCGTTTCCGGTGCGAGTATGCAACCTAATGTCCACGACGGATATTACTTAATGGATAAGATAAGTTATGTTCTACGGAGACCAGCGCGCGGGGAGATAGTTATCTTCCACTCACCCGTTAACGATAAATTCTTTGGGAAGCGCATTATCGGTCTGCCGAATGAAAAAGTAATCACAAGCGGCGGTGAGATTGTTATATATAACAATTCTTATCCTCAAGGATTCCGGCTTAACGAATCGTATTTGCCTTGCTCTTGGATCGGTGATCCGATTTGCAGAGTTTATGACTTGGATAATCAAGATTATCTGGTGCTGGGAGATAATCGCGGAGTTAGTTTCGATTCGCGAGCGTTCGGTCCTATAAATGGGGATGATATTGTAGCAAGGCTTCTTACTTGGTGATAAGCGACCTAAACACCACGTTAGGTCGCTTTTTGATGGGTATTGGTTAACAACACCAAGTAATTGTTGCGACAATTGAGTTAATTTAGTGTTCCTTAATAAGTGATCCGCCAGTCGGCGGAAGACGCAACGGGCGCCTTGCTTGCCCGCCTATGGTGGGGTTATTCGCACGTTAAGGACCTAAGAAAAACAAAAAGGTCGAAATAGTCGAAATTAACCAAGCTGCCTGCGAAGTCTCGAGTTGGGACGAGCACAAGCTTACTACTATGGGTTGGCTAAGTGATTTGTTCGGCTCTGATGTTGGCAGTGGTGAATATACAAAGAAGGATGCAGCGAAAGATACCGGTAGTACCGTCAAAGAAGTGACAGAAGCCCACCACCAGGCGCACACCGACTCCGGTGTCAGAGAAGGTAAAGACAAGGGATTCTTCGGAGAGAAGTCCACTGTCCCCACGTCACCAGGGTACACCTGGAAAGATGCACATCCAGATAATGTCCTTAAGAAAAGGTAGATATAGCGGAGTGCTAGCGCCATAAAAAGCGGACTGGTTTGGGCGGTCCGCTTTTGTATGCGTGTTCGCAGAGTGATAAACTCTAAATAAGATGGCTAAATCTAAAATTCCGGTTTGCGCATTGCTTTGGCGCGACGCATCATACGTTTATACTAAAAGGCTCCAAAAGTTGCCGTCCCTCCAACTCACGATAGGATTCATAATCGAGGCCAACGATGAATTTACTAATATTGCGATGAACGTCAATTATAATCCTAAAACCAAGAAATTCTGGCCGCTCGACGGTTTTATCGTCCCCGAAAAAGCGATTGTTGAATTTAAAGTGATCAAATTTATCAATGTCTAAGGGCGGGAGGCGGAAATCGGTAAGAGTTTATTGGGATGACGCGGTGATCTATAAGAAAAATCACGGCGAGCCGTTTCCGAGGCCGACTAAGATGCTTACTTACGGTGAGCTGGTGAAGGAAACAAAAGATTATCTAATAATATCCCATCCGCTTGCCGAACAATATGATAAAAAGCTGGGAGAATTTGTGCCGAGGCCCTTTTCTCGTAGAGACAGAGACGAAGACCCAACTTTTATCTACATCCCGAAGGGGATGATCACGAAAATTGTGCGCTCTTAAACCGCCCGTTGGGCGGTTTTGTTCAAGCTCGGCGCCTTTTGACAATCTAGATAAATTGTGGTACACAATAGCTAAGTTGAGTTCCTTATAAATTAAACAAACTAGAGCGTTGCAAAGCGTTCGGCAGGAACTTGGCCGGAAAGGTCGAAAAAATAATTTGCCTCCAGCCAGGTCCGCCGACACGAGTTCGCGCTCGGGTAGGAGATTTGCGGAGGCATAAAACCATGAACAGCAAAGTTCAGAATGTCTTTGTTGTGGTTGAGACCCTCTTCATCGTCGCCTTGATCGCGATGGGCGTTTACTTCCTTGGGGCAACTCTTTGGAAGTATATGTCCGCCGCGCCGCAGGCGAGCGTGGAGATTAGCGATGTGAAGTCCAACGGCCCGGTTTATACCGGCGTTACGGAGAAAGGTTACCCGGTGGTAACCGTGTTCGCTCCGGCGAGCTATACCGTTAACGCGGCGGCCTTGGGTGACGATTGTCGCTACTACTATCCCGGCGGAGACCTAAATGGATCTGCCGCGTACGGGTCAAACACTCAAAATGTACAAGTCTATGTGGCTAGCGGCAAACTTGCCGTGTACACGATGAGGTGCCAGTCCGCAATTGGAGGCGCCGATGTGCAGAAGACGTTGATTGTAAACGTCATCTCGCCCTCGGAGATCCGGGCTCCTACCCTTTCGGCTGCGGTTAAATAACCACAAGTCCAAAGACGACAAATAGTCTACCTTTTAGGTGGACTATTTTTGTACATTTCTACAAAACAATATTGTGTTATGTGTTATAATGTGTTAT
>Ga0210016_1005883_pt1 | contig 10084 bp, 8 predicted proteins | sample CryGeyCG2014_300_FD_185454 | JGI IMG/M metagenome (GOLD analysis project Ga0210016, IMG submission 185454) | Groundwater microbial communities from aquifer - Crystal Geyser CG02_land_8/20/14_3.00 (SPAdes) (version 2) | ecosystem: Environmental > Aquatic > Deep subsurface > Groundwater | place...
CAATATGACGCAGCAAGCGATACGTGGATTACGCTCACGCCCAAGCCGGTGCCGGTGGCCGATATCAATGCGGCGGTGATTGGGGGAAAAATTTACATTCCTGGAGGTCGCCTCGTCTCGGGAGGCATGACCGACATTTTCGAGTCCTATGATCCGCGCCGTGATCAGTGGGAAAGACGCGCGCCTCTGCCGGCGGCGTTCAGCGGGTATGCGCTGGTGGCATTCGAGGGGAAACTGTACATCTTTGGCGGCTGGGACGGTCAAAAATTCCTGGCATCCGTCTACGAGTACGACCCCGGCCAGGACAACTGGATCGAGCGAACGCCGATGCCGACCGCGCGCGGTTTCGCAGGCGCGGCAATCGCCGGGGGAAAAATCTACGTGATTGGAGGGTATGACGGCGAAGAATCCCTGGCTGTCAATGAAGAGTATCTACCCGAGCGCGATACCTGGTCACGACGCGCCCCCCTGCCCGCCGGGCGCTATGCAATGGGCGTGGCCAGCATTGCGGACATTATCCATGTAGTTGGGGGCGAAGGGGAGACAGGCTCTCCCCTACCTCCTTTGCAGTATTTTCACCAGCAGGACAAATGGCAAGCGTTCGAAAGCCCACTTTCTGAGAATTGGTCACATCTTGGGGTGGTACCAACCGGAACGCAACTCTATATCTTGGGAGGACGCTTAGGCGGGATTTCCACTGCACAAAACTTGGCGTATCAGGCGATTTATACGGTCCAGATACCTATTATCATCAACAAGTAGGGGCTTTGTGGTTGTTACTTGGTTGCGACTATCTCATAGTTTTTACATTGTCCTGCCGAAACGTACTTTTTACGCAAATCCAATCTTGAAAACAACATGGACAAAATGGCGAATAGTGGCTTCAAGAGCAATGCTATGATGGCGAAAGCGACCCCAATGATTCCGCTGCCATACTGATTTGGTCGGGTTGGCAAGGTTTTTGCTGCTATACCGAGCTGGTAGGCCAAGGTTCCATAATAGCCCTCAAGCCAGCCAATCCTTGTTATTGAAAATCCTGTCTCTTTTAACAAATACTTCAAGCCATATTGGGTATACCGGTAGAAATCATAAGGTGTTTCATGCTCCTCATAGAAGAGAGGTGCAGTAAGCCATAGCGTTCCACCAATCTTTAGGACTCTGAAAATCTCTTTCAGGACCTTTTCAGGTTCAGGAACATGTTCGAGTACTTGTGAACAAAGTACTAGATCAAAACGGTTGTCTTCTACAGGTATCGTTGTCAGGTCGCAAACATAAGTGATTTCACCATATTCTTTGTCTACTTGGCAGAAGTCTGCAGACTCATACCTTGTGTGGGAGAAATGGCGTTTGTAAGGGGAATTTCCAGCTCCTGCATCGAGAACCAGAGCCCCTCTGAGAACAGAGTTTGCAGCTTCCCTGGCGAAATCGTCTAAGTAATATCTGCTGGAATTGATGAATAACCCGGTAAACATTTTTTTGAGCATATCTTCGAATCTGTCTCTGGTTTCAATCTATGTCTAGAAAATGGACGAGCATGTCGTAGACACAACTCAACTGCGTGGTTGGTCACGATCTAACGGATTAAGGGTTGATGCGGCGGGAAGGGCGAAAGTTGAAACAGCGGTAGACTGCGCCGCCGCATCAAGCCGAGTTGAACTAAGACGCACGCAAGGGTACCAGAGACCAGCGCCTTGGGGTTTGAACCTCGCTCAAGCGCACTGGATTACAGGCCGCGCCGATCATATACATGATTGTACACTTGGAGAGTGGTCTCTGGCAAGTGAGAAAGGTGCGAATTGCTGAATTGGGTGCTAACGGCAAGGAAAGGATCGGCGCCGAAGGGCTGGAATGGCAGGCAGGAGGAAATTGAAGAGGAAGGCGGCCGGATGATCACTGGCGTCGAGGGATGTTCGTTTCAAGAGGAGAGAACGGAACTGGTTAACGGAGGGCAGCGTCCGGTGGGAGGGAGGTATACAGGCGCAGCAATGCTTTCCCACAGATTGGGCAGAGTAATGTTTCTTTTGGCAAGGTTGGAGAGGGTGGGGAGAGTTCGTCTGGTAGAGGGTAGTGGGTGTCAGTTTCAAGGAGCAGTCGCAGGGCAGCCAGGCCGCGCAACTGCATGTCCTCTATCATCTTTTGCCGTAACGGTGTTGTTATGGCTAAACCTCCTGTGAATGGAATTGGCTTTCACAGGAAATATAGCCCGGATCGGGACAAAATATGAAACTTCAGAAAATCTGGGGGGGAAGAGCGAGGGTCTTAACTTACCTGCGCGAAGCGCTTAGTTCAACTAAAATACACAGGGAGACTATTGGCCTCCCTGTGTATTTTTATGCCGGATAATTAGCCGAGAATTAAGGAGTCGCCATGGCATTGTAGTCTTCGGCTGCGGTGCTACTAGTGGCCGGGATATATGTGGCAACGCGTGCAATCGCTATGAGCTGGCAACCCGGGGCGGTGCAATTGATGATCACACCGCCACCAAAGCCACTCGCCGGCGGTTCGGCCATACCGAACCAGCTTAGGCCGGCATTGCTGGCGTTGGAGTTGAATTTCGCGCCAACTGCCAGATCGCTAGCATAAGTATGGGTGCCGGTGTGGCCAAAGGAATCCGTATAGGTGAGGACAATCGAGCCAGCCGGTATAGCGGCAGATCCGACGTTCTGGATGGCGATGTATGTGCGCTGGCGTGATCCATCATTGTAGTATGCACCGGGAGCCCAGCGTACGTATGGCAAGGCAAGATTGGCAACGCCATTGGGTGCGCCAAGGAAGGCGGTGGACAAGCCAGCGCCGTAAGCCTTACCCACAGCAATGACAGGGGTGGTTGCGCTGGTCACAGTAGCAGAACCGAGAAATCCAGCAGTTACGGTGTCGCACGCCGGGAAGCTGGCCTTTGCACCAGGGCCAATGTTCTTCGTGACGGTCAATCCGCCTGGATTAAAGGTCACCGTGACATCAGTAGCTGTGGTCAAGCTAGTGTTCTGAACTGCGTAGGAGGTGTTCTGGCCACCAGAAAAGTTACAGAGTGCTGATGGCATGTAGACCGTGGTGGCGCCAGTGGCGACGCTTTCGAACGCCTTGGCGCCTGTGCCGGTGATATCCAACTCCATTGCACTGCCGATGATCTTGCCAGCGCTGGTATCGGCGCGCTCGGCGGTCGCCACGACGGAGCCGTTGAAGCTGGCGCCCAACTCACTTACGTTATTTGCATCCACGTAGTAGGATGCGCCAGCCTCTATGGCCTGATTGATTTCGTGGACCAAGGCCGCGGAGGTATTATAGAACTTGATGTTGACGTTGTTTAGCTGGCTGTCAATGTTCTGGATAGAGAAGATGGTGTTGGAGCCAAAGGTGTTCTTGAGTACCGTGGCGATCAGGGCAGTGGCAGCTCCGTCGGAGAACCCGTTGGACAGCGGCCTGACAAACACTGTCGTTGAGCCTTGTGGGATTTGCACCAGGGTAGCCAGCAGCGGCTGGTCGGATACCATGACCGCTGAGCCCTGGAATCCGGAGGCGATCTCGCTCAGGCCGCCGATGTATAACGATGTGCTTTCCCCAGCGCCCAGGTTAGGACGGTCGATCGGAATCGGTATGGTTGTAGACGGAGTTGCGTAGAACAGGACTTGCAGGGTGGTGGTCGCAGCCGTTCCCACGTTCTGATAGGTGATGGACGTGGTGAACGTTGTCGAATAGGCCTGAGCTTGGACGTTGCTCGGAGCAAAACCGGCAAACGCCAGGGCCAGGACAACGAAGAGGGTGAACAATTTTACCTTCATGGATAAGCCTCCTTTGGCTAGTAAATTTGGAATGGGATTCCATTCTTGAACTTGTTCATCATTATATGGGCCTGTCTTACCCAAGACAATACCTCTTAAGAGTTATTTTCGCCTCTCCAATTGCTTTTCTGGGCTGAATGAGTTAGTATTATGTAAAAGTTCCCTGTTGGAGTGAAACGATGAAGATCAAACATTACATTCCTGTCTGGTGCATTCTTCTTCTGTTGGTTACGGCTTGCGGGAGGCAATCAGCGCCTACAACAATTGGTGTCCCTACATCTACCCCTATTCCAAGACCTGAGCCTGGAAAGGCAACGGTCACTGGAAAGCTATTCTCGACAACATCAGACAAACCTCTCCCGAAGACGGCTGTATGGCTGGCAGAGGTCGTTCGGCAAGGGGAGCAAGGAGCGTATGTATTGGACGCTGTGTTTAGCCCCGGGGTATATGCAGACGAAAATGGCATATTCGTGATTTCCAACGTTGTTCCGGGGGAATACGTCATCGTGGTTGGGGATCCTGAATCCCAATACGAGATCATCTCCGAAAGCTCAGGAAAGGCCAAGGTGTGGAATATCCCAGCCGACCAGATTTATGACGTTGGCGAGTTGAAGGTCACATTGACCAAGTAGCCAGCTACTGGCGAATGCCTTGGAGTGCGGCCGAGCTAACCGGAAATGCTCTGATACAATGCTTCGTACTTCCGGGCAACCGCACTGATCAAAAAGTCCTTTGCCGCTTCCCGAGCGCGTTTCGCCATTTCTAGTCTGAGCGAAGGTGCTTTCAGTGCCTCGAGAATCGCCTCACCTAGTGCCCTAGAATTTCCTGGAGGAACCAGCCAGCCTGTAATCCTGGATTGAATTAATTCACGAGTTCCTGGAATATCTGTTGCCACGACGGGGACGCCACAAGCCATGCTTTCCAGCACTACCGTCGGTAAACCTTCCCAGAGGGAAGGTAAGACAAATAGATCCATCTTTTTTAATAATGGGAGCACCTCTTCACACTGTCCAAGAAATTGTACCTTATCCTGTACGCCCATTTTTACGGTATACTGACGCAGATCATTTAGTAGTTCTCCTTTACCGATGAACACAAACCTGACATTAGGCACCTCTGAAAGTATCCGTGGCATAGCTTGAATTAGATAGATGTATCCTTTTTGTCTAGTCATCCTACCGATACTTCCAACAATCAAGTCTGTCTCGGCTTTAGAGAGCTTGGTGCTAGTCTGCTTGCCTTCTTTATATTCAAAAGCATCGGGGCGAATCGCGTTGTGAATCAAGTAGGGATGTTTGCGCCAAAGACGAGTGGCGATGTGACCACTTAGTTGTTGTACAACTCCTTGCGAGACACCCACCTCGGCATCCAAGAGCAAGGGATAAAGCCAGTTTTGAAAAACCAGCCGCAAGGTCCGGGCAGTTATTCCCTCTCCCCATTCTAGAGAAATGTGCGCGGTACGCATCGCCGTGCGTGAATAGCCGAAGATTTTCAGAAGCAGAGCCGCCACCGTACCCATCTGATAGTGACTATGGATAATATCCATCGGCGCGGACGCACACTGCTTGGCAATATGACGTACACCGCGAATGTATTCCTGTAAATCGAACTTGCCTTTCCACTCTGCAGCGAAGAATACATTTATGCCATCGTCCTGCAAAACCTTGTACCAATGAGACTCAGCTTTTCCTCCGCATCTCCAGAACGCGCAGAGCGAAACGTCAAATACATTCGAATCCAGATACCGGCTCAACTCCAAGCCGAATCGTTCGGCGCCCCCGTGTGCGCCTCCAATATCCAGACCCGACACGAGCAACAGGATACGTAATCTACGCTTTCCCATTATAGTCCTCAGCAATGAGCACGCCCACCTGATGTGTTCGCTCCACGACCTGAGGCATTATGTCTAACAATCTCCTCCTGAGCACATCTCTCTGCAGCCAGAGCTTTTCAAGTTTTTCCCACAGGCAAGTTTCCTCCACCTCATCCAATTCAATCAGCCAGTCCTGGAGATCCAGCGATTCGACCATCCCTCGGATTTTAGTGAGATACCCAACGAACAGCGTTGGGACTCCCATACTTGATGCAAATATCCCCGAGTGCATCCGCGTGGCTACAAAGATATCCATCAACCCATACAACCCCTTGAGCATCGCTGGCGAGAGTGGTTCATCTACAATGACGATGTTTCCCATCACATCCTTCATTTGTTCCGCGACCTTGCGTGCAGCAATTCTATCATCCTCTTGCCGAGTGGGACCTGTCACTTGCGGAAAAAAATAAATTTTGACTCCATACTTTTGCACCAGTCGCTCAAGTGCCACCGCCAATGCAGAGTAATACAGACCGAACCACTCCTCCTTTAGTGAGCCGGTCATTCTACCAATTACCGTGAGCCCAACAGCACCCTTACTATCATCGTAACCCAGACGTTCCAGAAAAGCAAACGCACAATCTCGATCCACATAGGGAGATTCAAACGCCAGGTCAGGCGAGAACTTGACCTTTTCAGTTGGTAGTCCCAAATCTCTCGCCAGCCGAAGGGATAGGGGTTCGCGCACAAAAACGATCCTCACGCGAGTCAATAGCCATTTGAGGAGATATCGCTCCCATCTTCGTTGCAACGGTCCAATAGACTGAGGGAGAACATAAACCGGCTTTTTGAACAGGTGAGCACAGAAAATGGAAGCCGCCGAAATGAGCAAGGGCCAGCCGAATACCCCCATTGTAAAAAACTGATTGCCAGGACAGTTTACAACCAAGTCGGCTTCGCGATACGCATCCACGAACTTTTGCCAGCCATCTGGAAACCTCCTCACCATTCTTTTCCAAGCCCGGGGAAGGGAAGCGGCTATCCCACTCATCGCGATTCCCAGAATCGCGCAAGGAACCTGCTGCCACGCCGGCTTTCTGTTCAGCCCGATTAAAGCTCCAAAAGATGGGATGGCTTGAACATCGAGTGAATGGATGTACGATTCATCGGGATAGTTTGCCGAAACCACGATACGCGGCTCAACGAAAGAGGAGCGCAATTGCCTGATTGCGGATTCCAGGAGCGCGGCGTCCCCCGCGTTACAAGCGGAGTGAAAATTCACGACGAGTATTGTGGGAGGCTGTTTCTTTGCGGAGTTTATGTCCATTTCACGACCCCCGAGCCATTCGGATGGTCCCTAAACCATCTCATGGCTAAACCGACGTATCCTGCCGCAAGGATAAATTCACTGACCACATACACAGTCGCCACGCCCCAAATCCCAAAATGCCGTATCACAAGCACATTCAGTAGAACATTCGCGGCGGCTGATACCACTTGTGCAATGACCCGGTAATGTTGCCATCCCACCGCGACGAGAAGAGCGGCACCGGCAAAGCTAATTGATTTTAAGAGAAGAATTGGACTAAGGATTGAGAGCAATTCTCCCGTTGTGCGGTAAGCGGATCCCAAAAGATGCTCAATGAGGAAGCTGCCGCTCATCCATAATCCAAGCCATAAAAAAATACCCAAAGCTAAAAATCCAAGAAACATCTTACTAACTACATGGCGAAAAGAACGGACCTCCTGCCCATCGAGTCGCATCAGCGCCGGCAGCGTAATCTGATATGAAGCCGCCGGAATGGCGAAAAGCGCATTGACGAGCCCCGAGGCTGGGGCATACAACCCCACTGCCCTCCGGTCACCGAGAAAAAGTGCCAGCAGCGTGACATCAGCTTGAAGGTAGATTGTGGCAAGCAGGTCTGATAACGCAAACGGCCCCGATTCCCGGAAGGCACGGACGGGGCGAATGAGCTTCGCCACAAACTTTGGGCGAAGGACCCAGCTAGCCATAATGAGGGCAATTATTGTGGCGACAAGGCGTGCCTGGGCGAAAGAGACCGGAGATTGAGCGCCAAGCCCGACTACACTGATCGCGCTGAGCAGCCTTCCTCCCCTCGAGGTCAATAACAAGGAGGAAACGACCGACACGCGCTTTTGAGTGTTCAGCGTAGCAAGCTCTGCGCTGAAGAATCCGTCACACCACACGTCAAGTGTGCTGATCAAAATCAGCGGTTTGAGGAATATGTTCGGTTCGAGTGCTGGCAACAAAAAGAACAGGGCGGTTCCCCAAAACACCCCTAAGACGCCCTTGATTGTCAAAACGCTTCCGGCTAATGCCGGTGGATCGTCCGCTAATGCTCCCTGCCTCAGGATCCAAGTGTCCAGTCCCCAATTGACGAGGAATGAAGACAAGCCGACTGCTGAATAAGCTCCGACGTATAGTCCGTACGCCTCCGGCGCTAAGAACCGCGCGATCACAATGGCGTTGATTGCCATCAGACCTTGTGCGATGAATGATCCACTTGCTAACAACGCAATATTCTGGACCACCTCCCTGCCGTAAAAACTTTGAGCGCATACCAAGATGTTATTCCACAGGGAGAGCAATCCACTCGAATCATTCCGCTTCATTTTGGGTATCTACCTCGGGCGACTATGCTTTCGATTGAGTCGGCTAATTCCTCCCAACTTTCGTGAATGTTCCGCTCTGGAGATACCGTATGCGCTTTATCGTTATCAATCAAATCTCGAATCTCCGAGGCGAGTGCCACTGCATCACCTGCTGCCACGACTCGGATCTGTGGTCCGCGCGAGGCCAGTCCCTCAGCCACTTTTTCGGTCACAACGATGGGGACTCCAAAGCCCATCGCCATCTTTACCGTCCCGCTCTGAGTTCCGCCTACATACGGCGCCACGAATACATCTGCCGCCGAAAAGAAAAGACTGACTTGATCGTCAGGAATATATCTATTCTCCAATCTCACCTGGCTCTGCAAGCTCAATCGTTCAATTTGGCGAAGATAGACAGATTCATCTTCCCAAAACTCGCCCGCCACAACCAAAGGGAAGGGCCTTCCCCAATCCCGAAGCAGAGCGAGAGCATCTATCAGATATTTTAACCCCTTGTATTGCCGCACGATGCCGAAGAAAAGAACGAGCGGCATGTCTTGAGGCAGACCCAAGCGCCTCTTAGCCTCCTCTTTAGGAACCCGCTGGGCAACGAACATATCATACACTGGGTGCGGACAAACCCGGACCAAGGCTCTGGGGTATAGGGAAAGCAAGCGGCTCTCTTCGTGCCCAGTCTGTACGATGAACGCCTGCGCTTGTCTCAGGACAAGGGATGCGAGTCCGGCATCCCAGAAGCGTACCTCGTGAGGCAAAACGTTGTGAATTAGGAAAACGATCGGAAACCTCTTCCGACGGAGTAGATACGCCACTACCCAGAAAGCAGGCGCCCAAAAAGTCGTCCACCATTGGAGAATGACCACATCCGGCTTCCATTCGGCAATCCTGCGAGCGGTTTGCCACCATGTCCAGGGATAGAACGGGTCAAGCAAATATTCTGCATTGACCCGAAGAGGCTCCTGGCTAGGATCACGATCAGATTTGCCCGGATACAACCAGCGCGGATACTGACGACAGAAAGACACTACGTGAAGCTGCGAGCATCGCTTTGCAAGTGTTCGCGCCAACATCGTGGTGTAGTGGGCGATGCCGCCGCGATAGGGATACACGGGTCCGACCAGTACAAACTTCATCTGTCTCCTCATCGCATCCCTTCAAAGCCATTGCGGATTATCTCTGTACCTCAAACACCCACACCCGATCCTGATGATAAACCAGGCGAAAGTTTGGGCTGGCGAGCAGTTGTTCGGGCTCGAGCACATACGGTCCGCCATAGTTTACCCGTCCCTGCCTTTGACCTATATACACGTGTGTGACGCCGCGTTCGCGCAACAGGGCCAGAACATCGGGATGCGCGATGCCCTTGTTTTGAATCTCGGTGGTCAGCGCGTTTATCCACTGAACATAGTCCGGGCGCGGGCCTCCTTCGGAACCGTAAGTGAGCGGGGGCAGTGTCGTCTGCCGTTGCGCCAGGAGCGGCAGCCACCAGCCGCCATCTGATCCAACGATGACCGTATCGTCATAAGCAAAAAAGGAGTTTACCAGAAAACGCGCATCTTGGGGTGTATTCTCCTGAATCCACTCTGCCGCCCGTATGTCCGGACGTGTGACCAGTGCGTGCGTCATCACCTGCAAATCGCCCAGCCGTTGGCGCGCGCCCCATATTCCAACTGCGATGACGGATACAGTGACGAACAGGATCAACGCTAAAGACTTGCGCACACTTTCAACTTCTAATTTGTCCCTTACAACCTGTCCCAGCAGATAGCCGGCCAGCACACTGACCGGGATGTAGGCAGCGATAAATACGGCAAAGTTGCTGAGCGCCCCCTCTCCCGGCAGGCGCAGCCACTGGGGATTG
>Ga0210016_1005903_pt1 | contig 10065 bp, 8 predicted proteins | sample CryGeyCG2014_300_FD_185454 | JGI IMG/M metagenome (GOLD analysis project Ga0210016, IMG submission 185454) | Groundwater microbial communities from aquifer - Crystal Geyser CG02_land_8/20/14_3.00 (SPAdes) (version 2) | ecosystem: Environmental > Aquatic > Deep subsurface > Groundwater | place...
TATAAGTGGTGGCTACATCTATATAAAACTTATGGAGCTTTTTTAAAAGCTACCGCTGTACTTAGACTAATGAGCCACCTCTTTTATATTAAATTTTTCATAAATAAATTTAAAATACAAATATAAATTTAAAACAAAAAATTTTAAAAGTTATAAATTTTATAATCAAAAATATTTTTATTGAAATTTTTATTTAATCTTCAAAATTCAATTGATAATTTACAAAAATATAAATGGCCTACTTTTATATGGCACACAACCAATCAACTGAAATTGAAGGTCAAAAAAAACAAATATATAATTATCCCAATTTTAGTTATCCCAATTTTAGTGGGTCAGCACCAAAATTTATTTATTTTGTTTAACCTGCATTACATTTTAAATATCCTGTTCCCCTCGTATGCCTCTTTTCTTTGTTCCGCTTCTAATATTTCCTTTTCCTGCTTCATTATTTCCTTTTCCTGCTTCATTCTTTCTTCGTTATGTTTTGCCTCATTTATCAACTGAATTAAAATTTTCTCCTTTAAATCGGAAATTATTGACATAAGATTTACTGCTGCATCATACGCATTGGTTCTGTTGCTGAAATAATTATGAATTTCCTGGTCAGCAATATTCTTTGTAGACATATAGTGATAATGATCGCTTGTAAGCAAATATCTCCATATTTTTTTAAATTTTATCTTTGCCGCTTCATCTGAAATTTTCTCAATTAAATAAGCAATGCGCTGAACCTCTGAAAAGCACAGCTGCTGATTATGATTTCCAAGCCATGCGCTGTGATCCCGTTCGGTGTCTGCCCATGAAATCGTTTTATCCCACGGAACATCAATTAAATTACCTTCTCCCACATCTGTGTTTTTATATCTTTCAATTGCCTCATAGGGAGTTAAAAAATCCAGATTTTCATGTTTCAAAATTTCATCAGGCAAAAATTTCAGAAATTCAAATATACCTGTTTCTGCCCACCGGTGCTCGCCGAATGTCTCATAGTCCATATATAAATTTATAACATCTCCCTGACAACCGGAAAGCCATTTTGCATATTTGTCAGCTGTCAAAGGAAATTCGTTCCAGCTCCTCCATGAAAATCTGAAGGCAATATCGTCGCTTAGTTTATAATTCTTTAGTAATACAACAAGGTTTGATTTGTCTGATTTCTCTGACTTTGCACGATAAATAAAATTCGGACTTCGCCCATTCAATATTCTTTCAATGCCTTCGGTAAAAATTCCCTTATAGCCCAAATTTTCAACCTCTTTTGCGATTTCGTTATTGTAAAGCAGTTCGGTATTTCTGAACACCTTCGGGGAAAAATTTAAAATTTCCTTCATGGCCTTTCTGTGTTCTATTACTTCTTCTCTAAACTCGCTTTTATCGGCAAAAAGTCCTGCCAAACTGTGATAATATGTTTCATCAAGAAATTCAACACAACCGCTTTCTGCCATCTGTTTAAATGTATCAATCAATACGGGTTCATATTTTTCACATTGTTCAAGCCATGTTCCGGTTATTGAAAACGCAATTTTAAATTTTTTATTCTGATTCTTAAATTTATCTGCCAAACCAAGCAAAATTTTATTTGTTGGCCAGTAACACTTCTTTGCTACCTTTTCAAAAATCTTCCTGTTTTCATCGTCGTCGTAATAAAATTTCTCCATATTTTCAACTTTTTCATTCCGGACGCTGTCAGGCCAAAACCATTTTAACCGTCTCGGCTGATGAACTTCAAAACAAAACACAATTGATGCCATTTTAAATTTTTATGAAATTATTTTTAATTAAGTATAAATCTAATTTTATTTACTTTATAAATTTATATTTTTTTAATATGTTCGTTATAAAATTTGGCGGAAGTTTAAGCAAAAATCCAAAGGCAATAAGGAAAATCTTTGAAATTCTGGAAGAAATATCTTTGAATCATAAATTTATCATTCTTCCTGGGGGAGGGGAATTTGCTGACCTTGTTTTGAAATATTATGAAAGCCATAATTTAAATTTAAAAATTTCTCATAATGCGTGTATTCTGGCGATGGATATTGTTGGCATGCTTCTGTCAAACTTTACAAAAATCAAGACAAGTTATGAATTAAAAGAAAATACAATATTTCTGCCATCCCGCCTGCTGAGTGATAGCGGGATGGAAATTTCAAATGAAATTACTTCTGATAGCATAGCAGTTTATATTGCCAGTAAAGTTAATGCGGAAACTATAATTCTGCTTAAAAGCGTTGACGGAATTTTTGTTGACAAGGACTTATACAATGAAATTTCAGCAAAAGAACTTGAAAAAATCAAGAGCAACGTTATTGATTTTGCTTTCCTAAAATTTATTCAAAGGTACAAAAAAACAGCATACATTATTAACGGAAATTTTCCGGAACGACTAAAGAATTTTATTGAAAAAAAGGAGGGAATTCACACAAAAATTTATTTTTAAAATTTCATCATATAGTCTCTACCACAATTTCGGATACACATCTCTTTCCATTATTACTCTGTCTATGTCCACAATTTCACCTTTATCCATTTTCTCAATTTCTTCCGATGTTCTTAACGACTTGCCTATTGCAACAAGTTCGTTCTTTAAAGACATTATTGCTATGGTATCATTTTGTTTAATGCCTTTTTCAAACCGGGCAATTCCTGGAATCTTTAAGTTAGCACCATAGCAAACAGCATTAACCGCAGAATCCTTTACCCATATTTTCTTAACCCCGTCGCAGACCTCTTCAACAGGATGGATAATATTTCTTAAATATTTTTCATCTCCGGTTTCTTTCCATATTTCAAAAGCGTCCTTTAGGTCCTGTAAATACACGCAGGAATTCTCATCAAAAATTCCTGACCTTGTCCTTCTCAGATCAGCCATTACTGCATTCATCCCAAGCATTAATCCGATATCCTTGCACAAAACCCTTATATAAGTCCCGGCTTCGCATCCGACTCTGAACAATACATTTATTCTGTCTTCATCCATCTCCAGAAATTTCATAAAATACACAGTTCTGTTTCTGATTCTTCTGGAAACAGCAGATTCCAACGGCGGCTTTTGGTAAATTTCTCCTGTAAAATATTCAAATAAACGCTCTATCTTTTTCTTTTCTATGGGCCTGCTAAAATTTATTATGCCTACATACTCTTTATTTACAGAAGCAATAACCCGCTCTACTTTTGTTGAATTCTGAGGCAGGATTGTAAGTATTCCTGTTACATTTGGATCCAGTGTTCCGCCGTGTCCAACCTTTTTTAAGCCCAGCATCTGTTTAACCCAATATGAAATCTGGTGTGAAGTTGGCCCCTTTACCTTGTCTATATTTATAATTCCATAAATTATGTAGTCCGAAATCTTTCTGTTCTCCGGCTCACATCCGTATCTTGGGTCCGTTTCACATTCATGTTTTACTATGATGTCCTCTTCTTTTACGCTAAATTTCATTTGAATTAAAATTAAATTAAAAAATCATACTTATAAAAATCAATTACAAAAGTTTTAAATTTTTGGTTATTTTGTCTATTTTTTGTTCTTCATCTGGGCCTATTCCTACACAAGTAATTGTACCGGGCGGAATTTCTGTTAAGCCAGCATCCTGAATCAGTGATGTTGCTATGGATGATGTCCTACTTCTTTCATAAATTTCAAGCAAATCATTAATATTCTCACACTTCACGACAACCTTTTTCTGTCCTTCTGCCATCCATTGTTTCTTAAATTTTGAAATTTCTGCTGATGAGACCGCAGCATGTGCTACCTGTGCAGCAAGTTTGCCTTTGCCTAGTTTTTTTAAGTCACTTCTGACAATAATAACTTGTTTTAACATTTTTATATGTGTTTTTATACCTTATTTTCCATACCATATAGTGCGATTTAAATAAATGCTGAAACAGGTAATCGTTGTCCGAAGCAACTGTTTCCATACCAAGTAAGATTCAAACCTTTAAAAGATCTCTCATAAATTAATTATCCTGTTTGTTTCCATACCAAGTGAGATTCAAACCTTTAAAAGACCTCTCATAAATTAATTATCCTGTTTGTTTCCATACCAAGTGAGATTCAAATTCTATATTCTAAAATTTTATTCCACAACAATCTCAACATCTGTATGTAATAAATTTGAAACAATCTTTTTTATAGAATGTAGATCCATCTTTAACTTATCCACATCATTCTTGTTTATTGTAATCTTTTTCATAATACCTCCATCAGCTTTGTACAACCTGCTCGTAGATACAATATTTGCAGGAGATATTAAAGTATGTATCATTTCTTCTGCTGAACTCGCTCCCATAATCTTTATATGCATTCCGATTGATTCCTCCATTTTTCTTAAATTTTCTCCTCCTGGACCAATGATTTTACCTATGTCTGCTTTTTGCGATAATACAACTACAAAATCACCCACATCAACCGCCTTTTCAAATCCAAGATCTCCCTTTCCAAAATCATATATCATCTGGGCAATTTTCACATCCATTTCCGAAATTTCCTCATTCTTTAACTTCGTTTCACACGATGCACACAAGGTCCTTGTTTTTGCACATATATTACATATTGGCAACATTTTTGTTTTACTTTTACCTTTACTTTATCTGAATTTATTAAATTTTATTAAATTTTATAAAAATATAATTAGAAACAAGAATAAAAATAAAAAACAATGAATGCAAAAATTTTACTTGTCTTTGGAATCATATTTTGTCTTTTTCCGGCTGCTTACGGGGAAAATTTTTCAAAAATAATAATTATAACACCAGATGAACTGAACAGTCAGGCACAGGAATTGGGTAAATTTTACAACCAGAATATTCCTACTGAAATTTACAAAATCAGCGACTTTGAAAATTTTTTAGAATTGGATGTGGGCTTTATGGGCTACAACGATGATTCGTTGTGTGCGTGGGAACAGGTGAAAAATTATGAACACACAGGAAAATTTAACTATACTTTGGCAAAGAAGATAAGGAAATTTTTGAGTCAGCAGAATTCATCTTATGTTATTTTGTTTGGCAATACAACGGCAATTCCTCCAAGTTATTATTATTTTGATAAATATTATTATGACCCGACTGATAAATATAATCTCTGGGTTCCCACTGACTTATTTTATGCTGTCTTTGATGAAGAAAATTTAACGATGAAGCATGCTGCTGGAAGGATTCTTGTCAGTAATGAACAGGATGCATCGGTTATGGTTGAAAAGATAAAAAATTATAATAAAACAATTTCAAAGATTGGTCTGTTCGGGGGAAAAATTTTTAATGGTGATGATGAATATATGGGTGAAATTTCCGCATTACACACTCTGCAGAATTTAAATTTAAATTATACTAAATTTTTTGAAACAGACGGGAATTTTACATCATCCAAATTAGCAGATGCATTAAAAAATTATGATTTGGTTTTTCACTTTGGGCATGGAAGCGGTGTTTCTGCCTGTTTTTCAAATAAATGTGTGTGGGGAAATTTAAACACAAATTCTTCTGCAATTTTTGTTTCGGTTGCTTGTATGAACGGTGCTTATGATTCAGCAACAATTCCAATTTGGGATTATTTTTCTAAAAGTTTTGCAGAAAATTTATTGAAGAATGATTCCATTACTTATGTAGGGGGAAGCAGGGTAAATTATGGTGATGCGGGAATAACTTTGAATAATGGTTCCGCAGATAATTATGATGTTGGAGATATGAATGAAATTTTAGAGTATTTTATGACCTCAAAGAAGAATACAACAGGAGAAGCATATATAGATGCGTTTGAAAGAATGAAAAATGACGGACTAGATAAGTATAGATTAAGGACAATTATGGAATTTGTACTGCTCGGAAGTCCTTTGCTGAAATTTAAAAAAAACAATTTCCATTTCACAAAAGAAAATTTAACCATTAATATCAGCAAAAATTCAAGAAAAACGATTGGCTCAAATTACTACGGAATTGATGGAACATTGCCTGTATTTTATATCAATGATACAGTTAATATAAGTTGTTTGTCATCACTGAATGAAGATGCTTTTATTAAGGTTATTTATACTATTAATTCAAATACAATTATAGGTGGAGCAAATTTATTAAATTTCTCACCGGATACAAAAGGACTATATCTGATTAAATGCACAAACAGAGATGAAAAAAGATTTTACTTCAAGGTTGAGAATAATGTAACTTATGTGTCAATTATTGACGCCATGGCAGGGTATCATACTCCTGACAACAATAACAATTCGCTTTATGATTCCTTTAATGTATGGGTTAAGGTTAATGTAACGGAAAGCGGAACTTATACTGTTTCAGGAAAAATAGATGTTGCAGGAGCATATATTGCCTCAGCTTCAAATACAACTTACCTTACAAAAGGCGTTAATGGTGTTGTGCTATGTTTTGACGGAAAGAATATAAGAAGCAGCAAAAAAGATGGAAATTTTAATATCAATGTTGAAATTTATAAAGACAATGACAGACAGGATAAAGCTACGAAATGTTGCAGCCCTTATTACAAATATACTGACTTTGAATCATCAGCATCTTCTTTTATAAAATTTTCAGATATTTACGAATACGGCGTTAATGTTACGGTTGACATAACAAAAAACGGAACATACACAATAAACGGAGATGTTTACTGCAATAAAAGCAATGTTGAGGATGTTTATTATGAGAAAAATTTAACAGAAGGAATTAACGAAATTTCAATATTCTTTAACAAATCCGCTGTGGCAGGCAAATGTGCCTTCGGAGGAACGAAATTTTCATTTAAAAATGTCACCTTACGATTTAATAATTCAAACCATAATGATGATTTTAGATGCGTAGCATTAACAACTACATATCCTGAATTAAGTTATGGAAACTGCTGTTGTGATTCGTGTGAAAAATGTGCAAAGAAACTCGTCGATGCGAATTGTAATGAAATAAATTTAACCTTTGATATAAATTTTGCTGATGGAACATGTATCAATCTGGTAAATTCAGCAAATAAGTCCTTTGATTGTAACAAGCACAAAATAAAAGGGTTTTTTGGATATAACTATGGAATAAATTTAAAAAATTCACAGAATATTACTATAAGGAATTGCGCAATTACAAATTTCTTTGAGGGAATCAAAATAGATAATGCAAATAACATTTACCTGTTCAACAACAGCATAAGTTCAAACGGGGATAATGGAATAAATTTAAAAAATTCACAGAATATTACTATAAGGAATTGCGCAATTACAAATTTCTTTGAGGGAATCAAAATAGATAATGCAAATAACATTTACCTGTTCAACAACAGCATAAGTTCAAACGGGGATAATGGAATTTACATTAAGAATTCTGCATGCCTATTTGTTGCAAATAATTCTGTATTTTCAAATAAATGGCACGGTGTATCTCTGGACAATTTATCAAACAGCACAATAGCGGGAAATTTCATAAATTTAAATAAAAATGTCGGGATATATGTCTATGGCTCTTTATTGGATATAACGAACAACACAATATTAAATAACTATATGGGAATTATTTCGTATTATTCAAATTTAACTATAAATGCAAACACAATTCGCAAAAACAAAAATTTTGATATTTATTCTGTTAATTGGCTTTTGTCTTATGGCGATAATAACACTTGTGATAAGTACGACGGATGGAAAGATAACAGCACAGATAAAGGGTGTGTAACGAAATGCAGATATCCTGAAGATATTTTTGATGTTGTTGAAATGCTTGAATATTTAAGCGGAGAGAAAGGTTATGGTGAAATTGGTGTTTGCGTTGATGCCAATAATGATGGATTTGAAAATTTATCTGATGCATTGGAAATCATAACAAAAATTATGAGAGAATATTAATTTTGGGATTCTGAATCCAAAATATTCTTTACAAATTCTTTACAAATTGCATAGATAATTTCAATCTCAATTGTAGAAATTTCAGAATTTTTATACTTGTCAAAGTATAGTGAAAATTTCAACTTTTGATTATTTATTTTGAACATCAATATTACATATTATGATTTGAAGAATAAATATGGACAAAAACAATATTATCAAAAGATGTCAAAATGACTATAAAAATATAAATATCTCTCTATTAAAAATATAAGCCATTCCTATTAATTGACGACTATTTTTTATGATGAGTTGGAAATATGGATTAAATGATGCGTCTAAATTTTTAAATTCAATAAACAACAATGTTATCAGTTAGCCCATCTTTTTCCAAGATACAAAGCAATTTCAAATAGGACAACAAGCGGAACGAACAGGATGATATCTGACGCAAGAGTAGGGTCAGGTGTCAGAACCATTATTACTATCAAAAGTCCTGCATAAATATATTTTCTTCTTGATGCAATTGTATCTGGATTTAAAATTTTTGCTTTTATTAAAAAAAATAAGAATACCGGACTTACGAAAACAAAGCCGGTTCCCAAAAGCATTGCCATAACTATAAAAACAAAATTATCAATGGAGATTAAAGGCAGAACTCCAAGCATACCGACAAAGAACATAAGAATCTTAAAAGTTATAGGTAAAATTGCATAGTAGGCAATTACAATTCCAAAAATAAATAGTCCTATGGAAGAAATAAAAAATTTTATAAAAAATTTTCTTTCCTTTCTGTAAAGTGCTGGCTTTAAAAATTCATAAATTTCATATATGATGAGCGGAAAACAAAGAACAATGGCGATTGTGATGGAAAGCAAAAAATAGACCTCAACCAAACTTGTCCACGAGCCGGCAATCAGCGAAACACCTTCCGGAAGAATATCTTTTTCTATTTTTTTTAACAAAGAGGAGGTAAAGGTATTGTACAAATAACCGCTGTAATTGTTGTCTGAAAAAGCTGCATTTTGGGTTAAATTTAAATCTGTCTCGTCAAAAAACGGAAAAAAGGAAGATGGAATGAGCATAACAAAAACAGAAACAATGACAATGGATATGAGAATTATTTTAAGGCGATGCAAAAGTTCTTGTAAATGACTTAATGTCGGCTCTTTTTTTTCTACATCTTCCACATTTTCAGCCATTGTGCAGATACTTCATTTAATTTTCAAATTTATGTGCATCTTTTTTCGCTGTCTCTGAAGTGCTTTTAGATGCCTCCTTATTTGATTCTTCTTTTTCTTTATTTTTTTCCTCTCCTTCTTCTCCTTTTATTCCTTTTTCAAATTCTCTTTTTGCTTTTCCTAACGACTTTGCTAATTCGGGAAGTTTTGCCGCTCCAAAAAGCAAAAGAATAATCAACAATATAATTAATAATTCTTGCATGCCCAAACCAAACATTTTAAATTTTTGATTTTTAATTGTTTTATTTTAAATTTATTATTAACAATTAATTTTATTTTAAATTTCGTATAATAAGCTGCGGTAGAAACAAACCCGGATAAATTTATTTTACCTTTATTTATCTTTATTCATTTCTACATTTAATAATTTAAATTTTTCCTAAATATTATTTTATTTTTTTACTATTTTATTTTAAATTATTTTTTTTTATTTTTTTACATTTTTAATTTCTATCGGGTCGGACAGGTCTTCCGCCATACACAATCTCGATATATCAGCGATATTCCGCAGAGGAATTCGCACATTGCGATTAGTGTTTATGAGGGCGGTTTCTCACTTTAAATAAAGAGATAGTCTGAAAAGACTTCTCAAAAAATTTAGAGATCCTGCCGACCCTTCCGATGATATTTTTTGTTTTAAATTTATTAAATTTATTAAATTTATATTTGTATTTTAAATTTATTTATGAAAAATTTAATATAAAAGAGGTGGCTCATTAGTCTAAGTACAGAAGTACAGCGGTATCTTTTAAAATATAGCAGTCTATTTATAATGAATCACTAAATATTATCAAAAAGAAATAACGCTACAGTTGGACAAGCTTGGATAAGCAATAAATTTTTAAATACTGAAAACTATACTAAAAAATTTAATGTTAATCCTTTATTTAAATTATCAGACATGTTGCAAAATAACTTTTTCCAGTTTAAACTCTTTTAAATTTTATCAATTTTCCAGTTTAAAATTTTTAATTTGCAACAACTCTATTATTAATTTATTTAAATTTATA
>Ga0210016_1005911_pt1 | contig 10063 bp, 12 predicted proteins | sample CryGeyCG2014_300_FD_185454 | JGI IMG/M metagenome (GOLD analysis project Ga0210016, IMG submission 185454) | Groundwater microbial communities from aquifer - Crystal Geyser CG02_land_8/20/14_3.00 (SPAdes) (version 2) | ecosystem: Environmental > Aquatic > Deep subsurface > Groundwater | place...
ATCAGTTTGCTTTTGATTTTTCAACCAGATATTAGTACCTTAGGGATAATTATTTTAGTGGCTGGCCTGATGTATTTTTTAGCCAAGACACCCCTCTGGCAGAGTTTCTTGATAATTTTCATCATAGCTACTTTTCTTTTTTCTTTAATCAAATTAGCCCCTTATCGAGCAGCTCGGTTTTTAGTTTTTTTTGATCCGGCAGTGGACCCAATGGGAATTGGCTATCAGATAAAGCAGGCTCTGATTGCCGTGGGGTCTGGCGGAATTTCTGGTCTGGGGTTGGGAATGTCTCAGATGAAATTCGGTTTTTTGCCCCAGTCAATAGCCGATTCAATTTTTGCCATCTTTGCCGAAGAAACCGGATTTATTGGCAGTACTCTTTTAATTTTTCTTTTTTTAGTATTTTTCTGGCGGGGATTTAGAATTGGGAAATTATCTCAGGATAAATTCTCTCAATTGACCGCCTGGGGAGTAACTGCCTGGATTTGTCTCCAAAGTTTTATTAATATAGGAGCAATGATTGAAGTTTTACCCCTGACCGGCATTCCCTTGCCATTCATCAGCTACGGCGGGTCGGCTCTAGTTGCCGAACTGGTGGGAGTCGGGATATTATTAAATATATTAAGACAGAAAGTATGAAAATATTATTCACTGGTGGTGGTACTGCTGGTCATATTTTACCAATAATTACCATAGCCAGAGAAATAAAGCGAATTTATCCAGAGCCAGATCTTCAGTTTTTTTACCTTGGACCCAGAGATGAATTTGGCCAAATTTTGCTTTCCCAGGAAGAAATAAATGTAAAACATGTTTTCTCTGGCAAAATCAGAAGGTATTTTGACTGGAAGGTTCCTTTCCAAAATCTGATTGATGTCTTATTTAAAATCCCGCTAGGTATTCTTCAGGCTTTCTTTTATATTTTCTTTTTAGCTCCCGATTTAATCTTCTCAAAAGGCGGGTTCGGTTCAATACCGGCAGTGACGGCCGGCTGGTGCTTAAAGGTTCCCATTTTTTTACACGAATCAGATATTAGCCCGGGCCTATCTAATCGATTTTTAAGCAAATTTGCTTTAGAAGTTTTCATCTCTTTCCCAGAAACGGAACATTTTAAACCCTCAAAAATAATTTTAGTGGGCAATCCAATCCGAGGGGAAATTTTAGAAGGCTCAAAAACTGATAGCCAAAAATTGTTTAAATTAAGCGGGGCAAAGCCGGTAATTCTAATTTTAGGTGGCTCCCAGGGAGCTCAAAGAATTAATGATAAAATCCTGGAAATTTTACCGGAACTTTTAAAAAATTTTGAAATAATTCACCAATCTGGCGAAAAAAATTTTGGCCAAGTAGAGGCTGAATCAAGAGCAATACTTCCTAAAGAATTGGTCATTTTTTATCATCTTTTCCCATTTTTAAACGAAGAAGAACTAAAACAGGCCTATGCTGCTTGTGATTTAGTTGTCAGCCGGGCCGGTTCAGGGACCATTTTTGAGATAGCCGCTGTCAGCAAGCCAAGTATTTTAATTCCTTTACCGGAATCTGCCCAAAACCATCAGGTAAAGAATGCCTATGCCTATGCTGAAAAGAAAGCGGCAATTGTTTTGGAAGAGGTTAATTTTACTCCCCATTTTTTCCTGGAAAGATTGAAATATTTATTTTCCCGACCTGAAGAGTTGGAGAAAATGCAAAAGGCAGCTGAGGAATTTTCCAAACCTCTGGCAGCCAAAATAATCGCTGGCTACCTTGTTGAATTTTTAAAATAAACGGGGTAAATTAAAACTATGGAACCTGAGGAATTTAAATTCCGAAAACCCGGTGAGGTCCGAACTCGATTTGCTCCTGCTCCAACCGGTCTTCTGCATATTGGCGGAGGCCGAACCTGCCTTTTTAACTATCTTTTTGCCAAAAAAAATGAAGGGGTTTTTATTTTGAGAATTGAAGATACTGATATTGAAAGGTCAGGCCCGGAATATGAAAAAGACATTATGGAAAGTTTAAAATGGTTAGGAATTGAATGGGATGAAGGCCCGGACGTTGGGAGTGCAACCCCCGATTACGGACCATATCGACAAAGTGAAAGATTGAACATTTATGCCAAATACTTGGAAAGGCTCTTGGCTGAGGATAAGGCCTATTATTGTTTTTGCTCGGAAGAAGAATTAGAAGCTCAAAGACAGTATCAGTTATCAATTGGAGAGGCGCCTCGTTATTCTGGAAAATGTGCCAATCTTTCCAAAGAAGAAGTTCAAAGATTGAGAGGAGCAGGAGAAAGTGCGGTTATTAGATTTAGGGTACCTAGCAAAAAAATAGAGTTCAATGATTTAATCAGGGGCAAATTAGAATTTGAGACCTCTTTAATGGGAGACATTGTCATTGCCAGGGACCTGACTGCCCCTTTATATAATTTTGCCTGCGTGGTTGATGATTTTGAAATGAAAATCAGTCAGGTCATCAGGGCCGAAGAACACATCTCTAATACCCCAAAACAAATCCTGATTCAAGAAGCCCTGAATTTTCCTTCGCCCCAATATGCCCACCTGCCAATGATTTTGGCGCCAGACAGAACAAAGTTATCAAAAAGACATGGGGCGGTGGGTATTTCCGAATTTAAAAAAGAGGGTTATTTACCCGAGGCCTTAGTTAATTTTATGGCCTTTTTGGGTTGGAATCCGGGCGGAGAAAGAGAAATTTATTCAATGCCCTCTCTGATTAAAGAATTTTCTTTAGAAAGGGTCCAAAAGGGAGGGGCAATTTTTAATATCAAAAGATTGGATTTCTTGAATAGTTTTTATATTCGTCAGAGGTCAGTTGAAAAATTAACTGAACTTTGCCTGCCTTATTTAATTGAAGCCGAACTTATCGAAAAAATATGACCAATCCCGAGGAATTAAAATTATTTGAGGAAAAGGGGGCCGAATTTAAAATAAAAGCAACCGGGGAAGAAATTACTTTAGATTGGTTAAAGAAAATTGTCTCAATTTATCAAGAGAGATTGAAAAAATTATCGGAAATTAGCCAATTGACCGATTTTTTCTTTAAAGACAAGCTGGAATATGAAAAAGATTTATTAAGATGGCCCCCGGCCCGAGAGGGCCTCAGGCCCGGAGGGCGAGAAATGACCGATAAAGAGATTAAAATTGTCCTTGACAAATTAGAAAAAATATTATCTAAAATAGAAGCTGGGGATTTTGATAAAGAAAACCTGGAAAGAAGATTATTGCCCGAGGCCGAAGAATTTGCTAAAAAGCTCGGTAAAGCAGGGGATAGGGGATATCTTTTGTGGCCTTTGAGAGTGGCCCTGACCGGAAAAGAGGCCTCGGCCGGGCCCTTTGAGATAGCGGAGATATTGGGAAAAGAAAAAACTTTAAAAAGAATTAAAGAAGCCCTAGACAAAATTTCTTAGAGAAATTTTGTCGGGCCCGACGAAAATTTTAAAAATTTTCGTATAGGGCAAAAGAGCTATTCTAATTTTCAAATGGCGATAAAAAAAATAATAGTAATTTTAGTAATGTTTGGTGTTTTATTACCAAGTTTTTCTTTCGGCCAAAACCAACTAATATCGCCGTCGGAAACCTTGGAAGAGGCAAAAGAAATAGGGGAAAGAGTCATTAAGGGAGCAATAGAGAGTTTACCAAGAATTTTAGAAAGAATTTGGAAAGAAAAAGTTCTGCCTATTTGGCAAGGGATGTATAATTGGGCTAAAAAAAACCTCTGGGACCCTTATATTTGGCCATTCCTTAAAAACATTTGGCAAAAAATTCAGGCTATTTTTAGAAAAAAAGTGGAAAAAAGAAAAGAAATTATTGAAGAAGAATTCGAAAAAGAGAAAGAGAAATTAAAAAAAGAAGTCAAAGAAGAAATCATACCCAAAACCACTCAATCTCTCTGGGAAAAATTCAAGGAATTAATAAAATGAGGCATTTTTTTGGTAGGGGAGTATAGTTTTTCCACTTGACATAGGTCTTTGACCTATTTATTATTAAGGTAGAAAAGGTCGCATAATTAAACTTAAGAGTTTCTTAATTAGACTAGTTTATGGAACAGAGTTCAAAACCTATCCCCTCTCATTTCTCAGATTTTTTAGATTGGCTTGAGATTGAAAAAGGTTTATCTTCTAAATCTCAAGAAAATTATGCTAGATTTTTGAAAAAATTTTTGGATTGGCTAAAAATAAATAATTTAGAAAATTTAAAGCCCCATGAATTAACTCCCGAATATGTTCGGAAATACCGCCTTTTCCTATCCAGACAGTATCTTTCCAACACCAAACAACCTCTCAAAAAGTCAACTCAGAGGTATTACCTTATAGCTCTTAGATCTCTCTTAAACTATTTTACTGACCGAGATATTTTATCTCTGCCAACTGAGAAAATAAAATTAGCTAGAGATAAAAGTGAAAGAGAAGTTCGCTTTCTTACTGTGGAACAATTAGAAAAATTATTTTCGGCCCCCGACACCTCTACAGTCCAGGGTTTAAGAGACAGGTCTATATTGGAAGTTCTTTTTTCCACCGGGATGAGAATAGCGGAATTAGTAGCTTTAAATCGAGAACAATTTAAATTAAAATCCGGAATGAAAGAGTTAGAGCTTTCAATTATAGGCAAAGGAGGAAGAATTCGACCTGTTTATTTTTCAGAACATGCTCTAATTTGGCTAAGAAAATATCTAGAAACTCGCCAGGATAAAGAAAAGGCATTATTTATTAATTATCGAAGTAAAAAAGAAGCTCCTCGGAGATTAACCCCGCGTTCGATTGAAAAAAAAATAAAAAAATACGCTATCCTAGCTGGGATACCATTAACTATAACTCCCCATGTGATGAGACATAGCTTTAGTGTGGACTTACTCAGTCAAGGAGTAGATATAAGAACCCTGCAAGAATTTTTGGGTCATAAAAGTATTTTAGCTACTCAAATTTATGCTCACGTTACCAGTAAACGCCTCCGCGAAATTCATCGAAAATTTCATAGTGGTAGAAAATTAAAAATATGAAACATATTTCTGACGAAGAAAAATATGCACCAGCAACCTGCCGGCAATGTCTAATGAGAAAAATTGCTATTTTAATTGTTTCAGGAAAAGTTAAGGCAACAGAGATTACAAAACGCCCGCCATTAAAAAGCTTTTGGAAGATTAAAAATAAAACTAATAGAAAAAAAATAGGCCAAAAATACAGCATGGCGAAGCTTGGCATAGCAAAACAATGGAACAGATCGAGGATTTCTTTCTTCGCCAAGGTTACAAGGTAATTCGAGAACCCATCCTACATTGGGGTCGCGCTGATTTAGGAATATTTAAGAAAAACAAGCAAGATTTATATATTGAAGTAGAAACTACTTCTTTCTTTAAGCTTTGGATGAATTTAAGAATAATGGAAAATTTTACTTTTTTAATAGTCCCTAATGATGATAAATTAATAGAATTTGTTAAAGAATAATCAAAAAAGCCGAAGAGTTGTCCCCAATCGGTTTTTTGCTTTTTTATATTAACTTTATTACTGGCCGAAGCGGCGCTGGCGATGAGCGTATTCTAAAAGGGCCTGGTCTAAATCCTCTTTGGTAAAATCTGGCCAGTATTTTGGATAAAAATAAAGTTCACTGTAAGCTGTCTGCCAGATTAGAAAATTGGAGATTCGTTGCTCTTTACCGGTTCTAATAATTAAATCAACGTCAGAAGTCCAGAGATTTTCTTTAATCGTATTTTCGCTAATTTTTTGAGGAGGGATTTTCTTTTCAACAATCTTTTTGATGGCCTCAACAATTTCCGCTCGACCGCCATAACTTAAGGCAAAATTGACCGTCATTTCTTTATTGTCCTTGGTCAACTGTTCAATCTTAGCAATTTCTTTCTGAAGCGATTTTGGCAATGTTTCTTTTTGGCCAATCACCCTTACTCTAATTTTATTTTTATGAAGATGTTTAAAATGATTGCTGATGGCTTTTCTGGCTAATCTCATTAAATAATTAACCTCTTCCTTTCCTCTTTTCCAATTTTCAGTCGAAAAAACAAAGAGGGTTAAAATTTTTATTCCCTTTTCTTTGCAATAGTTTATTATTTTCTTTACTGTTTCCAGGCCCTGGTGGTGGCCTTCAAAAACCGGCAAACCTCTTTCTTTTGCCCATCTTCGATTGCCATCTAAAATTATACCCAAATGATATGGTAATTGGTCCATAACCATTTTTAAATAAGGAAGTCGCCTTCTATTTTAAATTCTTTTGGTAAAAGCCAGGGTGTTTTAAACCCCAAAAAATAAACCAGGCGAGTGGCCATTTTTGAAAAAAGAATTTTTGTTGAAAAAAAGTTTTCCACCGTTTTCTTATATTTTAAAAAATCTGGAAAATTTTTCAAGAGTAGGCCAGCAGCCATTAATCCCCAGATTACTCCTCCCCCACTCCAGGGTTTGGTCAGGCCGGCGGCATCCCCACAAAGAGTAATTCTGGGATTTTCCGGTATTATCAAACCTTGAGGGACAAACGCTGAGTTTATTTTTTCTAAAGAAAGGTTATTTTTCCTTAAAAATTCTTCTAAGAGGAGCTTAGCTTCTTTTGGCTTGTCAATTATCCCATATTCAACCTCGCGAGCAAAGCGAGAGTGAGAGATGAAGGTAGAGCCTTCAGCGATCTCTTTGCCGCGGGGAATTTTCCAAATAAAACCCGATTTTGTTGGCCAAGTCTCAACAAAATTTGAATTATCAGACTTTGGAATGAAACCTTGAATTGCTAAACGATAGTCAGGTGTTGGTAAGCCCAAATTTTCCCTGACCACCGAATTTGACCCATCGCAACCAATTATTTTTTCAAATCTTTCTTGAAACATGCCGAGAACATTTCTCGGCACATTATACCCGAGAATAATTTCGGCGCCAGCCTTCTGAGATAAGTTAGCTACCAGATTGTCGAGCTCAAAATGACTCATTACAAAAAATCTTTTTGGAAATCTAATCTTTATAGTCTTTTTGGGGAAATGAATTAAAACCGAATCTATTTGATTTTGAATTAATTTTTGGCTCTCCGGTATAAATTCTAAGATTCTTTCACTAAATAATCCCGAGCAGGCCTCTTTGCCAATTTTCTCTCTTTTTTCAAAAACCGTCACCTCCTCACCTTTCTCAGCTAATTTCCAAGCTAGATATAATCCGCAAATTCCCGCTCCAATAATTGCTATTTTCATATTCGATTTTTATTGGCTCTTTCTCTTGGGTTTTTGCCGCGATATAACCCATGGCAAAAGAAAGCAGAGAAATTAAAATCACGCCAATTACTAATATTATATCGGATTGATAGGTTTTGACAAAATTTTTTATTTTTGCTAACATAAAAATGCTACGAAATACGAAAAAGTACGAATATACGAAAACGTTTTCGTAGTTTCGTAAATAAATTCGTAATTCGTAGAGAAATTATGGCAAAAACTAAGGCCACGGGAGCAACAAAATTAGGACGAGATTCCTTACCTAAATATCTCGGTATAAAATTATTTGAAGGCCAGAAAGCAAAGGTTGGTCAGATTTTGGTTCGTCAAAGGGGAACAAAGTTTTTCCCCGGAAAAAATGTGGGCCGTGGTGGCGACGACACTCTTTATGCCCTAAAAGAAGGCAGGGTCAATTTTGTTACAAAAAGAAAAAGAACTTTCGACAAATCTCAGAGAATTACCAAGCTGGTTAATATTAACCCTTAATACTCGCCTTAATAAATTCTCTAAATAATGGGTGAGGCCTCAACGGTCTTGATTTATATTCTGGATGAAACTGGGTTCCCACAAAAAAGGGATGATTTTTCAGTTCAATTATTTCCACCAGGTCTTTTTCGGGGTTTACCCTGTTAAATTGCCTCTGGCAAGATTTAACAGGGTTAATGCCAGCCATAACCATTCCTTTTCGCTCCAGCGCCTCTCTAAACTCATTATTTAGCTCGTAGCGATGGCGATGACGCTCAGAGGTCTGCAAACACCTATAAGCTCGGAAACTAAGGGTTTTTGGCTTTATTTTACATTTATAAGCCCCCAATCTCATTGTCCCGCCATATTTTTTCTCTCGGATGAGGGCTTTTTGTTCAGGCATGACATCAATTACTGGATACTTCGTTTTTTGATTAAATTCAGTAGAATTTGCTTTTTTTAATCCACAGACATTTCTGGCAAATTCCACCACTGCCAATTGCATCCCCAAACAAAGTCCCAGATAAGGGATTTTTTGTTTTCGGCAAAATTCAATTGCTTTTATCTTTCCCGCCATTCCCCTGCTGCCAAACCCGCCAGGCACAATTATACCATCAAAATCTTTCAATTCCTTAATATAACGAGAACAGTTCTCGTTATATTCATATTTTTCGGCGGAGAGCCAGTGAATTTCCGGCTTTCTTTTGTGAAACCAACTAGCCTGTTTAACCGCTTCAATAATTGAAATATAAGAATCCATTAAAGTGAATTTTCCCGTTTCAAAGTACTTTCCAACTATCCCAATTTTTACTGGTTTTTTAGCAGTTTTGATTGTCTTTACCAGTTTTTCCCAATCCTTTAAATTTCGCTTTTTAGTTCTTAAGCCAAATTTTTTTAAAATTCGATTGCCAAGATTTTCCTTCTCAAAATTAATTGGGATTTCGTAAATCGATTCAACATCCGGGGCGGAAATAACATCTTCAGGCAAGACATTACAAAAAATAGAAATTTTCCTTTTTCTCGGCTCATCCAGGGGTAAAGGAGCCCGTCCCAAAATAATATCCGGTTGAATTCCGGCTTCGTTTAATAATCTGACCGCTGTCTGGGTTGGTTTGGTCTTCATTTCGCCAATCATTTCCGGAATTGGCAGATAACTGATTAAGATAAAAAGGATGTCTTTGGGATTCTGTAATCGCATCATTCTGGCCGCCTCTAAAAATAACATATTTTGATACTCCCCTACTGTCCCGCCAATCTCAATTAAAACAAAATCGGCGCCAGTAATTTTTCCCGCTTTTTTTATTCTAAAAATCACCTCATTGGGAATATCCGGCACCACCTCAACGCAGCGGCCTTCGTATTCTAAATTCCTCTCTTTGTGAATTACTGCCTCATAAACCCGGCCAGTAGTAATATAATTATCAGTGGTTAAATTCTCGTCTAAAAATCTTTCGTAATTGCCGACATCTTGGTCGCATTCGGTTCCATCATCGGTCACAAAAATCTCCCCGTGTTCAACGGGGTTCATGGTTCCGGCATCAACATTAATATAGGGGTCGATTTTAATAGCCGTAACCTTAAATCCTTTTGATTTTAAAATCCGGCCGACAGACGCCGTGGCTACTCCCTTGCCAATGCCAGACATCACGCCACCAACCACAAAGATATACCTTGGCATCTTATTTTTCTTCCGTCACAATTACTTTTATTTCAGCTTCTAAATTGTGTTCTAAATGAATTTTTATCGGAAACTCGCCAATTTCTTTGATTGGTTCTGGCAAATCAATTTGATTCTTTTTAACATCAAAACCGAGTTCTTTTAATTTTTCCCAAATTTTTTGATTGGTAATTGATTCGAAAAGTTGGTTCTCCTCGCCAATTTTAACTGGTATGATAATTTCCTGACCGTCAATGGCTGAAGCTATTTCCTGAACCTTTTTTAATTCCTCTTCGGCTTTTTTTGTTTCAATTTCTTTTTGTAAGTCCAGCCATTTCAGAGCGTCTTCGGTCGCCGGTTTTGCCAAACCCTTGGCAATCAAAAAATTCCTGGCATAGCCATTAGCCACTTCCTTAATCTCATACTTCTTTCCGAGTTTGTCTATGTCTTGGAGGAGAATTACCCGCATGAATATTAGAAGTTAGTTAAAGGGTTAGGAAGCCGGTTTGGTTTAAGGGTTGGGAACTTGGTATTTCGCTTACTAACTTCTTAACCTAACTTCCATACCGGCATCTTAACCCTAACCCAATTTCTTAACCCTATTTCAATATTTTATTTCATTTCCCTTATTATTTCAATAGCTTCATCTAATTGTGGGTCACGTCCTTCTTCATAATCTTCTTCCGTCATTTCCACTACTCTATCCGGCTCTAATCCAACATCAGTAATGGATTGACCTTTGGGAGTAAGCCATTT
>Ga0210016_1005917_pt1 | contig 10058 bp, 16 predicted proteins | sample CryGeyCG2014_300_FD_185454 | JGI IMG/M metagenome (GOLD analysis project Ga0210016, IMG submission 185454) | Groundwater microbial communities from aquifer - Crystal Geyser CG02_land_8/20/14_3.00 (SPAdes) (version 2) | ecosystem: Environmental > Aquatic > Deep subsurface > Groundwater | place...
TTGAGATTACTTTCCGCGCATTGATAGATGAAACCTACGGAGCAGGAAGACGTCTTGGACATATTGGGCCGTCACTTATAAGTTAGGTTGTACGTTTACTCGGGGGCTTTATGGCCCTCGGGATAAGTGTATAATTGAATTATGTTAAATCGTCAGGACATAAGGAACAAAGCCATTTTAAAGCCTTTGTTTTGTAAAAAATGTAGGAAGAAGCATTGTGGGTGTGATACAATAGAAGAAGGAGATAAAGATGTATATCACACAAGCCGCGCTCGAGAATTATCTAAAAAGGGCGTTAGCTACAAGAGAGGTTAGTTCGTTTGCACTCATTGAGGGTGCGGCAGAAAGAGCAGTTAATGATTACTGCGATACTACTTTTGAAGATGTTGCAGAGACATCACGTTATTTTGATGGCGGTGATCAGGAAATTACGATTGATCCTTGCCACACTATTACAGCGATTGCGAGCATAAATTATGATAAGAGTATTATCAATGAGTATACTGATGATGACTACGTTTTAGAGCCTCGTAATGGAAATATTAAAGATTCAATTATTTTAAGAGATGGCAGATGGCCGAGCGGGCATAAAAATATAAAGGTTACTGGTAAGTTCTCAAGTTACTATGATGAGGTTCCGTCGGATGTTCAATTGGCTGTTATGATGCTTTGTGGTGATTATTTTAATAACCCTGTGGGTTTAAAGTCAGAATCTATTGAGGGATACTCAAAAACTCTTGCCGGCAAAATTGAAAGGGATGAGGAAATCAAATCAATACTTGGTTCATATAGGCAGGTTTTACTATGATCGGGCATATCTTAGTTGATACAATTACTAAGGTAAATTATTCAAGAAATGAGGGAGGGGATTTTGTTTATTCTACTCAAGAAACTTTAAATTGCAGGTTCAGGGAGATTAATGATTTAACAAGAGCAAATGGTAGGGAAGAGTTCAGTTGCGATGCGTTAGTTCATTTTGCGCCGGATACTGTTGTTAAGTTAGGGGATATATTTGAGTATGGAGATGATCATTACAGAGTATCGGATATTACAAAGGCGAGAGCATTGGGGGGATCTGATATCAAATTTATCAAGTGTGGTTTAATAAGGCATAGACAGGTGAGTTAAAATGGGGAAAGCAAAATTTACAGATAAATCTAAAATATTTACGGCAATGGCTAGTCGTGCAATAGACGGAGCGTTAGGATCAATGGCTATGGATATTGAGATATTGGCAAAGGTTAAAAAAGTACCTGTTGGAGAGACCAGTAACTTGCAAGCATCTATTGTTCATAAAAAAGTGGGGCCTTTACATTATCAGGTTAATGCCGGTGATCCTTTATCTCAAAGTTATGCAAGGGCGCAGGAGTTTGGCAAAGGTAAAATAAAAAGTGGTAAGGTTATTATATTTAGAAATTACACAAAGCCGGGGACAGGCGCGCATTATTTGAGAGATTCAGGAGATACGGTTAAAAAGATTGCTGATGTTTATTTTGCATCTAAATTAAAAGGGATCAAGGTTTAATAATGTTAGCAAAAGAAATTGGACAGGTTTTACAGGATAGGCAATTCGGCAATTTAGGCGGATCAGTTTTTATCGGTGAGTTCCCCAAAGAGAATGAAGATGGAAATGCAATTCAAAGTGGAATATATATTGTAAATGCATCAGGTCAGGGACAAGATAAGTATGTTGATGTTTTTTATGAGGATGTTGATTTTTGGTCACTCAATCCGTCTTATGAATCAGCTTATGATTTGTTAGATAATATTAGAAAGGCATTGAGCAGATTGGCAAATTATGAAACTTCGAATTATTATATATTCTTTTCGCACGATGTGACTGGTATAATGGATATGGATAGAACAAGGGACGGAATTAAAATTTATAAAATCACTTTACGTTTTATTTATAGAGATAAAAGAGTAATAAGTTAAAAAGGAAGTGAAAATGGGTAATGTAGATTTGGATTTGGATGCATTGGCTCCAAAACCGAAGACAATTAAGTTTAATGGAAAGGAGATTGTTGTTGAGCAACCGAGTATGAGGCAGGTTGCAAAATTGATGTTGTTTGGCCAAAAGTATCAAGAGGCTATGGCAAACATCAATACGGCAGAAACAGACGACCAGAAAGAACAGAAGATGGAAGAGTTGCTAAACAATTTGACCATTGCTCTTAAAGAGATAATTGTTGAATTGAAAGATGCAATGTTATCATCTGGTCAGGTATTGGCATTAATGGGAATCATATTTGATATGATTAACCCGGAACAATACAAAGAACTTGAGAAAAAAGGGATTAAGGTTGAGATAGACGCCTCAAAAAAAGTACCAGCCGCTTAATGCGGCAGATCGCATTGTTTTTAAGGTTCTATCAGGGTTATACAATGACGGATGTTCTCGATGAATATGCGATCAGGTTTTTTTATTTACTGGATGATATGTATAAAATCAAAGCGGAAGAGCAGGAAGCGATATCAATGGCCAGCGCTTACCCTTATATGAAAAAAGAAGATGCAAGAACATATATGTCAAATTTGAGCCGTGCCAAGCGTGATATAATAGACATAGGCAGAAACAATGATAACTATGACGGTTTGACTGCCTTAAAGAAATCGTTAGGCACAAAAAAGGAGAAGTAAATGGCCACAGAAGTCGGACGAATATATTATGATCTTGATTTAGATGATTCTAAATTTCAGGCAGGGATAGATAAAGCATCAGCAAAAGCAAAGAGTTTTGCGAATAGTCTTGGTAATGATTTACAAAAAATAGGGCAAGGGTTTTATAATATCGGCAAGAAAATGACGATCGGTTTAACGTTGCCTCTTGTTGCGGGAATGGGATTTATGGTCAAGGGCGCATCAGATCTTGTTGAGATAATAAATAAAGTTGATGTAGCTTTCAAGGATCAGTCGGATCGTGTAAAAGATTGGGGGAATACCACACTTACAACGTTTGGCATGGCAAAAGCCACAGCATTAGATGTTGCGGCTAACTTTGGTGATATGGCCACCTCAATGGGATTAAACACAGGACAGGCCGCGGATATGTCTACGACATTAACAGGGTTGGCAGGTGATCTTGCTTCGTTTAAAAATATCAAGTTTGATGTTGCTAAAACTGCGTTGACTGGAATTTTCACAGGGGAAACAGAATCATTAAAACAACTCGGTATTATAATGACCGAGCAAAATATAAAACAATTTTTAATGAATAAGGGAGTTACGAAAAGTTGGAACGAGATGAGCCAAGCGGAAAAAGTCCAATGGAGATATAAATATGTTTTAGAAAAAACAAAAAATGCGCAGGGTGACTTTGCAAAGACATCGGATTCAACAGCAAATCAATTGAGGGTTATTCAGGAAAGAACAAAGGAGTTGTCGGCGAAATTGGGTAATAGGTTATTGCCATATGTTAATAAGATTTTAAAAAAATTGAATGATTGGGGAAAAGCATTTAGTAAGTTAACACCGAAGCAACAGGATATGATATTGAAGATTGCGGGGATGGTTGCAGTTTTGGGACCGGCATTATATATCATTGGCAAGATAACATCAGCCGTTGGATTATTGATTAAAATAATTGCATTCTTTGGAACGACTGTTGGAATTTACGTTGGTGCCGCTTTATTGGTAATTGCCGCTCTCGCCTTTTTAGCATATGAGGTTTATAAAAATTGGGATATGGTCAAAGGTTGGTTTATAGCATTCTGGCAAGTTTTACAAGAAGGAATATCAGTCATTGTTCAATTCTTTGTTACTGCTTGGAATATGATATTGGCCGTAGTCAAAGGTGTTGTTCAAGGGATCATCAATATTATATCGTCTATACTTTCAACTATCGGCAATATAATTTGGACATTCTTTGGACCCATTATAATTTTATTCTTTGTAATATTAGAGACTGTTTACAATGTGTTTATGTGGCTTTTAAATGGAGTGATTGTTATATTTAAATGGATGTGGAATGGTATTGTTGTGATTATGTCACCGATAATAAGATTCTTTTCAGGCATTGCTCAAGGAATATGGGGAGGCATCAAATGGGCTGTGGATAAGTTGGTAGGAGCGTTCAGTTCTGCTTGGAATACTATAAAGAACGTTTGGAAAGGCGTTACAGGCTTTTTCAGCGGTCTGTGGGATGGAATCAAGCAAGGAGTGAGGAAGATTACGGAAATCATACTATCGCCTTTTAAAAGGGCTTTTAATGCGATTGCGGATGCTTGGAATAATACTGTTGGATCAATAGGATTTACGGTTCCAGATTGGGCTCCCGGGTTGGGAGGCAAGGGTTGGAATATGCCAAAGATGCCGAAGCTCGCGCAAGGTACTGATTTTTTCCCCGGTGGTATGGCCATTGTGGGAGAAAGGGGGCCGGAAGAAGTTTATTTGCCAAGAGGTTCAAAGGTTGTACCGAACGGAAAGACTGGGGGAATAGTTATTGAGAGAATTGATATGTCAGGAATTGTGGCCACATCACCATCAGAGTTTAGGGCATTGGGTATAAAATTTATTGAATCAGTTAACGAGGAGTTAAGGGCTAAGGGAAGGCAGGAACTTGGAGGTTCAAATGCCTGATATGGAGATATATTTAGGTGGTGTTTTAATGCCAAAGTATTTAGCATTAGAAGAAATTGTTAAGCCGAATGCAAACGAGGTTATGTCGCTCGATGGAACGTTGAGGGTTGATTTTGTGAACACTCGCAGAGGTTGGAGATTAAAGTGGGGGTTAATTACTGTTGCAGACTATCAAACTATTAGAGATAAATTTGATGAGCAATTTGAAACAGGGAATATGCATTGGTTAAATATACCGGCTTACAACGTTTATGTTCAAGTTTATATGAAAATAGATAATAAAAAAATAAAGCATAATGGCAATTTTGTTGATGGCATTGAGGTCGAGTTATACGAGCAATATGCTATAAGTTAGGAATAATATGCAGACGGTAACATCACAATTCATAGCCGATTGCGGATCTAAAATCAGGAAACTTTATTGGGGATGTTTGATCAGCTTTCAAAAAACATTCGCCTCGGGGATTACTTTTTTTACAATTGGGACTTCAACAATTGGTGGAACGGATATTATAAAAGGTGTAGGTGATGTCGTTCAGGAGTGGGACAAATATAATTATACTGATTATACAAATAGAGTTATCAGTTTTGAATATACAAGAGAGCAGGATCCTTATTTAGGAGGAGGAGTTTTATCAATGGCAGATGTTACTTTAGATAATCACGATGACTGGTTTACGCCAAATAATCCGCATTCAGATATCAGAAGTCACATATTGCCTTGGAGGCCAATCAGATTATATGCGGGGTTCAGAAATGAAGCAGTGCCGGTATTCGTTGGATTGACAGAAAAGATGCCGTCTATTGATGAGAAAGGTAAAACTGTTACATTCCATTGTATAGATTTTATGCAGAAACTTTTTAACTATCCTTTGGATGAATCTGTTATTTATCAAAATCAAACGACCGATTATATAATTGGCCAGTTATTGCAATTAGCAGGATTAGGACCAACTCAATACATTTTAGATTCAGGGTTTAATATAGTAGATTTTTTCTATGCTAAAAAGGGAGATAAGCTCGGGACATATTTAAGGAAGTTGGCGCAGGCAGAATTGGGCAGAATATATATGGATGAGCATGGGATTATTCGTTTTGTTAATAGAACAAACTGGACAAACAATATTGCGAGTTCTTGGCATTTTGACAAGTCAAATATTTTAGACAGGAGGCCAAGCACAGAAGATAATTTAATTAATGTTGTAGAAGTCAAAGCAGATGTCAGAGAGGTTCTGGCCAATCAGAAGTTTTGGGAGCTTCAAACACCGATACAGGTTCCGGCAAATAGTTCAATAAATATTTGGGCTGATTTTTCTGATCCTGTTACAGGGGTTGATGATCCTGTATATATCACTTCGGCAACTACTTCGTTTTATACAACGAATAAAGAAAAGGATGGATCAGGGAAAGCATATAGTGCAAACATTTCATTATCAGCAATAAGTAAATTTGCCACCAGTTGCAAGATGACGTTTGCAAATGATAATGCAACTACGCCGATTTATATTACAACATTGGAATTGTTCGCTACTCCGGCAAAGGTTACTCATCAGGTTTATGCAAGATATCAAGATGATGATAGTGTTGAGGATTACCACGAAAGACCAGTAGTTATAGAGAATGAATTTATACCAGACGAATCAACAGGAAATTCACTTGCAACGATTGTTGTGACTGATAATAAGGATTATAACGATTACAGAGAGATTGAGGTTGTAGGGGCGCCACAGCTTCAAATAGGGGATCTTGTGGGAGTATCGGATGAGAATCAGAAAGATACATATTACATTACAAAAATTGTAGGAAAAATGGTTGATGCCAAATTCACGCAGGTTTTGACTGTTGTAAAAAAAACGATCAATAAATATTTCAGGATTGGTATATCTACAATAGGAGGGAGCGATCAGATTGCGCCTTAATCATTATGAGTCAAAGCGACAGAAAATTAAGAGAGGTATCAGTTCCATTTTTGGCAAGTGTGTTTGCTAATTCAATTGGTAATGAGGGGTTCAGGAGTGATCTATATATTTTTGACGCAGACACAGGAACGCCGGCACAAAATTATCAATTACGGATAGCGGTACCTCGTAATATGAATTTAGCAGAATGCTATTTAAATTTGATATTGACTGTGGCAACAGGACAACCGACATTGGGATTAAAAATTGGCATTGGAAGATTTAATGCAGATACATTTGATGTTGCAACATTTGATTCAGTTAAGGTAGATTCTGATCATCTAAAACTTACTGGATCAAGTAGTTATATTTCGGCAACCGCGGGGAATAAAATAATAATAGATGGATTGAAATTAACACAGGCAATGTATAAAAATGGCGATACATATTTTAATGAGGATGCTTTTGTTTTAATGTTGGGGTTTGACCGGACCGTATCATATGGAGCAGGTTATAATTTAGATGCATTGTTTGTTATGGGATCAGCTATATTGGGGGTCAAATGAGTGATACAGGACAAAAAGATAAAGGATACCCAAAAACTGATCTTGATGATCGTGATTTTGATATAGTTCTTTTATATGGAGGATCAGGAAAATTTGCTTGCATTACTCCATTGGGAGCGACTTATGAGGTATATGCAATTGAGGTTCCGAAGCATCTTATTTTTAACAGAAGATTATTATTACAGAATATAACATTAGGGTTTGATCCTCACACTGATGCAGGAGCTGATCCTGATTGCCCGAATACTCCGGGGTCCCGAGTTCCTTGGTATTTATCGTTTTCAGCAGACGGAGTTTTAACGGAAGATGAGATGGCGCAAGGAGTAGAGTTTAATCAGGCACCGCCATTTGATATTGAAGTTCAGGCCAATAGTTTACCACAGCCCACAGATGCAGGTTGGGATAATAAAATTTATGTTCATCTTTATTGGGGTAATGCATCATATGTGAGTTATGGGTTACCGACATTACAATTAGTTAAACACGATTACGATATAAAAATATGATAGGAAACAAAATACAACCATATAAATATAGTATGAAAATCGGAACCTTGGCGGATTTTGAATTATCAGGTTCGAGTTTAGTTGGTTTTTATTTGGTACCGCCAAAGAATGCTATCACTCTTGAGAATATGATTATGCATTTTAAGATTCAATTTGATGCTTCTTCTGCGGCAGGTGATAGAAAAATTAACAGGATTGTGGTAACTGATAATAGTTGGAGTGTAAGGACTGATGGATCAGAGTTTAGGGCTGATTATTTTAGGCCATTAACTGTTGATTTAACAGCTGATGGAAACAGGATTATTGATTTTAAAATGGATGTAACGTCATTAATAAATAAGAACAATGCGGATTACGCAGAGCAATATGGAGCGGATCCAGTTGATATTAATTGGGTATTTGTCGAGATGCCCATAGGTATAAATGATTTGGTAACAGCAGGAGTTATAAAATTATGGAAAGTAGAAGGCCTTTACACTACAAAGGGAATACGCTAAAAAAACAGAATGTGGATAACGTTGGGGATAAAATATTCGCGCGATCAAGATGTAATATTTGCGGGCATAAATTTGAGGATTACTCTATTATTTGCCCTCGATGCAAGAATTGTCAGAATTGCGGTTTGTTGAATAGATTTTCAGATCACTGTATTCGCTGTAATAATAAACTACCCGATCAATTCAAGAGGAAGAGAAAAAGGTTCGTGATATAATAAGTAAAGGAGATTGATAATGGATAATACACAATTGTTAGATTTTGTAAAAAAACAGGACCCGGGTATTGCAAAAATACTTGGTGGAATTATTACAGGTGAAATTGTGAGCAATGTTCGGTGTATGTCTTCAAAGTGTAAAGGACGTTTAATCGGTCAGATTTATAAAGATGGAACCATCAGAGAGGTTGCGGATAAAGAAGGCAAAGTTTATTTAAGGGCTTCGAGAAAAAGGTTAGATGGTTTTTATGGTTTTGAGTGTTGGTGTGGGGCTAATTCAAAAATAGCAAAGCAAGAAGAAGGTATTTTATTTCATACAGGAAACACACCGAGCAAGGCAGATGTTGAAAGGATTTATGAGGGGATACAAAAACATCCGAGTAAATATGCAAATGTGAATGGATCAATTAATGTAGATGGTTTTTTAATGGAGGGAGTTAAATAATGCCGGGAACTTATCAAACGTGGTCAGTTGTATTCGGTGAACAGCCAACGGCCGCAAAATGGAATATATTGGGAACTAATGATGCCGCTATGAATGATGGTGGAGGTCTTGGTGATGATATTATTGTCAACAGGCATATAGGAACAAACGCAGTTTCAGGCGATCAATTAGGTAAAATGATTGGTTGTATTTTAAGACGACAGGCTACTCAGAGTATAGCGAATGCAACTGATGTAACTATAAATTGGGATAATGAAGATTATGACCCAGATGGATTAAACGCATCTGGAGTTTTTACTGCTCCGAGTACGGGCATTTATACCTTTGGTGGTTGTGGTATTTTTGCTGGTTCTTCTGGTGGTACATATCGTATGATCAAATTATATGTGGATGATTCTTTTTACAATAATCATTCAAACTCATCTGATCCAAGCCATCCTTATATGCCATTTTCTTTTACAGTTAAACTAACAGCAGGACAAACTGTAAAGATAAAAGTTCGTCACAATTATGGTTCTGCTCTTAATCTTTATAATGCTTGGTTAGGAGTATTGAGAGTTGGCGCAATAAGTTCATCTTAAAGAAGGATTAAATGGGTAATATAGAATTTATTAAACATACATCTTCACATAAAGTTAAAAAAGAAAAATGTGAAAATTGCGGTGGGTCGAGATGTGAACATTCTATTCAAAATAAAGAAACAGGTATGTGGGAAGATTGTGAATTATTTGCTCACGATGTTAATGGTAAAAGGTTATGTCGCAAATGTGTGGCGGAGATAGGATAAGGACGAAATGACAGAACAAGCAATATTAGACATAGCAATGAAATATGGACCGACAGGGGTTGCCCTTGTTTTAGCGGTTATTCTTTATCTTACGATTAAAATGTTTATAGGTTTTGTTAGAGAAATGAATAAAATTTCTGATAAAAAAGACGGGAAACATCTGGCTATGTATAACAAACTTAATCGGACAATAAATAAAACATTAGAATATCAGAAACTTCAAAATGGTGGAGTTAAGATAGCGCTTCAAACAGTAAAAACATCTATTTATGATACAAGTAAAGTGCTTAAAGGTTTCGAAAAAACAATTCAAAAGATAGCGGATAAATTGTAGAAGGGCAAAATGTTATATTTATCTCAAAGAGATGATCGGTGGAAAAATATTAAACTCGGAAGTTGTAATGTAACTATTGGGAGTGACGGTTGTAAAATTACCGTCTTAGGAATGTTAGCTGAAAAGTATCCGAATGATGTTAATAATAGATTTAAAGGTCATTATCTGAGTGGGTGCTTGGTAGCAGATGCTACTATCCCTTCAGTTATGCCTGAATTAGAATATAAGAAGG
>Ga0210016_1005921_pt1 | contig 10054 bp, 10 predicted proteins | sample CryGeyCG2014_300_FD_185454 | JGI IMG/M metagenome (GOLD analysis project Ga0210016, IMG submission 185454) | Groundwater microbial communities from aquifer - Crystal Geyser CG02_land_8/20/14_3.00 (SPAdes) (version 2) | ecosystem: Environmental > Aquatic > Deep subsurface > Groundwater | place...
AATAATTTTTTAATTCATTAAACTTTATTGTTTCTTGTTGGTTTTTTAAAATATCTCTGACGATTATTTCCTGCTTCTCTTTTTCCTGGGAGCCGTAGATCAGGGCATAGTTGATTTCACTCTCAGCGGTTATAAATTTGGTTAAAATATAAGTAATGTTAAATTATAACTTTTTTTGTCTTTAGGTCAAGCGGCACTTGACAAATTAGTATAAATTTGATTAAATATTTCTATATTTAAAATTTTGTTCTTTAACGAAATTTAGAGAAAATCTAAATTTAAAGGAGGAAACAATGAAAAAAATTTATTTGTTGGGCAATGACGTTTTTGATTTAATGAAAAAGTGGGGGAACCAAAAGGGGTTTCGAATACCTTGTCAGAAATTTTTTGATGAAAATAATGAAGAACTAGAAAAACAGATTAAAAATTGTTTTGAGAATCCTATTACAGTATTTTCTATAGAAGTAGAAGGCTTAAGAAATAAACTTAGGACGTTAATAAACCTTTCAAATCGGATGGAGAGGTTGCCAATTATAAGCCTTGATCATCTGTGTGTTCCTCAGGCCGACTACTTTATAGAGATATCACGATTAGTAAAATTTTGTCCGGAAACGAATTCATGGGAAGATACAGGATTAGGTGCTAGACCTGGATATCCACATATACAACATCAAGCGAAGAACATAATCTGTGATTTGAAGAGAAAAAAACGGTCAAAAATTATTTTAACTGATGACGGGTGCTGGACGGCCAATACTCTAAATTATGTGAGCTCTCTATTTTTAGCAGAAGGGATGGTGGTCTCTAAGATTTTAGTAGGGATCATGATAAAAAGAGAAAGTCAAAATTTAGTCGTCAGTGATATAGAACATGTGTACAATTATGATTCTTCGATAATAGTGGATTGGGTATGGGCACGAGATTTTTATCCTGGAGTTCCTCTTTCTGGCCGAACCGTAACGGGGTGTAAGCACAATCAATTTTCTGTAGGGGCTGTTTATTTAGAAGGATTTGGTGATTTATTCCAATGGGCTTCTATCTCTCGAGAAAAAGGTCGAGGGTTCTCGTCCTTTTGCGTATCTCAAGCAATCAAGATGTTTGAAAAAATAGAAGAATCTTCTGACAAAATAGTCACAATTAAAGACTTGACGCGCGTACCTTATAATCATGATGTAAAAATAGAAGAAGCATGTTTAGAGAAGAGATTTGTTGATTTTTTGAGAGAGAGGCTGGCTAATTTGCGGGGTACGTAGCTCAATTAGGTGAGAGCGCTAGTCTGTGGAACTAGTGGTTGCGGGTTCAAATCCCGTCGTGCCCCCCACTGGGATAAGGTTGACATAAATTTCTGAATGATTTATTATGAGAGGAGGATATATGAAAATAAAACCAATTAATCCAGGAGGATTTAGAGATTACTCTCCAGAAGAAATGATTTTTCGAGAGGAGGTTTTGGCGGCTATCAAGGCTGTTTACGAAAAATATGGATTTGTTCCCTTGGATACGCCTTGCGTCGAGCTTGCGGAAGTACTCTTGGGAGAAAATGAAGGAATCGATAAACAAATTTTTTATTTACGGTTAGCCGACGAAGAAGACAGATTGACCTTGCGTTATGATCTAACGGTCCCTTTGGCTCGTTATGTCGCTGCGAATTTAGACAATTTGACCTTACCTTTTAAGCGTTACCAAATAGGGGAAGTTTTTCGTGGAGAAAAACCGCAAGCGGGCAGATATCGTCAATTCAAACAGTTCGACGCGGACATTATCGGCTCTTCTTCGATGATGGCAGATGCAGAGATTATTATGATGATGGCCGAGGCGCTTTCAAGTTTAAAGATCAAAAAATTTATAATTAAAATTAACAATCGGAAGGTGCTAGACGGGCTAGCGGAGAAAAACGGGCTAAAGAATGATGAGATAGCGAAAAATTTTTTTAGAATTTTAGACAAACTATCTAAAATAGGGGAAGAAGAAATAAAAAATTTTTTTAAAGAAGAATTAAAAATGTCTCAGCTAACCTGTGAAGAGATTATAAATTTTTTGAAGATTGACGGTAAAGACTTAGAAAAAATTGAAAAAGCCAAAACTGTTTTAAGTGGGGGAAAAATAGGTGAAGAAGGGCTAAGAGAATTAACGGATTTGATAAGATATCTTCAATCAATGGGGGTGTCTTCCGATTTATATCAACTCGATTTCTCTATAGCCAGAGGATTGGACTATTATACAGGCACGGTTTTTGAAGCTTATCTTTTAGATTTGCCGCAGATCGGCAGTGTGATGAGCGGAGGGAGATTTGATGATTTAATTAGTCGTTTCTCTCCTCGTGACCTGCCAGCCGTAGGTGCTTCTATAGGTTTAGATAGACTTTTTGCGGCAATGGAAAAATTAAAAATAGTTCAACCGTCCCCCGTTTTAACCGAAGTTATGGTTACCAACCTAGAGAAAGATCAAGAATCTTTATATCTTTCTTTAGTTGCTAACTTGCGTCGAGAGGGGATAAAGACAGAAATTTATTTTGGTAAAGAAGAATCTTTAAGGGGACAAATTGGCTATGCCAATCGCAAGAGGATACCGATTGTCATTATTATTGGAGAAAATGAGAGAAAAAAAGAAGAAGCGCTAATTAAAGATATGCGCTTTGGGAAACAGGAGCCTGCCCTTCTTAAAGAAATAATTGAGGCGATAAAAGAGAGATTAAAAAAATGATTCTCAAGAGGAGGAAAAATGAAATTTAGAATTTTACATCATGACGACCAAGAAAGGTTGATAGAGGAGCTGAAAGCACGTTTTGAAGACCCAACAATCTGTTTTGAAAAGACCGAAGGGTTAAGCGAAAATAACTTAAGCCAAATTAACATGGAATTAGAGGAGGAGGCCTGGAGGTTTATATCTCAACGCGGGCACTTACTCGATGACATTAGAAACGTCAGCGAGTATATCGTTGAGATACAAGTGATTGAATCTTAAAAAATGTGCCTTATAGGCGACCACTAAAAAATGGTCGCCTATTTTTATGCCAAAAAATTTAGAAAATTAACCTTTCGATAGGAATTATTAGGATGCCGGAAGCACCTATTTTTTTGAGCTCTTCTATTATCCTCCATGTTTCCTTTCTAGGGATAACTGAATGAACAGCTATCATCCCCGGTTTAGAGAGTTTTATCACACTCGGAGCACTTAAGCCAGGGGCAATTTTTTTTATTTTTTCCAAAATATTTTCTGAGGCGTTCATCATTATATAACATTCCTTTTTGGCGGTGGTAATACTTTCGATTCTTAAAAGCAAGGTTTTTATATAAGAACTTTTGGCTTTCGATTTTAAAGAGTTATGATTAGCAATTAAAACTGCTGTTGTTTCTAAAATGTTTTTAATTTCTTTTAAATTATTTATTACCAATGTTTCTCCAGTTGAAGAAAGATCAATAATTGCTTCTGATAAACCTAAAAATGGCGCGTTTTCTACCGCCCCTTTCATTTCAATAATATCAGCGTTTATCTTGTAATCTCTGAGAAAATTTCTAGCAAGATTTGGATAGGGGGTGGCTATCTTTTTGTTTTGCAGATCTCTTATTTTTTTTATTTTTGAATTATTAGGCACGGCGATAACTAATTCTCCTTCTCCATAATTTAATTCTTTTAGTATTTTTATTTTAGCGCCTTTTTCTTTTACTAAATCATAGCCGGTAATTCCTAAGTCAACTATTCCGTCCTGAACATATTCAGGAATGTCTGCGGCATTAATATAAAAAATTTTTAGATCTGATTTAGCAACATCAACAGAAAGCAATCTTTTATGTCCGTCATCAATTTTAAACCCGATTAATTCAAACAATTCTAAAGTAGGGGCATTTAGCCTCCCCTTATTAGGAATGGCAAATTTGAGTTTATTTTTTAACATATGGTTGATTTATTTTTCTTCGTTTTTTAAGCTCTTGATAAATGTCAGTTGGGGTTAATTTAAAATAAGCCAGCAGGACTAAAAGGTGATAATATAAATCGGAAACTTCATAAACAACCGCTCGGCGATCTTTATTTTGAGCGGCAATAATAACCTCTATGGCCTCTTCCCCTATTTTCTTAATAATTTCATTAGGTCCTTTTTTAAACAAAGAAGCAGTATATGAAGAAGAGGGCAGTTTTCTTTGTCTTTTTTTTATGGTTTGAAAGAGATTATCCATAAAGTGATTTAAAGATTTTTTTGCCATATATATTTCAGTTTTTTTTAATTAAAGAAATTATTTTTTTTACTGCTTCTTTTGGAGTTTTAGCGCTTTCTATCTTCATCCTCTTTCTTTTATCTAAATAAAGACCAGTCAGTTTTTCGCTCCACCCGCCGCTATTTTTTAAAACTACTACAGGAATATTTGCTTGATAGGCGATAGCAATTTCTGTCAGCGTTCCAGAGCCGCCGCTGATAGCAATAATTCCATCACAACTTAGAACTAAAGGTAATTCTCTCCCTCCACCTCTTTCTAATCCAGTAGCGATGACTACATCAGCATCTTTTCCAAATATTTTTAATCCTTTACCATAAGTTATACCAACAGTTAATCCTTTGCCTTTCTTTGCCCCTCGACAAGCAGCGGTTGATAAAGAATCATAGTCTTTTTCTGCTCCAAAGATTAAAATAACGCCCATTTTTGCCACCCAGTAACCTATTTCTTCGGCCAACCTTTCGAATCTTCTATTATATTTAAGATCCTCCGCAGAACCCATTACTCCTATTTGTAGTCTTCGCCGAGAGCTTACCATAAAGGTATTATAACATGGATTTTTTATTTTTCAAAATGTTCTTTTTTAAGAAAACTAGGAGCTAAATCTTTTACAATTTCTTCTGAAAGATTTTTTTCTAAATTCAGGGCTTTAACTTGAGAAATGATGGAGAAATAAAAGTATTCAAAAACTTTTTTTTCATAATCAGAAAATTTTTCTAAAGACGGTTCAGCATTTTTTATGGCTTCCTTGATTTGTAGAGAAGGCAGGGCAAGATAAAAAATCGGTAGATTGTCCCTTCCCCCCAATTTTATTTTATTTTCATTGTTAATTTCTTTTTCTAATTTTAAGCCATATTTTAATTTTGCTCCCCTTTCCTCAGTATTTATTTTGAGGACTTTCACCATTTTTTCTGTGAATATGGGGCCAATGTTCGTCCCGACTTCGTCAAAAGCGCAAAGTGTCTTCCCTGTTTCTTTGTCAATCATTAAATTATCAACGTGGTTGGTGACATCATCATAAAGAGAAGTCCTCACGATTAAAGCTTTTTTGCCCAGGAATTTATTAAAAAGAGCAGTTTTTAATATTTCTAATTGTTCCCCTTCTTTATCAATCTTTTCTGTTGGTTCATTTCCTTCTTGCCATTTTTTTTCAATTCTTTTTAAACGAATTTTATCATCTAAAATTTCTTCTTTAGGATAAACACCCTCAAACCCAGGGGCATCCATCTGAATCCGGCAATTCTCGTCAGCGGGCACACCCTCGCTGATTAATTTTTCTCTAACCAATTCTAAAATTTTCTTGATTTTTTCCTTTTTTGCCGCCCTTTCTTTATCTTCATCTCCAAGGGCTTTTTTAAGGAAAAAATCCTCTTTTTTTGAGAAGAAAGTCATATTTTTAATTATAAGAACCTGACTTCGTCAGAACCTTGTAATTAAATCTACTATTTAAACTTAACATCAAGGTAATTTAATTATAGAGAAATTTTAAGAATTGACAAGAGAAAATGTCGCAGCCATGTGATAATTTCATAGTTGAACCATACTTTTCGCCTTCGCCCTTCGGGCCTCAGCGTGACAGGTCCTCTTCGCTCGCCACTGCCTCGTGAAATTCGGGATCAAATTTCTGGCCGATGGTTTTAATTTTCTCTGTGCCTTGAACTTTAAGAAAATTCTTAAATTATTCTTTGATTTTTAAAATCCCCTTAGTCCATTCCTACAGCCTCTGAATCTCTAACCCTGCGAACTCCGAAGATCAGAGTCGTTCGGCGCTCCGCGACTACAGGTTTCTCATTTTATATAGGATTAGTTATAATATTAAAATCTATTTAATTCTATCTGCGATAATAATAATCCTCTGTTGATTATTAGAAATTTTTTCCTTTCGAAAAGAACCAAAAATCTTATAAATCCTAAAATTATTTTTGTAAAATTTCTCTTTTAGTTTTTTTAAAAAGTAAAGTCTTAATATATAAGCTGCTTTATATTGTTTTCGATTTCTAGTGTTAAAAAATTCTATAATATTCTTTTCTCGGAGAGGATTATATAAAATTTTTCTGTGATGCCGCACTAAATATTTCTGGCCGTTATAAACTATTTCTTTTTCTTGATATGGAATCAGATATTTAATCGCCCAGTTGGGGTTCATAACATCAAGAATAATTCTGCCATCTTTTCTCACGCTTTGGCACAAAACATTAAATATTTTGTCATTTGAATTCTCGTCGAGAAAACCAATGGATGAATATATACAGATAGCAGCGTCAAATATTTCTTTTTTTTGAAACTTAAGAGCATCTTTTGTATATAATTTAATGTTTTTAAGACCGCGATCTTTGATTATTTTTCTTGCCTGACCAATAGAGTCTTCGTTTATATCGAAACCCTCTACGTTATAACCAGCCCTCGCTAATTTTATTGAATGTCTCCCTACTCCGCAAATAAAATCTAAAACTTTTTTATATCTCCGAATTGGTAAAAATTTTCTTAAAAATCGAGCTTCTTCGATCGTCCGCCACTCATTAATCGAGGAGGTATATCTAATTTTATAAAAACGTTTCCAAAATTTTAAATTATGTCTAACCATTATATATTTCTATTCACCCATTTTTACAATTTGGGGTTGCGAGATTTTGCCCTCAAAAATATTTTTTATAAGTGTCGACAATGTTTCGCCTAACTGAATATATAAAGCGGTTATACTGGCAATTCTAGAATTTTTCAAGGGGCTACTTTTCTTCTTCAAAAGGTAATTAAAACTTATGTCTTCTGCAAATTGAATAATATATTGAGAATCTTTATGATGTTCCGTTATTTGGAGAATATTCTTTGGGCGACCCAAGACATTATCAATCTTTTGGAAAAAGCCATAATCATTCCCAAAATGCTTTATGTCAGCTAAAAATAGGGTCCAAAAAAATATCTCACGAGAAGGAACGGTCTTATTGTTGGCCACTTCCTCTAAGATTATATCCATATTACTTTTTATATCTATCGGCCGTAGAAATTTGTTTTTCTCATTTAAATCGACGCTTCTAAAACACGGCTGTTTAAATAGCCCCTTTTCTAATAGACTTAAAAGGCCAAAAGGCTCTTTCATCGTTCGCTTTATACAATACGGAATCCACTTTTGTATTAGTGGGCTTTTTAAGTAGGGCTGAAATGTTTTGTCGAGAAGAAGAGCTAAATCATTTAAGCCGAGAAGCTTATATACTTCTTTTAAAAAATTTTGGTAAAATTCAGTACCGTCATTAGAAATTTGAATAACTGTATTATAAATAGCTACAATTTTATCAAAATTTTTGATATATCTTCGATTTCTGGCGCCTTTCTTTTCTCGGGGGAGATCTTGCGATTTTTCAAGAACTAGGTGCAGTCTTTTTCTTAATTCAATAAAATCTATCAAGATCGGTCTCTGTAAAGGATATAATATTTTATCTGAAAAAATAAAAAATTTTTTATCTCTGCCACTCAAAATCCCGATATCAAAAATTAATTCATATCTATATCTATCAATGTCAGGAAAATTGGCATCCCAGATGCAGATCAACGGCCTCGTTCCCGAGTCACTTATTTTTTTTAAATTATTATGCCCGTCAACCAATCTTATAGGCGGACTAGCGAAAGGGTGGTCAATGGTGGATACGACATCAAAAATTTTATTGGTAAATTGATAAAGCTTTTCCTTAAATATTTTGTGGTTTATGTTTGACATTGTAAAAAATATTTATCTAAACTGTGGCATTTTGGGATCGTCAAACAAGATATGATCTTTCGGCTTTATTTTATTTTTCTTGCATAAATCGACATAAACATCATCGCAACTGAGTGGATAGCTATCCCGGATATTTAAACTCAAAAATTTACACATTTTATTAATATCTTCTTCGTTGCCCTCTACCTCTAAAATATAGCCAAAAGGAAATTCGTCTAAGGTAATTTTTGTATCTTTTATATTATATGTCTCTCTATAACGTTCATAACTAGTAGTAACTTGATAGCCCATTTTATTCAAAATTCTAAAGAGGGAATCAATATCCGTAGTAAAAGAAGATTCTATCTCTTCTTCTCGTTTTATCCCGCCATCAGCTTTAATGCGTCTTTTGTAAGAAAATTCTATTTGGAATTTTTGGCTATCTTTGCGGTCGCTAATTTGTCTAACCCTTAAACGAGCGTCTTCTTTGTTCATTGTTTCCTCGCTATTATCCAACATTGTCGTTTTTTCATAGAACCGCCCCCCGTAAGAAATGTTAGGGATTTTTAGAATTTTTTTTCTGAGAAACGAAATTCTGGCCAGACTAATAAGAAATTTTGATTCTAACTCAAAATTGTCAAACGCCCTTTTGTTAAATTGTTTGACTTTTTTTATCGACGAAAAGAGATGACCCATTTTTTCTTTTTTTGTTTTTAAATAATTAATATTATATTGATTTGGTATAATTTCTAAAGGAACTCTGCTTTCTATAATGACGCCCGTGCTTTGTAGTTTACTTATTTTATCTGGATTGTTAGTCATTAAAGCCACGCTTTTTATTTCTAAATCAAAAAGAATGTCTCTGACTATACCATATTGCCTAAGTTCTGGCGGAAGACCGAGTCTCTCATTGGCCTCAACAGTATTTATACCATCGGATTGAAGTTCATAAGTTTTAATTTTATTTATAATATTTATACCCCTCCCCTCTTGGAAAAGATATATTACTAGACCCAAGCCGCAGTCATTAATATATTTTAGTGCTTGTTGTAGTTGCTCGCCGCAATCGCATTTTTTTGAATAAAAAATATCTCCGGTGATACAGCTCGAATGCACTCTTAATGGTACATTTCTTTTGCCCCGTAAATTACCTTTGGTTAAAATGAGATGATATTCATAGTTAATTATGTTTTGATATCCAACCAAATCGAAGTCTCCGAAATCCGTTGGTAATTTTGTTTGACCGACTCTTTGATAAATACGATAAAATTCCTTCTGTTTTAATTTCAATTTATTTATTATTTCGGCAAATAAAGCAATTTCTTCTTGGTCAGCATCTACGTCAAAAGAAATCTCGGCATACCTAACCAAAAAAATAAAAGCATCAAGAGATTCTTCCATATAAACGTCGAATCTGTCTTCTAGCGTTTCTGAATAATCATCTAGTCTTTTAACCAATCTGACGCCATCATTGTCGCAAAGCCCATCTTTTTTAGGTTGTATTGTCTTGTTATAAAATCTCCCGCATTTGGGGCAAAAGATTCTTTCACTGATTCGTTGTTTAATGGTCTCATAATTTACATTAAATTTAATTACAGCGCCTAAACTCAAATTATTACTTTTTACAATGTCTAGGAGTTCTTTTGCTTCCTGAATTCTGCGCGGAAATCCGTCGAGAACGATCACCTTAATCTCTTTATTCTTTCTTAACATTCTTTTTATTTCTTGATCAAGAAAATTAGCAATAAAACCTGGCGGGAACGGTTTATTTTCTTCTGTCAATTTTTTAACAATTTTATAACAACTTTTATATCTTCCATATCGATTCATAATTTCTCTGGAAATTTTACCCCAAGAAACATAATGCCACCCTAATTTTTCTTGTAATAATAAGGCCTGGCTTGACTTGCCAGAACCCGGCGGGCCGAATAAAACACATAACTTAATTTTTTCCTTTTCTATCGTCCTTTCTTTATCTCCAAGGGCTTTTTTAAGGAAAAAATCCTCTTTTTTTGAGAAGAAAGTCATATTTTTAATTATAAGAACCTGACTTCGTCAGAACCTTGTAATTAAATCTACTATTTAAACTTAACATCAAGGTAATTTAATTATAGAGAAATTTTAAGAATTGACAAGAGAGAAGAAAAATGAT
>Ga0210016_1005925_pt1 | contig 10047 bp, 7 predicted proteins | sample CryGeyCG2014_300_FD_185454 | JGI IMG/M metagenome (GOLD analysis project Ga0210016, IMG submission 185454) | Groundwater microbial communities from aquifer - Crystal Geyser CG02_land_8/20/14_3.00 (SPAdes) (version 2) | ecosystem: Environmental > Aquatic > Deep subsurface > Groundwater | place...
CTCTTCTGAAGCCCAAGGCCAGCAAGCCGGAACTACCACTACCAAGGCTGAAGGCAGCAATATGAACCAAAACCAAACCGGACAACCCTTGTGCTCTAAAACCGGACAACTCTATTTGTTGCCAACACGGATGGCTTTTCTGCCGGTTTGCAGTTTGTTTAAGGTTCGGGTTTTACACGCTTGGAAAAATCAGCAAGGCTGGTTGCATAAGGAGCCATAGATGCGGGGTCTGACATGCTCTCTGTAAGAGAAATGCAAACACGATGGAATCTGCTGCAAGAAAGCGGAGATATTGCCGAGCTGTGCCGCATCCATGTACGCAATATGCCGTTGGTAACCGCCGGTGAAGATGCTTCCGAATATATTCCGTATGCGATTCATCCGGATGTAGCCGGCGTACTGGGTTCGGCTCTTCGTCGCCTGCGCGAGCACGTGCTGAGCTATATCATTGAAGGCACCACGATTTCAGCCCATAAACTGCCGCAGCAGAATGCGCAGTCACGCGCCATGATGCAGGCCATGCGTGCCAATCAGCCACAGATTCCGGGGCATCTATTGCATCATTGGTGTGCCGATGAACAGGGCGCCGGGGCTTTGCGCCTTTTTCTGCACAGCAATTGGCTGAAGGCCTGGAAGAGCGAACTACCTTCCTCATCAGCGGTGCTACCGGTTGATGTTCGCCGCCTGCAATGGCTGGGTGCGGTCAATACGCTGATTGTGGGTCTGATTCGGCAGGAGGTTCAGCGCCTGCCCGAAGAGCATGCCGATACGATGGATCTGATGCTGGTGAATGTGCTGGGTGCAAGCTATCACTGGTTGATACATGAATTTGCCGAGATGCACCTTGCCGAGCTTGGTGACGGGCAACGTGCAAGTGCAGTACAGCGCTTGGCTGTGCCTGTGCCGGCACTGGCCTTCTTCCGGCGGCAGCCCAAGGGTCTGGTATTTTCCGATGCAGCACAAATGGTTACGGCCTATGGTCTTGAAACCGAGTTGCTGCCGCGCATGCGCCAGATGTGTGAGGCTATGACCGGTGAACCGGCATCTGCCGTGCTGGCCGAGCTGGCTGTCGATACCATGACCGATCATCTTCTAAAACGCAGTTGGGCCCGCTTGTCCCTGCGTGATCTGGCAGAAGTCAGTGGTCAGGGCAGTTGGTTGAAATGGGTGCTGGATGTGAAACGTCTGGATGTTTTGCTCAGTGCACCGGAGAAAGCGGCTGCCGAAATGGGTGCTGCACTGACTGCGGCTGGCGAACACCCTTTTGCTGTCTGGCTGCGGGGGCAGGGAGAAACGGATTTTCTCGGGCGTCGCCGCGATGATGATAAGCCATGGCGGCAGGACGAGCGACTGCTGCAGGTGTTTCATCTTTTTGAGCTGGACGCAAGGATTGAGCAGGAACGAAGAAATGCAGGGCAGCGCTGGCTGAACAGGGAGGCAGTGCTGGTCGGTGTGGGCCGTGGTTCCGAGAGCGGGCGCATTCTTGTTGAGGCGCATTCCAAGGGCAAAGTTGTTCTGTTGCAAAAGGATGCCCAGGCACCGTTATTTATTGCCGGCGGGGCTGCCGCGCAGGGCGTGCTGTATATCGACTGGACTGAGTACCTGCGGGTGATCGAACGACGCACTGGGGCCGGGATGGTTCGTTTTCTTGAGCACACATTCCAGGCCGGGATCGTGCAACTGGTGAAGAGCATGGAGGGCGTATTCTCCGACTCGTTCAGCGCTTCCGGCATGCTGCTGCGCGGTGGCATGCCAAAGCTTCTGCTTGCCGGTGTGGCTGTGCAGCAGTTGCTGGCCAAATGGTTTGAGGAACTGGATGCTGCATCCGAAGTCGCTGACAAGGACGAGCCTGTTGTGTCGATGTGTCTTGCACTGCTGGGCGACTGGTCCATTGCGCGCCAGTCAGAGGCGGGTTTCGGTGGACGGCTGGCTTTCAGTCGCGGACTTGCTCAGGCTAAATCGGCGGCGATCCGCAACGATGGCCTGCGCCGCCTGTTGCAAAGTTTCGATGCTCGGGATGGTAAGCGACCGCTCGGCAAGGTGCGGCTCGACGCCATGAAAATGGCCGACGGCAAGAGCATCCCGATTCTTTGCAATCGTGGTTTCGTACTCACTGGCTCAGCCATGAAGGCCCTGAGCGAAGCGTCTGCCCAGTTGCATATGCAGAGATTCAAGGCGCAGGCGGAGGATTCCATGCCCTCACTGTCCGCATTCCGTATACCCGGCGGTCTTCCAGAGGGTTTTCTGGTGCATGTTGTGGATAGCGCAGGGGCAGAGACGGAAACGCATTTGCTGCTGCGTGTCGGCAAGGCACTGCTCGGCACGACGGTCGAAGATATCTACGAGGTCATGGATCCGGAAACGCCGGGATACAAGCCGTTGTCAGAGGCGCTGCCGCGCTGGCTGGAAAGCATCCCGGACTGAAGTCTTTCCGGGCCACTTATCCATCACATGAGATTACCGAACCTAATCGGAACAGATCACTGGCTGGCGGCTGCGCAATTGCCGCAGCGCCTTGCCGTCGGTTATTCCGGCGGGGCGGATTCAACAGCCCTGCTGCTGGCTCTCGCCGCACACGGATATGAGGTCGTTGCCTGGCATGTGGATCATGGTTGGCATACGGATTCGGCGGCTGTGGCTGATGCCTTGCAACTCAGGGCTGCATCCTGGGGTATTGAATTTCATCAGGCTCGGGTGCATCTGCGTAGTGGCAAAAACCGCGAGGCAGAGGCGAGAAAGGCGCGCTTTGAGCAGTTTTCCTTATGGGCTGCCGAGCAGCACATCAGCACCCTGTGTCTGGCCCAGCAACGTGACGATCAGGCAGAAACGGTGTGCATGCGCCTGTTGCAGGGAGCTGGTCCGGCCGGTTGTTCCGGAATGCGCGAGCAGCGTGTCCGGGGGAATCTGAATATCTTGCGTCCGCTGCTGCACATTGAACGCGCCGAACTGATCCGTGCGCTGGATGCGGCCGGTGTCGACTGGTACGAGGATGCCAGCAACAGTGACACAACCCTGCTGCGCAATCGTATTCGGCACGAACTTTTTCCCGCTGTGCGTGAAAAGGGAATCAATCCCACGGATTTGTTTTGTCGCTGGCAGTTGCAGGCGGAGCACCTTTCGACTCGATTGAACCTACTTGCAGATAAAGTGGCACTTGATTTACGGCAGGGGATTGCCGTTGTTGACTGGGAGGCATGGAAAACCAGCCCCCGGGCTGTGCGTGCCATGTTGCTGCAGCGCATGAGCGCAAGCGTGTTTGGCGAAGGAACTGTATTGGGCCGCAGGCACATTCTGTTGGCTGAAGAGTGGCGCAGGCAGGGCGGGAGACAGGGTATTGATTTGTCCCGTTGCCGGCTGTTTCGCAGCAGGGAATCCTTGCATCTTGCGCCTGTCACAGTAAGTTTGCCGCTTAAACTGCGCTAAGTGTTGAATCCCCTTTTTCATGGGGGCTTCATGCCCGCAGCTTACGGTGTGCAACTGGCTGAATGCCTGAATCGCGATTGCGACACCCTTAAAGGAATTGGTGACGTTCATTGATCGGTAAAAATCTTCTTCTCTGGCTTATCATCGGTATCACCATGGTAAGCCTGTTCAATATGTTTAATCCGCCACTCAAACCAGGCGAGGGCATGACCTATTCGGCCTTTGTCGAGAAGGTGGATGCAGGCATGGTGGATACGGCCAGAATCAAGGAACACGAAGTAAGCGGGCAATATCGCAACCTGCAGGGCGAGTTGCGCACCTATCAGGTGACTATCCCCGACGATCCGGGTCTGACCCAGCGCTTGATTAACCAGCATGTCGAAGTGGATGTGGCCAAGCCGGAAGAGGTGCCGTTTCTTCTGTCGGTGTTGATTTCATGGTTCCCGATGCTGCTGTTGATTGCTGTCTGGGTGTTTTTCATGCGCCAGATGCAGGGCGGCGGTCGCGGTGGTGCGATGTCCTTCGGCAAGAGCAAGGCCAAGCTGCTATCCCAGAATACCGTTAAGGTAACATTCAGTGATGTGGCCGGTTGTGATGAGGCCAAGCAGGAAGTCACCGAAGTCATCGAGTTTTTGCGCGATCCTTCCAAGTTCACCCGTCTGGGCGGCAAGATTCCCAAAGGTGTGCTGCTGGTCGGTCCTCCGGGCACAGGTAAAACCCTGTTGGCGCGCGCCATTGCCGGCGAGGCCGATGTGCCGTTCTTCAGTATTTCCGGCTCCGACTTTGTTGAAATGTTTGTCGGCGTGGGCGCATCTCGCGTGCGCGATATGTTCGAACAGGCCAAGAAGAGTGCTCCGTGCATCATCTTTGTGGATGAAATCGACGCCATGGGACGCCATCGCGGTGCCGGTATCGGCGGCGGTAACGACGAGCGCGAGCAGACTCTGAATCAGATGCTGGTTGAGATGGATGGTTTTGAGGCCAATGAGGGCGTGATCCTTGTGGCTGCAACCAACCGTCCGGATGTGCTTGATCCGGCACTGCTGCGTCCGGGCCGCTTCGACCGTCAGGTCGTCGTGCCGCGCCCCGACCTGAAGGGACGCGAAGAGATTCTGCGCGTGCACATGCGCAAGGTACCACTGTCCAGCGATGTCGAAGTCAAAGCGCTGGCGCGTGGAACGCCCGGCTTTTCAGGAGCCGATCTGGCCAATCTGGTCAATGAGGCAGCCCTGAATGCAGCCCGTTTTGGTGCCGACAAGGTGGGTAATGCCGACTTTGAGAGCGCCAAGGACAAGGTGATGATGGGCACCGAGCGGCGCTCGATGATCATTTCCGAGGATCAGAAGAAGACCACGGCCTACCATGAGGCCGGGCATACGCTGGTGGCCAAGTATCTGAAGACCGCCGACCCGGTGCACAAGGTCAGTATTATTCCGCGTGGTCAGGCGCTGGGTGTGACCATGCAGTTGCCCTTGGAGGATCGCTTCAATCACGATGCCGAATACCTGAAGGATCAGATCGCCATCATGATGGGCGGACGACTGGGCGAGGAACTGGTGCTCAGTCAGAAGACGACCGGTGCGTCGAACGATTTCGAGCGCGCTACTCAACTGGCACGCAATATGGTGACCCAGTGGGGCATGAGTGACGAACTCGGACCGATGGTGTACGGCGAACGCGAGCACGAACCGTTTCTGGGTCGCGAGATTACCCGGCAGACGAATATTTCCGAGGAAACGGCGCGTAAAATCGATTCGGTTGTGCGCAAGATGGTCGACGACAACTACAACCGCGCCAAGGAAATTCTGGTTGAACATATGGATCAGCTGCACCTGATTGCTCAGGCGCTGATTGAGTACGAAACCCTGGATGGTCCGGAGATTGACGAAATCATGGCCGGCAGGGCGCTGCATCGTGAGGAACCACGTCAGCCGAAGAAGCCGCCGCAGGATCCGTCTGCAGCTGCACCGGAAACCGGTACGCATGTGCCGCCGGAAGAGGCAGGGCAACACAGCTGATGGCATCGCGCTGGAAGGCGCTGGCCGAAGGTCATGCATGGATCATGGGGGTGCTTAATTGCACCCCTGATTCATTTTCGGACGGCGGGCTATTTATCGACACGGCAAGCCAGCTGACACATGCCGAGGCTATGGTGGCGGCTGGAGCAGGCATCATCGATGTCGGTGGCGAGTCCACACGTCCGGGTTCACTGCCGGTTGAAGCGCAGGAAGAGCTACGCCGGGTATTGCCGGTGATTGAGGCCCTGGTCGGCGAGAACATTTCCGTTTCCATTGATACATCCAAGGCCTGCGTGATGCGTGCCGCCATCGCGGCAGGCGCCTGTATGGTGAATGACGTAGCGGCACTGGGCGGCGATCCCGATGCGATGGCTGCCGTAGCCGGAAGCGATGCGGATGTCTGTCTGATGCATATGCGTGGCACGCCGCTGACCATGCAGCATCAGGTGCGCTATGACGATGTTGTGGATGAGGTGATTTCCTTTCTGGAATCCCGTGTGGCGGCCTGTATGGCTGCCGGTATCGAGGAAAGCAGAATCCTGCTTGATCCTGGTATCGGCTTCGGCAAGCGCCTGCAGGACAACCTCGATCTGATTGCCGCAGTTCCGAGGTTGAAAGCGCTGGGTTTTCCCGTGTTGATGGGTGTGTCGCGCAAGTCCTTTCTTGGTGAGCTGAGTGGGGCCGATGTGTCCGACCGGGAGATGGAAACAGCTGCTGCCGTGACGGCCTGCGTGCTGGCCGGGGCTGATGTGTTGCGCGTGCACGATGTGAAAGCGCAGGTGCGGGCCATCCGGGTGGCTTCGGCCCTGCGGCCTTTATTCGCTGCGCGGCTTGCCTAAGACATGACCTTAAACGTACTATACTGACTGCGATGCAGAACTGGGATTTCAGCTTTTTAGACATCATCGATATTGCCCTGGTGGCAGTGTTTGTTTACTACGTGCTGCGCCTGATTCGCGGTACGCGGGCGGTGCAGATGCTTATCGGTCTGGCCGTGTTTGTCGTGGTTTACGAGCTGGCACGTTTCTTCGGTCTGCTGACTGTCGAATGGATATTCGGCCAGTTCTTCTCCGCCTTTATCGTTATTCTGGTGGTTCTTTTTCAGCATGAAATACGTCGCGCGCTGATGCGGGTGGGAGCCAATCCCCTTGCCTATGCCGCCTCGCCGACGCAGATGGTTGATGCCCTGGTCGAGTCGGCATTTTCGCTGGCTCATTTGCGTTGGGGAGCCCTGTTGGTGATTGAGCGCGAAACCGGTCTCAAACATCTGTTTGATTCGGGTGTGGAAATGGATGCGCCGGTACGCAGCGATATCATGCAGGCACTGTTTAATCCGCAGGCTCCGATGCACGATGGTGCAGTGGTGATTCATCCCCATGTCGGGGAGAGCGGGCGTATTGTTGCGGCACGTGTTCTTTTGCCGCTGGCTCAAGCCAATGCCCTGTCCGGTGAGTTCGGCACACGGCATCGTGCCGCTATTGGGATTACCGAGGAAAGTGATGCGCTGGTGGTTGTGGTATCGGAGGAAACAGGCAACGTGCGTCTGGCTGACGCTGGCACGATGAGCGATCCTGTTGATGCCAATGGGCTGCGTCAGCTGTTGATTGCACAACTTTCCCCTTATGCCGGGAGCAACGCATGATGGGTCGGGTGTTCCGCCGTCTGCGCGCCAGCGGTTTGCAGATCATGGCTGTTTTTATTGCGCTGATATTGTGGGCGCAGGTGCATGGTCAGGGTACAGGTTCGATCAGCATGGATGTTCCCCTGCAGATTGAAGGCCTGCGTTCGGATATCGCGATTGTGAATAATCTTCCGGACCACCTGCGCATCACCGTCAGCGGCCTGCAGGCGCGGCTGGCCGGTTTGACTCCGGCCGATATCCGTGTGCCGCTGGATGTGTCGCATATGACCAAGCCGGGGGTGATTGATCAGGCGCTGGAGATATCGACGATCCGTGTGCCGGCCGGATTGATGATTACCAAATTGCAGCCGGATCGCTTGCAGGTCCAGCTGGATCGCATTGTGCAACGTCAGATTAACGTCAAGCCGCGCGTTGATGCGCCGCAGGGCTGGGCTGCGGAGAAGCTGTCGATTCAACCGACGCAGGTCTTGCTCGAAGGGCCAGAGGTGTGGCTGGATGCGTTGCTGGAAGTGGAGACAACGCTGGCACATCCGCTGCCTGAAGGAGGCCCGTTCCGCTTTCAGGTCAGCGTGGAAAGTCCATCCGGCAAGGCCATTCGCGTGGTTGAGGCACAGAAGAAATTCATCCTGCGGGGCGTGCTTGTGCCTGCATCTGTACCCGAGGGCTCGGGGGAGAAACGATAGTGCGAAAGTATTTTGGTACGGATGGGGTGCGCGGGACAGTGAACGAAGAGCCGATGACGGCTGAGTTCGCGCTGCGGCTGGGTAGGGCTGCAGGTTTTGTGCTCACCCGCCATCTCAAGCATCAGCCGCACATCCTGATCGGCAAGGACACACGCCTGTCCGGCTATATGATTGAATCAGGGCTTTGTGCAGGTCTTACATCCCAGGGTATGAACGTCATGCTGGTCGGCCCTGTACCGACCCCGGCTGTGGCTTATTTAACGCGCAGTCTGCGCGCCGATGCCGGAGTGGTTCTTTCCGCTTCGCACAATCCTGCCGGCGATAACGGCATCAAGTTTTTCGGCGCCGACGGCTACAAGCTGCCCGATGAGCTTGAACTGGAAATCGAACGCTGTCTGGATGATCTGCCGCCACGCCCCAAGGCGGCGGAGATCGGCAAGGCTGTTCGTATCGACGATGCGCGCGGCCGCTACATCGAGTTCTGCAAATCCTCCCTGCCGCGCGGTTTCCGTCTGGATGGCCTGAAAGTGGTGGTGGATTGTGCCAATGGCGCAGCCTACGACGTGGCACCGCGTCTGTTCCAGGAGCTTGGCTGTGAAGTCGTGGTAATGAACGCCAAGCCGGATGGCTACAACATCAATCAAAACTGTGGTTCGACCTACCCCGAGCCGATGTGCAAGCGCGTGGTGGAATGCGGCGCGGATGCCGGTTTTGCCCTCGATGGCGATGCCGACCGGCTGATTGCCTGCGACGCAGCCGGGCGCATTGTGGATGGCGACTGCGTGATTGCTGCACTGGCCGAGCACATGCTGCATGAGGGTACGCTTGCGGGCGGTGGTGTGGTCACCACGGTGATGAGCAATATGGGGCTGGAGCGCTACCTGAACGGCATCGGGCTAGAAATGAGCCGTGCCGCAGTGGGCGATCGCTATGTGCTGGAGATGATGCGCGACAAAGGCTGCAATCTGGGCGGGGAGCAATCCGGGCATGTGATTATGCTCGACTGCAATACCACCGGCGATGGCCTGTTCACCGCAGTGGAGCTGCTTGCCTCCATGGCTGAGCGGGGTCGTTCACTGGCCGAGCTGGTTTCCGGTATCAAGCTGTTTCCACAGAAGCTGTGGAATATCACCCTGCCGCGACGCATGGATGTGTTGTCTGATGAAACCGTTGCTGCTGCCGTGCTGGCAGCGGAAAAGAAGCTGGATGGAATCGGCCGCCTGAATGTGCGCGCCTCCGGCACCGAGCCGAAGTTGCGCGTCATGGTTGAGGCCGAGGATGAGAAGTTGATGCTGGAAATTGGCGAATCGCTCAGCGGGGTTATTCGTAAAGCCGTCCAGGACGCATAATCTTGCCCTCTTTTGATGTATTTAACGGCGATGCGGATGGCCTGTGTGCCCTGCATCAGCTGCGTCTGGCTGCGCCGTGTGAATCCGAACTTGTCACCGGTGTGAAGCGCGACATCGCCCTGCTCGGCAGGGTCGAGGCGGGTGAGGGCGATCAGGTGACGGTGCTCGACATCTCGCTGGACAAGAATCGCGATGCCTTGCTCAGTCTGCTACAGGCCGGGGCGAATATTTCCTATTTCGATCATCATTTCGCCGGCGATATTCCCGAGCATGCCGGGCTTGATGCGCATATCGATACCAGCCCGGATGTATGCACCAGCCTGCTGGTCAATCACCATCTAGGCGGCCACTTTCTGGCCTGGGCCGTAACCGCGGCTTTTGGGGATAATCTGCATGCCGCAGCGCGCGTTGCAGCCATTCCGCTTGGTCTTGGTGAACATGAGCTTGAGCGCTTGTGCGTGCTTGGCGAATGCCTGAACTACAACGGTTATGGTGTGAGTGAGGATGATCTGTTTTTCCATCCCGCAGCCCTGTATCGCCGTATGCAGCCCTATGCCGATCCCTTTGCCTTTATCGCCGATGACGATGCTTTTGCCACCCTTGAAGCCGGCATGAATGATGATCTGGCGCAGGCGCGCGGGGTGAAGGCGGAATCAGGCAGCGAGCATGCAGCACTGTTCCTGCTGCCCAATACGGCCTGGGCGCGGCGCGTTTCCGGTGTGTTCGGCAATGAACTGGCGCGGGATTATCCGGATAGGGCGCATGCCGTGGCCATGCAGCTGGATGACGGCACGTATCGTATCAGTGTGCGCGCACCCTTAAGCCGAAAATCCGGTGCCGATGTGCTGTGCCGTGCATTTCCCACCGGCGGTGGGCGTGCAGCTGCAGCCGGCATCAATGCCTTGCCTGAATCCATGCTGGAGCAGTTTTCC
>Ga0210016_1005927_pt1 | contig 10047 bp, 10 predicted proteins | sample CryGeyCG2014_300_FD_185454 | JGI IMG/M metagenome (GOLD analysis project Ga0210016, IMG submission 185454) | Groundwater microbial communities from aquifer - Crystal Geyser CG02_land_8/20/14_3.00 (SPAdes) (version 2) | ecosystem: Environmental > Aquatic > Deep subsurface > Groundwater | place...
GTGAATATCGATGTTTTCATCTTCTAAATCCCATTTGATTTTTAAAGCGCATTCTCCTTTTTCTTTTCTTATTTCCCTTATTCTTTCTTTGATGCGGATCGATGTTTCTTTCGGATTTGTTTTTGGCATATTTATACACATATCCAAGATGGTAATTTATCTTGGAGAAAACCGCCATATGTGTGTGCACATTACCGATTTTACTTGACGCATGATCGATGAAAATGCTTGGATAGGGTTGTCCTCAATCATATAACAAAAGAAGGGGACAAAGGCTTTCAAAGAACTTTAAAAATTGAATTCAGAAAGAAACGAAAGCCTTGAATGAAAAAAAATGAAAACAAAAATGCCAGGAAATGAAATTGCAGTAAATGCAAAGGAAATTACAATAGGGACAGAAGAAGGAATAATCAAAGAAGTCCATGAGCTGATAAAGAAAGAGGTGGAAGAAATTGAAGATTATGAAAGAGCCAGGAAAATAGCTCCAGAAAGAGAAAAATGTATAGAAGAACAAAGGATTAAGGAAGAGGAGATCAAGCTTCTTTATCAAAAAGGGGGTGCAGAACTTGAAGTTTCAGTCGGTTTGAGATTCTGCTGTGATGGTTCTACGGACACTGATATCGAGAAGCCCACCGATAAGTGGATATTAAAGGTATCTCTCGCAGGTGTTTTGAATGATAAAGAATATGAATTTCCAGACTACGAACAGGCGAAAGGATTATTGATAAATATGGCGAAGGAAAATGGGTTTAAGGAAGCAAGGTTAGCCTACCTTAAAAAAGCCATAGATGAGAAATTGGAGGCCACGAAAAAAGATAAAAAATCGTCTGAAATTTGGGTAATAGCCTTCGTCGTATCTGCAATATTATCGGCGCTTTTATTGGTAGCTCTGAATACGCACAAGTTTTCTTCTGTCGGCTATTTAGTTATAGCCACCACTTTTGCGGTTACTTTTTTCTCGCTGTTTTCCTTACTTGCATCGTATTGTATCTTCCAAGACAGCAGAAAAGGAACAGAGCAAGCGAAAGCATTATCAAGCAAAGCTTGCCCCATAAAATAAATTTATCTTACTCGGAGTCATTGAGCTTCGAGTTTTTTATTTTTAATTCTGCAGGGCGTTCTGCCGTCCTGCAGGGCGTCCACTCCGGTAGGCTCAAATTCAAAACTGTAGACCCCAGGGGTCTCCTGTTTTCCCTAATTTTTCTTGATTAGTCGGCGGATTTGTGGTTTCATAACATCAGAAAACCTTAACAATGGCTGATACACCGAATAATTCTGATGCCGAAGGGAAATTTTGCCCCGAATGCAAGGGAACGGGAATAATCACCGATTATAAACATGGTGAACGGATATGCGTTGAATGCGGATTTGTTCTTGAGGAAAAAATGTTGACCACGGCCCGGAATGGAGAGAGTTTCAAGGCGACAGCAGAGATACTAATCAGCGTAAACAGCGGACAGGAAACCCCATGGAAAAATCAAGGGTAAACTTTGGCATGGAAACGCAAATTGGGGACTATAGAGACCCTGCCTCCGAAGATATAAGAAGAATAAGAAAGTTGCAAAAAATAATATCTAATTCTTCCGATAGGAACTTTTCGAAAGATGCTCTGCCTGAAATCAAAAGAATGTTTGCGCGCCTTAATGTTTCTAAGGATATCAAAGAAGAGTGCGCCACCTTATATAGAAAAGCGCAAAAGGAGAGGCTCATTAAGGGATCCACCGTCGAAGCGGCTGTTGCTGCAATTTTTTATCTGATTTTTAAAAAGCGACGTATACCAAAGACCCTTAAAGAAATTTCGCAATTATCTGGCACAAATAAAAAAGAAATATTGCGTAGCGCAAAAAAAATCTCCAAAGGCTTTAGTGGTTACGGGCTTGATTTTAAGGTAATTGATCTGGCCGAATGTCACGCTCAACGTATTGGCGAAGAATTAAATTTTTCAGGAAATATTATTTCTTTGGCGAAAAAAATCTTGAAGAGGGGGAGAGATAAAGGAATTACGGGAGGAAGAAGCCCAGAAACCTGCGCCTCCATTGCTATTCTTTTGGCAGCATCAACACTTCCTGAAAATGCAGAAGAAACCAGTAAGAAAATCGTAAAACACTTGCCGATACTAAAAAGAATAAGAGATTCTCTGCTAGCGTTAAATAAAGAAATGTCGGAAGTGTTAAAGGAAATAATGTTAGAAGAACCGCAGCGCAACATAAAACAATAAGCGAGAAATCAACCTCGCTTTTTTATTTGTTGAACATTTTTTCTTCTTTTTCCACCCAATCCTTATGTTTTTCCTCAACCGAATGCCTTTCTTTGTCTATTCTTTCATGTTTTTTCGCCAGCTCTTCAGGAATTAGCCGTTTGTTTTTTGAAAGATAATCGTAAATCGCCTCCGATAAGGCGTCTATCGCTAAAATAGAACAGTGGATTTTTATCGGAGGAAGACCCTCTAAGGAATTAATGACATTATTTTTCTCCAGCTTCATGGCCTCGTCCAATGTTTTTCCCATAACTAAATCAGTGACAACGCTACTGGTGCTGATGGCGGCAACGCATCCGAATGTCTCAAATTTTATATTTTTAATTATCTCCTCTTTCTTCTTGTTTTTTCCAATTTTAATATAAAGATACATTACGTCTCCGCAGACGATATTTCCGACTTTGCCGATCCCGTCGGGATTTTTTATCTTCCCGCAATTATGCGGGTTTTGAAAATGATTGATGACTTTTTTGCTGTAGATACTCATTTTTTAAATGGAGAAATCTCTCTTAATTTTTTTATAATTTCCGGCAAAACTTTTAAGACATATTTGACATCTTTTTCTTTCGTCCATCTTCCCAGCGTCAATCGTAATGAACCATGGGCTTGTTCCGGCTTTAATCCAAGAGCCAAAAGGACATGGCTGGCTGTTAATTGGGCAGAAGAGCAGGCTGAACCGGTGGATGCGGCTATACAGGAGAAGTCAAGCTGGAAAACCAAAGACTCTCCTTCCACAAATTTAAACCAAAAATTAGCATTATTAGGAAGCCTTTTTTCGGGATGGCCATTCAAAAGAGCATCGGGAATATTTTTTAAAACCCCGCCGATAAGTTCATTTCTTAGTTTACTTATTCTTGCTCCTTCATAAATCATTTCTTTTCTACAGATATTGCAGGCCTTGGCAAAGCCAACTATTGCCGGCAAATTGATCGTTGATGGCCTTAAACCGAATTCGTGTCCGCCACCATGCAACATAGGTTCAATTTTTACTCCTTTTCTGATAAATAAGCAAGCTGCTCCTTTCGGGCCATACATTTTCTGGGAAGAGCCGGTCAACAGATCTATATTCATTTTCTTTACATCAATGGGGATTTTTCCGAGAGATTGAGCTGCATCCGTATGAAAAAGGACTCCTTTTTCATGGCAGATTTTTCCAATTTCTTCAATCGGTTCTACGGTCCCTATTTCGTTATTAGCATGCATTATTGAAACCAGAATTGTCTCTTTTTTGATTTCTTTCTCCAGTTCGGTTAAATCAATTAACCCGTATTTATCAACTTTCAACTTAGTTATTTCAAAACCCTGCTTCCCAAGCCATTCTGCGCTTTCTAAAACACAATGGTGCTCAATAGCTGATATTATAATATGATTTCCTTTATTTTTATTGGCAAAAGCAGCGCCCTTCATGGATAGATTATTACTTTCCGTAGCCGAAGCGGTAAAAATTATTTCTTCAGGCAGGGCATTCATCAAACCGGCGACAACCACCCTGCTTTCTTCCAGCGCTTCTTTCGCTTCCTGACCGAAACTGTGCAAGGACATCGTGTTGCCGAATTTTTCAGAAAAAAATGGCAACATCGCTTTTAAAACGCGCTTATCAACCGGCGTTGTCGCCGCATAATCCATATATGTTTTTTTCTTCATAAATATTTATAATTTATATTGATAACTTCGGCCCTTGTGGCGTGTCTTCCACCTGATAACCGAGTATTTTTATCTCCTCGCGCAATTCATCTGATTTTTCCCAGTCTTTTTCTTTGCGGGCTATCTCTCTTTGCCGAACAAGCTCTGAGACATTCTCGGGAATAAGGAGTTCTGTTGTTTTTTCAGCCGGTTCCAAAAGATTTAAGCCAAATACAGAATCAAACTTTTTAATCAAATTCAAAATTTGGATAGCCGTTTTCTTATCAATGCTTTCAAATTTGTTTATTGCCTTTATTAAGCTGAATAATATCGCCAGGGCATTCGGAGTATTCAAATCATCATCCATTGCTTCCTTAAATTCTTGCGAATATTCGCGGATTAAGACGTCGATTTCTCCGGCATCATTTACGCCATCTCCAGCCATATTCCCGCTAATTTGTAAATTAAGTTTTCCGACAAAATTATTTATTCTATCCAGAGAATTCTTAGCTGCTTCCAATTTCTCAAAAGACAAATCCGCTCTTTGTCTATAATGAACGCTGATGAGAAAGTAACGGATAACTTGAGCGGAGAAACCTTTCTCAAGCAAATCCCTTAATGTGTAGACATTTCCTAAAGACTTACTCATTTTCTGACCGTTTATCAGAAGGTGCTCGTTATGAAGCCAATAATTAACAAACTTTTTGCCGGTCAAAGCCTCGCTTTGGGCTATTTCATTCTCGTGGTGGGGAAAAACCAAATCAATCCCACCGGTGTGTATATCAAAAGTTTTTCCCAGATAATGCATACTCATGACAGAACACTCAAGATGCCAGCCCGGCCTTAATTTTCCCCATTTTGATTCAAAAAATATCCCTCTTTTCAATTCCTGCAGAGAGCTTCTTTTCAGCAGGGTAAAATCTCCAGGATGGTCTTTCTCGTATTCGTCCAAATCAACTCGAGCCCCGGCTTTCATCCCCTCAAGGTTAATTCCTGATAATTTTCCGTAATCTTTCAATTTTGAGATGTCAAAATAAACACTCCCTAATTTTTCATAAGCAAATCTTTTTTTTTCCAATATTTCAGTCGCCTTAATCATGTCTTCAATGAAATCTGTCGCCCGAGGGTAAGCTCCTGCTTTTTTGATGTTTAGAGACTCTAGATCTTTAAAGAATTCTCGACTATATTTTTCCGTGAGCTCTTTCAATGTGATTCCTTCTTCCCCTGAACGTTTAATCATCTTATCGTCAATATCAGTAAGATTCATTATGTGATCCACTTTATATCCGCTGTATTCCAAATATCTACGAAGAATATCAACAAAAACATAGGAACGAAAATTTCCTATATGAGCGAAACTATAAACCGTCGGTCCGCAGGAATAAAGTCCGACCTTACCCTTTTTTAAGGGTTTAAAAGATTGTTTTCCCCGTGTTAAGGTATTGTATAATTCCAACATACTTTTTAATCTTCAAATAATTTAGTGCTTAGGTAGCGCTCTCCTGTGTCAGGGAGAAGAACTACCACTAAACCATTTTTCAATTCTTTGATTCTTTGAAGAGCGACGAACATCGCCGCGCCGGAAGACATGCCAACTAAAATTCCCTCTTCATTTGCCATTCTTCTGGTTGTTTTGTAGGCGTCTTCATCGTTAACATTTATTTTTTCGTCCAAGATATTTTTATTAAAAATTCCAGGCTTATAAGCCTCCTTCATATTTTTCAATCCTTGAATTTTATGACCTAGATGAGGTTCAACGCCGATAATTTTTATGCTCGGATTTTTCTCTTTCAGAAATTTTCCTGCGCCCATCAACGTTCCGGATGTCCCCATGCCGGCTACAAAATGAGTAATTTTCCCCTCTGTCTGCCGCCAAATTTCCGGACCGGTTCCCTTATAATGAGCCAGAATGTTATCAGGATTATTGAATTGGTCAGCCAGCCAATATTCTTTGCCTTCTCTGGCCATTTCATAAACCTTCTCAATCGCCCCGTCAGTTCCCTTTTCTTTTGCGGTAAAAATTAATTCCGCGCCGAAAGCTTTTAAAATTTTCTTTCTTTCCTCGCTTACACCTTCTGACATCACTAAAGATACTTTATATCCCTTTACGGCGCAAACCAAGGCTAAACCGATTCCCGTATTTCCGCTTGTTGCGTCTATGACTATTTTTTCTTTTGTAAGCTCTCCTCTTTTTTCAGCCCCCTCAATCATAAAAAGAGCTGTCCTGTCCTTGATTGATCCTCCGGGATTAAAACTTTCCAGCTTAGCATAAAGCTGAATTTTTTTATTCGGATTTAGTTTATTTATTCTTACCAGTGGCGTTCCGCCGATCAGATCCAGAATATCGGAATGAATTTTTGTCATGAGGCCTGGAGGGGAATTGCACCCCTGTTGACGGTTTTGCAGACCGCTCTCCGGCTACTTGAGTACCAGACCGTATTTATTATTTAAACAAAAAATCTCTTTCAAGGAAAGAGATTTTTGTTTTTCTCCACCAACCGGCGGATTGCGTTTTACGCTTGAAATAATCCCTTTCCCTTAAGAGTTTTATTTAGGACAACATCCCCCGCATTTATCGCATTCATCGCAACCGCACCCTTCCTTTTTTTCTTCCTCTTTTTTTATTGTGAACATATTTTTTTTAAATTATCTTACTTAAGCCGACTATTTAAGATTATCAAATCATAATATCTTGTCAACAGGGCTTCTTTCTAGTAAAGTGATATTATCGGTAATTAAAACAATTAGGCGATCAAAAAAATTAAGCAATTAAAAAAATATGAAATTTGAAAAAATACAAATCAGGAAGACGGATATAATCTCCGCGCTCATCTGCGGTGAAATTTCCAGCTGGTTTCTTCTGTTCGTGGTAAAAAATCCCCAGATAGAAGAGTTGAAGAAATTCAGCTCCATTGAAGATTTCTCCTGGGTTCTGCCGATTATCTTTCCGATTCTTTTTGCCCTAGGAACGATCGTTGCCGGATTTATGGGAAGGTTTCTTTTCCAATTCGCCAAATTCGTGGAAATAGGAGTTCTGAATACCCTGATTGATTTCGGGGTTCTCAACCTCCTGGTCCAGATAACCGGCATCACCGGGGGCTGGGATATCGCTCCCTTAAACGCAATCTCATTTTCCTGCGCCGTAATCAACAGTTATTTCTGGAATAAAATTTGGACATTTGAAACTAAAGAAGGCAGTGGCAAGGTATTTCTCCAATTCTTGGCCGTCAGCATAGTCGGAACCATCATCAACACAGGAATTATTGTCGCCGGAACAGGCCTGTTTGCGCCGTTATTCGGACTTTCTTCCGGGCTTTGGATGAATATGGTAAAGTTAGCCGCCACGATGATTTCCATGATTTGGAATTTCATCGGCTACAAATACATCGTCTTCAAAAAATAATATGGTAGTTTTATATAGAAAATATAGGCCACAGACTTTTGCGGAAATAGTCGGCCAGGAACATGTCGTCAAAACAATCACCAATGCAATTTCAGCGGGAATGATTTCTCACGCTTATTTTTTTTCCGGACCGAGGGGAAGCGGAAAAACAACCATCTCCCGCCTCTTGGCAAAAGCTCTTAATTGTGAAAATAGAAAAGAAGGCCAGTTTGAGCCTTGCAATAAATGTAATTCCTGTCTTGAAGTTATGAACGACCGATCAATGGACTTGATTGAGATTGACGCTGCTTCCCACAGAGGAATAGACGAGATGAAAGAATTGAAAGAAGGCGTAAAATTCACTCCGACAAAATCAAAATATAAGGTTTTCATCATTGACGAAGCCCACCAATTAACCAAAGAAGCGGCCAACGCTCTTTTGAAAACACTGGAAGAACCGCCGTCTCACGCTGTTTTTATTCTGGCCACCACTGAAAGCCATAAAATGCTGGCGACTATAATTTCAAGATGTCAAAGATTTGATTTCAGAAAATTGACTGTTCCGGAAATCACCGGCAGACTGGAAACGCTTTGTGAAAAAGAAAACATAAAAATTGAAAAAACAGCTCTGAAACTGATCGCTTTAAATTCAGGCGGAGCCATAAGAGACGCTGAAGGGTTGTTGAATCAAGTTCTGGCTTTTTCCGTTAAAGATGAAAAGGGAATTGAGATTAAAACCCAGGACATTAAGGAAATACTCGGATTTGTTGAAGTGAGCATCATCAGCGATTTTGTTGATCTGATCAGCCAAAAGAAAACTCTTGAAGCCATAAAATTTTTAAACAAAACTCTTGAGGCCAGTTTAGATATTGAAGAATTTTCTAAGGCGTTGATTAATTATTTAAGACAAGCGCTGATTTTAAAGATAATGGGAGAGGGGAGCGAGGAGGATAAAAATATAATTGAGCTGACGAAAGAAGATTTGAAAAAAATACAAGACCAAATAAAGAAATTTACCGAGGAGGAATTAAAAAACATAGTCAATATTTTTCTTGAAGCCGGAGGCAAAACAAAATACTCCGCCATTCCCCAGCTTCCGCTGGAGCTGGCAATCATTGACGCCGTTCATCAAATGGATAAGAATAAGCAATAAAGCATTTTGCGGGATCGTCTAATGGTAGGACACCGCCCTTTGAAGGCGGTCATCTTGGTTCGAATCCAGGTCCCGCAGCCTTGGATACTAAATGGCATAAGCGTACCTAGGGATAGGACACCGCCCTTTGAAGATTCGTCAGGTCATCCGACCTGACGCCCGGTCGAATGACCGGGCGAATCCATGTCCCGCAATGTAATAAATTTTTCTTTCGGAAAAATTTAAACATTGCTGTGGCGTTTAAATTTTCAAAGAAAATTTATTACGCCACGCATTTCCAAAAGCATGCATCGTGGGGTCAGACCCCGCGATGGTTGTTCTTTAATACATAGTATGTCGCTTTGCCTTTGCCCTGTTTTTCAATAAGCCCGAGCCCGATTAATTTTTTAAAATCCAAATTTCGCGTCGGTCTTGCTCGCATTGTCAATTTAGAATAGTCGCCGTCCTTAATAAATCCATGTTTTCCAATGTAATCTATCATTGAGAGGTGATAAGATTGCAATTCGGAAGCGGGAGTAATATCCGATTTGGCGAGTTCGCCACCGACGCGTAACAATTCATCAATGATACCGTCGGTAAAATATTCCAGCCATAAAGTAAAATCTATCGTATTTTTGAGGTCATAATAATTGCCAATCAAGCCCACATTCTGAAAATACTTTGTAACGTTTTGATTGTAGTAATTTTCAAAACTGAAAAGATTAAAAGTGTTCAATCCCATGCCGGCCAGCAATGCTTTCGTGGCTAATCGAGCGGTCCTGCCATTGCCGTCTACGAAGGGATGAATGATGACAAATTGCTTATGAAAAATACCGGCGAGAATCAATGGGTCCAGTTTGGTTTTGTTTTCATTCATATACGCAAACAGATCATCAATGAGCCCGGGGACATCCTGATGGTCCGGAGGGAAATAAATGGCCTGCCGGGTTTGGGGGTTGTTCACAAATACCGGTTCTTGCCTAAGTTTGCCTGCTCTCAATTTACCGATCAAGCCGTCAGTAACTGTCTTTTGGATATCAAGAATAACTTTTAAGCAGAAAGAATCGCTGTTTTGCTGAAACAACGCATTATGGCGCTCAAGCGCCTGATTATAATTGAGAACTTCGCGTTCGCTATCCCTGATGTGCTCCGGCGCGTATTTCATTATTTTTTTGACTTCGGTGAGGGGGAGCGGGTTTCCTTCAATACTCGTAGAGGAGTGAGCGGAAATTTCCCTCGCCCTGCGTTCAAAATCCAGAAGAACAACTTTTGAAAAATGCCTGTGGTTTAATTCGGCCACTAATTCAACGATGCGCTTGATGTTGGCCAAGAGCCACGGGGTGACGGTATAACGAGGTTGAAACATAGTAGATCTATCCATAGACATATTATAGACGATTGATAGACGAATGTAAATACTTTAACGACACTATCCCGATCCCGACAGAAATTTACCGGGAAGGACGCCCTGCAAGATTTACATCGTGGGGTCAGACCCCACGATGGCCACGATGGCTTGACGGGGCTTGGGTTTTGATATATGATTTCAGTATAATAAAAAACCCACAGCTACCCCTCAATCCGAACACTTAACGCATTCAACTTCAGACCTTGATAGTTGATTATTAATATCGCTCATAATACCACGAAATG
>Ga0210016_1005930_pt1 | contig 10044 bp, 7 predicted proteins | sample CryGeyCG2014_300_FD_185454 | JGI IMG/M metagenome (GOLD analysis project Ga0210016, IMG submission 185454) | Groundwater microbial communities from aquifer - Crystal Geyser CG02_land_8/20/14_3.00 (SPAdes) (version 2) | ecosystem: Environmental > Aquatic > Deep subsurface > Groundwater | place...
AAGCTGCGGCACTTTGGGATCACCAGTTTGGTCGTGGTCGATAATGCCTACCTTTGACGAACTCGATGAACTTCTGGCAGAACCGCCTCCTCCGCCCTCGGCGCCGCGAAAGCCGACCTATGAAGAGCTTGACGCCTTGCTGAAGCCGAGGCGCCCATCCGTTCCTGCGCCGCCCAAGGGTTATCCTGCCATACAACCACTCGAACCAGCACCGTGGATGTCGCCGGCTCGGCCGCTCGATGAATTCGTGCCAGAACTGCCCCCTCCGTCGTTGGCGCCGCAAAGGCCAAGCTATGAGGACCTTAACAGCTTGCTGAAACAGAGGCGCCCATCGGTTCCCGTGCCATACAGCGATGGCTCTTTTGTGCAACCCAAGGCGACTCCTGGCATGGACGAAACACCCTTGGGGCGCGCTCTCGCGCAGGCCGAGAAGCTTGCCGACGAGACGCTTGGGCCGCTGCCGCCACAAGAGCCGCTCTCATTCAACGTGCCTTCCGCGAAGCCGCACCTCACGAAGGTCGTCCCTGCCACGACAGCACTGGGAAAGCAACTCTACGTTGACAGCACTGGGAAGATAGTAGAGAAGCCGAAGGGCATTTCCGACAAGGCGATTCCCGATGTCAAGCTGTACGAGAAGGATACTCCTCGCGACAGACTTGCGGAAGCCGTGCGGTTCGCCAATGAGCACAAGGACTGGACATTCAGGGAAGCGAAGGCCGCTGTGAATGCGGTATATCTGGCAGGTGGCGGTAAGCGTCGCGGGACTCGCCCGCAGGAAGACCGCCCCTCTGCCGGTCAACTGGCGCACGCCTACTTCTCAGACAAGCTTGTCGGGCATCCCCTGCAAGCCGTCTTCGACACGTTCATGGCCGCCGACAACCTGCTTGGCTGGGCACCTCGGGCGTTCCTGCTTCAGTGGTCGGAGAAGTCTGCCGCTCGGAAGCAGCTCGCCAAGGAAGGGGCGAAAGCGATTGACGCCAAAGCAACGCGAGCCTGGAATGAACGGACTGAGAAGAACCTGAAGGCGTTGACCACGTGGATGTTTGAGTCTGACACGGATGCCCCCATGCCAGAGCTGTGGGAGTGGTCGCCGGCTGACGCTGCGAAGATCACCGGGGCGCCTGCTACTGCTGCCGGCAACAAGCTCTTCGCGGGTGTCGCGAACCTGGCGGATTTGTCGACGCTGGTTTTCGGCGTCGGGTTTGCAATGGGGATTCGGGAACACGGGCTGAATGCGTTGGCGAAGATCCGCAAGTTGCAGGCCTGGGTTGCAGGCCGCGGCAGACGGGTAGGCGCAAACGAAGCTGAGGCGCGCGCCTTGGCAGACGAAGTGCGCCGGCTGGCGGAAGGGACGCCGGACGCTGTTTCGCGTCTTCAGGAGCGACTGAGCCGGGCGCTTGACGAAGAAGCTGCCCTCGGCGCGCCGAAGATGCCAACTTCTCCGGAGGACCACTTCGCCAACACACGAGGACTACCGGCCGGGCCCGAACCGGACGTTCCACTCGGGCCAGGAGAGTACAGCACCGGACATCCTCCCACAGTGATCGACCCAAATGCGCCGGCACTTCCGAGCGCAATTGTTACGCCACCGCCGCCAGAAGAGCTTGCAAGATTGCGCGCGCTTGCGGAACGCGGAGACGCGCAAGCCGAGGCGCTCTTGCGAGAATGGGAAACCGATCAGACCGGCAGGCTTGGACTGGCGAACAAGTCAGGCGTCCAAGGATTCGAGACCGTGGATGTCGCCCGCCGGGCGGTGGGTCGGCGAGGTTCAGTACCGGCAGGAGTCACTCCCGAAGCACGGCTCGGTGTCAACTGGGAAGACGCGCGGTCGCCGGCCAGCGCGGGGACCGAAACAGAAGCGTTCCTACCCGACTTGGAAGCGCGGGCAGCCGGACCGGGCACACGAGTTGTCGCTGAGCCCAATACCCCCCCGCTCGACTTGGAAGCGCAGGCAGCGCTTGACCAGCGAGACCTTGAGCGCCTTCACGGGATAACCAAAAAAGCGGACGATCTACAGAACGACATTGACGAAGGAAGACCTGCAAGTGGAGAATACGCCAGGCCAGACCTTGCGGAGTGGGTGGAGTCATACCGGAAGGCTCAAGGGTACCGCCTCACTGACCGCGCCATCATAATCGAAATTCCCCAAACCAGACTTGGAACGCAAGTCGGTTACTTACTGAGTCGAGCGTTTCCCAACAGCATCTTCAACAGGATCGGCAACGACTGGAGTCCGGTAGGAGGGAAAACGCCTACGTGGAAGGATGTACGGGAAGCACTAAAGGATCGTCGCCCAGCAGCCATACGGGACATAAGAGAATCAGTAGAGAATTTGAGCAAACTGGAGACGCGAGTTATCGGTGATGTCAATGCGCCCCCGCTTGACCAGGTAGACCTTGGGCGGATGCCCGGTGACGTACCTCCAGTGACGGCTGGACCAGGAGCAATCCAATCCCCTGCTGCCGCCCCGCCCGTGCAGCCCGAAGCCGCAATAGACACCCTCGCCTCCCTCCGAAGGCAGTACCCCAATCTCAAAGCCTACAACGCCGCCAACAGCACGGACTTCACGCGCTGGAAAGACGCGCTGGAGCACGCTCGGAGCAAGGCATCGGAACTGCTGACCGGTGAAGGCGGTTCGTACACGCCCGGCTGGTGGAAACCTAAGAACCCCGGCACAACTGCCGATGCCCGGGCGTTCTGGGATGCCCAAGAAGACGCTATTAGGGCATCCCGCAAGCCCCCTCCCGGCAGTCAGACCAAGGGGGAGAAACTTCGCTATGAGATCCTCGACCGCCAGGGCAACGTCAAGCGTGCGTTGCGCACAACCGAAGAGGGGAGGGTAGCAGTCCGGCTGGGGGAACTGGCGGCTGGCGCTCCGGTGCGCGCCCAGATGATGGCCGACGAAGCCGCGAAGCAGATCTACGGCGGGTTGGGTCCGCAAGGCCGCCGGGAGTTCGACGCCTATGTGACCGCCATGCGCAATCTGGAGATCACAAACGCGGACTACAAAGGACCCGAGTTCGCGCTTGCCGCTGGGCAGGGCAGAGACGAGGCGCGGGCGTGGGTGAAGCACGTAGATGCAACTGGCAAGCTCGGAGACTTCGAGATCCGGCGTCGCCTGTTGCACTCCCAGTTCGACAACGAACTCAAGAGGATGTCTGACGCCGGGCTGATTGACGACGTGCAGGTGGCAGACCTGCGCGCCAAGGGGAAGCACTACCTGCCGCGCGTGCTGCTCGACAAGATAGACCCGGCGATCACCGTTCCGGGCCGCCCGGCTGGGACTCGCGCAAGCCTGATTCCAGCGCTCACGGACAAGGGCTCTGCGGGAATGGTGCAGCAGGATACGGAGTTCCTGATGCGGCAGTACCTGGGGCGCATGGAAGCGCGGATTGCGCGCAACAAGGCGACCGCACCACTGTACGACCTCGCCGTTGGGGATCCCCTTAACGGACTGGTGCAGCTCATCAAACCGGGCAAACAGCCGCCGCACGGTTGGGAGACCTTTGGCGTGTACGTTGCCGGGAAGGAACACACGCTGGCAATGCCGGCCAAGTACGCTCGCGAATGGATTGGCGGCCCGCCTCAGCTCAACGAAGTGCAGTCTGTCTGGGCCCGGGCGCTCTCTGGGTCGAGCACGCTGAAGTGGTTCGCCACCGGGGCCAACCCGGCATTCGCCCTGCGGAACATCGCCCGCGACATGGTGCACACATGGTTGAGCAACGATCAGTACGCGACGTTTGGACCCCTGGCACTTGCGCAGATGACTGGTGACATGGCACACGTTGCGCTGAACTTCAGGAAGCTCTCCAAGGACTACCTCATGGAGGGCGGCGGCATGGAGTTGCTGGCGCACCAGGGGCGCGCTACCAGCGCCTTGCAGGGACCCTTGCGCAAGCTCAGCGACGCCCTGGGGGCGCCCGGAGTCGCTTCCGAGATGCTCACGCGCCTGGCGCACCGGGAACGCTCCATGAAGAACCTCATGGCCGAAGGCATGAACCCCAAGGAAGCCCGAGAAGTCGCCACCTACATGGCACGAACCAGAATGGACTTCCACCAAGGCGGTCAGGCAATCAAGGCGGCAGACATCGTGATTCCGTACCTGAACGCAGCCATTCAAGCCACTCGCGGAATCGGTCGCGAAGCAGTGGTGCACCCCGCCCAGTTTGTGGCGAAGGTGGGGCAGCTTGCCGCTGTCGCCGGGTATCTCCAGTATCAAAACAACCGGGCCAACCCGAAGATCATGGACGAAATCCCAATGCGGGAGCGAGAGTCGTACTGGGTCATCCTGCCGGAGTCGGTTGGACTGCCAGATCTGAAGTACACCGACAAGCAGGGCGTCGAACGCCACCTGTACTTCAAGATCGCCAAGGACCAGACTGTACGCGGATTCGCCAGCCTCGCCGAGTTCATGGTGAACAAGGAAATGGGGCGGGAATCGAAGCACGATGTAGAGGCAATCGTGAAGGGCATCGGCGACGCGATTCCCGTCAGTCTCGACAGAATCCCCCCGACTGCAGTAGCCCTCCTCGGCGTGATGCTCAACAAGGACTTCTATTACAACGAGGACCTCTGGGGGAAGGACGAACTGAGCGACAAGACCCTTGAGCGGAGACCCTCCACTGCTCCGGTATACCAAGCTTGGGGGGACACAGAACTGGCGAAGAAGCTGGGACCGTTCGGGTCTCCGATTCGCGCCCAGTACGCCGTCCGCCAGATCGCCCCCTCTACCAGCTACACCGATCTTGCAGGAGCGGGAGTCCGAGCGTTGCTCCCCGAGGTGCCCGAGCAGTTCCAGAAAGATCTGACAACCAAGTTGCTCCGCAACCCCGAGATCCGTTCGATACTCGGCTCGACCAGAGCTGAGGCGGCAGCTATCGAAGATGTTCGCGATATGCGCATCCGCGAGAACAGTCGTCGCGAAGATTTGCGGCAGAAGTTGGCGCCGGCTGCGGACGAGGCGGCAGAGGCATTTGGAACCCCGGATTTCAACCGTGCCCGCGCCCAATACGAAGCACAGGCAAAGACTTTGGTAACACCAGGCGAATTGGAATGGGCGGAGGGCTACCTTTCCAGCCGTGTGAAGCTGAAGCCCATTCCTCCTGCTGAGCGTGAGTGGTACTACGAGACTTCGCAGGCCCCCCCCGAGGTGCGCGCCATCCTGATCTGGCAGAAGTGGAACGGAATCGCTTCGCAGCGGTATCTCGCCGACCAACACAATGATACCGAGACGGTTGCCAAGCTCGACGCTGAGCTACAGCAACTCGGCAAGAACGTGGCCGCAATGGGCGGGACAAGGTCGGTACGCTTCCGGAACCAACTGCAAGCGCTTCAGCGCAAGACGGCTGCAGCCCACTTTGGGCTGACGCGCGAAGACGTGAAGGCACTGAGCGAGACGCGCTACGCCCCCCGCCCGTAGCCCTCAACCTGCGGCAGGCGGGGAAGCGGAAGCAGCACCAGGTAACGGAACTTGCACAGCGGCCAGGAACTCCTTCGCCGCCGGCTCCACGTGCTTGAGGAACTTGACCAGGTTCCGGTCCTGCCTCGGTCTGTAGCACCGACCCTCTACCTTGATGAGCAATCGGTACCTGTCCAGCAGGTCCAACAGCCGCACCTCGGGGAGGAGCTGCTTGCACAGCGACAGGGCGCTAAGCGAAAACGTCTTCGCTGGCAGGCCAGGAGTCTTGTCGGTATACGTCAGGTCACTCACTTTGATCCTTGTCCAACTCATGATGTCTTCTCCTTCTGGGTGTCTACGGGGCTTGGCGTGCCCCAGATGCTGCGTTTGGGGCTGGGGTGGTATCAACAGTCGTCGTGGGCATTTCGGCGCCTCCCGGGGCATTCTGGCGCGTCAGAAGTCAAACGCCTCCTGCTCCGGCGCCACGGGTTCGTCGGTCAGGCAGTGCGGGGAGCAGTACAGCCGCTCGCGGCCCTGCTGCGTGCCATTCTCTCCCCGTAGGGCGTAGCCGCCGCGCAGGAAGCCTTTGGCAAACCATTGCACTTCACGCCAGCCTGCGCGAGAGAAAGCATCGCCGTGTTCACCGTCGAAGCCGGCAACCACAATGCGCAGGTCTGGATCATCACCGTGAGCAAGCGCCCACTCACGCACCTCGTGCGCCACATTGCCGCTGTCGCAGGCGTACAGGTGCATATCTCGGCCGGCGGTATCGGCATATGGCGGGTCCAAGAAGATTCCAGCATGGCCGTGGCCGTCGCCCATGCAGACATTGAGTATCTTCGTGGCGCCGGTGGTGACAAGGCGTTTCCAGTCGCCGTTCAGGATGCGGACGTGGCGGAGGCGGGCACTCAGCCAGTCAAACCAGACGCGAAGCTTCGGCATGGTGACAGGGTGGTATTCATTCTCGTACTCGGTGCCCGGCTCTCGCAACTGCGACGCATTCACGCCCATGCCATTGTTCGCCAGGTGCGGGATCTGCCGCTTCACGCCCGGCTCTCTCATGTCGGCGTGGTTCACACCCATGCCGTTGGTCGTCAGGTGCGGGCGCTTCCGCTTCACGCTCGGCTCTCGCAACTGCGGCGCATTCACACCCCTGCCGTTGTTCGACAGGAAAGGGCGCTTCCGAGCCACGCCTCGGCCGCTCTTCGGCTGCTTCACGATCCGGCCGGTCTCTGCGTCCACCGTCCATGCACCGGTTCCGCTACACCACTGACCTCCAATCCAGCAGCAACATCCCCACAGCCACCAGCCGGCCATCACCGGGTCGCACCACAGCGGGTCGCCGCATAGGTGCTCCAGGTTCTTCTCGGCGCGCCACTTCACGAGGGCAATGTGACGGGCATGAAGATCCGCTTCGCACACCGGATTCGAGGCGGCTTCCGCCGTCTCCTGCGGCTTGAGCTGAATGCCGCGCCAGGCATTCACCAGCAGCCCGTCTGCGTCATTCACTGTTTCCGAGAAGTATGTGCGGTTGCACTCGTGCGGTCGGTTCAGCAGCACGGCGCCGGTGCCGAAGAACGGCTCGCAGTAGTGCTCCACGTCCCCTATGGCAGCCCAGACGGCGGGGGCAGCCTGCGACTTTCCGCCGGCGTAGGGGAAGGGCGCCTTCTGTGCGTAGTGCTCGGCGAGTTCGCTCATTGGCTGCCACTGCCGCCCCGCTCGAGTAGCTGTTGCGCCTCGGGCCCTGTGATGAGTGCCGGGTGGGCGCCCTCCACGATCACCCACTCAGTCGGCGGGTTCAGCCGGCCGCCATTGCCTCGGCGCCGCAGGTTGTAGACCTCAGCCCCGGCGTACTTCAGCACCGCCCACGGCCGCGTGAGGCCGTAGCAGGTTGATTCGCTCCACCGCCTTCCCCCTCCGCCTCCCCGCCGAGTTGGCACGCCCTCTCGACTTAGCCAGTCGGCAATGCGCTTTGGGCCCCGGCCTCGGAGGGCTTGGTCGACGAGCATGGCCCGCGCCCAATCGGCAATGCTCTGCCCGCCGTGCATCGTCTCGTCGTCCGGGAACCAGAGGGCGCGCGGCTTCTGCCGACCAGGCGTGTCGATGCTCTGCGCACGGTAGCCCCACAGCGGTTGCCCGCCATTCTTGTACGCCCAGCCGGAGACCGGGTCCCGAGTACTGACATTGCCCCGGCAGCACTTGCGCGTGTGAAGCGAAACTGCCTCGGAGTAGAGCTTGCCACGGAAGAACTCTATGGACCGGAGCAGTTCCTCCGTGGCGCTCTCCCCCGCCTGGGGCGACAGACTGGTATGGCCGTTCACGGCGCGGACTTCGATGCCTCTTGCGGCGAGGTCTTCGATGTGGCGCTGCGTTTCGCGCCCTGCCCGGCCAAACCTGTCTGCCGACCATACGAGGATGCAACCAGCGTCTGTTGCTGCGTCGAGCATCCTCGCAAACTCGTCGGACACCACCCCGTGAAAGGCGCTGGCGTCGTCCGAGAAAACCTGCGCCACCTCAATCCCCTGGTCAGCGGCATAGGCCCGGATATCCGCCTCCTGCTGGACGATGGAGCTGCCCGAGAGTTGCTCTTCGGTAGACACCCTAAGCCATGCGACAGCCCGGCGTTGTGTCTTCGCTGAGTCTGCGCGCTTGGCTTTGGAGGTCGCCACCAGGTTGAGGGCGGTGTCTGTGAGGCTCATTTCGTTTCCTACCGCTTCCGCAGCTCCGCCAGCGCCCGCGTCAGGTCCAAGCTGCGCCTGCGCAGGGCAGCCGTCTGCTTGCAGCCGTACAGAGCTGAGCGCTATGCACTTTCCTGGACCTCGCAAAGTGTATCGGGCGTGGGTTTATCGACACGCGTCAGTATCTCGTCGCGGTCACGAGCAATCCGCGAGGCAAGCGCCTCCGCCTTGCACGGCTCTAATCTCTCCTTACCGAAGCGAGTAGAAGATGGGCCGGCCAGGGTAGGGAGTCCCCTGGCCGGCGGCCGAGCAGGCAGGGAGAGGGCCCGCCCGGAAAACTGTGCTACTCCCGGCCCCACACCACCACCGGATCTGGCGCCTCTGGCAGCCTGGCGGTTACGGTGCCGACATACTCGAGGAGCAGAAGACTCGTATCTGTGCAGACCTCCGCGGCCCGCTCCATTGCACTTTCGCCGGCTTCCTGGCGCGCGTCTTTGATCGAGTCTGCTTCCAGCCACTCGATCTGTTGCTGCACCGCGAACTTCCTGCCGATACGCGGCGACCGCTTCTTCGGCTTGTCATCCATCGTCTTGCTCTCCTTCGTACGGCTTCAGCACTCGCACGATGGCGGCGCAAACAGCGATCCGGTTGTCGCGGTCGATCAGCCACTTCCGGTTCTGTTCGTTCGTGATGAAGCCCAACTCGATCAGCATGGCCGGTCCTGACCTGAACTTCAGAACGGCAAGGTCCCTCCTCTGCTTGACACCACGGTTGCTGAATCCTGTTGTCTGAACAAGTTCGCGCTGCACAGCAACGGCAAGTGGCTTGTCCTTCGTGCTGTCCCGGTACAGCACCTCGACGCCGTTCGCTGGAAGGCTCGTGTCGGCGTTCAGGTGCAGACTGACGAACATATCGCAGTCGTGGTCCTCAGCATACTTGGCGCGCTGCGTATAGTGCAGGCCCGTGTGGTCGTTTTCGCGAAGCAGTTGTGTGTCGAACTCGCCCTTCGGCGACAGGTACTTCAGCGTCAGCCCGTAGTCGAGGGCGATGGCTGCCTCTATGAATCCTGCCGCGCAGGCGCCGGGGTCGTACAGTCCCAGGTTGGCGCTGTTCATTCCGTGTCCGGGATCGATTGCTATTATCACCGTCTGTCTCCTCTCACACTTTCTGAAACTCATCCGGCGTGCCCTTCGTTCCGACGCGCTGGATGCGATACGGCCCCCAACACTTCGCGCACAGCGAACTCGGCGCTTTCATGGTGGGCGTGGCGGCAACATCGTGGCGTACCAATGACGCGCCGCAGTTGGCGCAGAACCCCGTCAGCTTCTTCGTGCGGCCGGTCGGTCCCTGCACCGGCGTGCGCTGGTCACCGAAGGTGTTGCGGTAGAACCACTTCGTATTGTTCATTCGCTCACCTGCCATGGAAGGGCGTTGTGCTCGCGGCCGTCGAGCTTCCGCGTCCCGCCACTCAGCCACTTCAAGAAGAACGGCACGCCAGCGACGGCACAGTCATCGCGGACTCGCCGCGCCCACTCCGGGTGCATCGGGCGAGCGCCGGGGCCGGTCTCTGCGCCGCAGATGATCCCGTCGAGTGGCGGGTCGCCTGCGTCCCGGTGTTGCCAGGGAAACCACGCACTTGCGTTAACCTCTTCGATCAGCGGCTCCATCGAGACGAACCTGCACGCGGCCGGCGTGTCCAGCAGCAGCGTCACCCACGCAGCAAGCTCTGGCTGCGTGCAGCACGACACACCGACTGCGAGGTTCGGCAGTGGCTCCCCACCAGTGCGCTCTCCAACCAGCGCAGTCATGGTTGAGCGCAGGTTCGCCGCTCGTTTAGTGAGAAGAATGAAGCGGTGCTGAGGGCAGTCCTCGACTACCTGCATCACTCGGTCAATCCACTCCACCGGAACTCGGTCGTGGAAAAGGTCGCCCATGCTGGAAATGAAGATGGTCCGCGGCTTCCGCCAG
>Ga0210016_1005941_pt1 | contig 10036 bp, 8 predicted proteins | sample CryGeyCG2014_300_FD_185454 | JGI IMG/M metagenome (GOLD analysis project Ga0210016, IMG submission 185454) | Groundwater microbial communities from aquifer - Crystal Geyser CG02_land_8/20/14_3.00 (SPAdes) (version 2) | ecosystem: Environmental > Aquatic > Deep subsurface > Groundwater | place...
GCCTCTCAGTAATGTTAGAAGATGTTCCATTTGCTACTGGAATTGGAGAGCAATTCGCCTATACCCTACTCCAAAAGTATCAAGGACTGATTCCAGAAAAAATTGACGATAAATTGGCAGCGATTCTTGCTTATAAAGTAATCGCAGAAACTATAGAGACTATATCTATTGGTGTAGGTCCACCGATAGATATCTGGCAATTACCTCCTGTGAAAAATCTTACAAAAGAAGAATTGACAGGTTTAGAGGAAACTTATCTTGGTCTAAAAAAAGCAGAAATTGAAATGTTCTTAAGCAAAAGCGAATAGGGATGAAAAGAACAAACCTGCCACTTCAGATAACACATATCTACCTATCGGTAGACAGGTTAAAGGCGATTTGTCAAGAATGGGTCAGTGAATAGTAAATAGTGAATCGTGAATAGGGGTAAAATTTGAACTTGACAAAAACGGGATTGTGTTATATAATCCCAGATTATGCGTTAAGTTTGTTCTTTGAAAAATAAAAAATCTCGCAAAGTGAAGATATAGCTTGCAATTTTACCTCCCTTGTGTTATAATATAGCATATTAACTCTTCACCCAAAAGGTGAAAACACAAAGGAGGCTACCTGACTGCCGTCAGGCAGGTTATGAATGATAGAATTATATCACCAAAAATAGAAAAAGTCAAGAGAAAAGTTGGAGAGAACGATGGAATTATTACAGAGTTTACTCTTGATAATATCACCATCTCTACCTGTCGGTAGACAGGTTTGGTGGTATGAGGCTCTTTGGCAAGTTTATAGAGAATCTATGTCTTAAAAGGCTGTTTGACGAGAGGGTGTCATTGGAGAGGAAGAAAAGGAGATACAGCGTTGGAGACTACCTCGTTTCTCTCACTTATGGTCTTGTGTTGGGGTTCAATAGGGTTTCGGATAACATTTTGCTGCAGTTAGACAATACCTTCCAACGGGTTACGAGGATTGAGAGATTTCCATCTCAATCAGCCTTTTCGAGGTTCTTGGCACAGTTCAAGGTATGTAATGCAAAGGAGATAGGAGAGGTGAGCAGGTCTCTTTTAAGGGATGTTCGGATGGGATTCAGGGGTAAGAGGAGTGTAACCCTTGACCTTGATTCACACCAGAAGGTTGTGTATGGGAATCAGCAAAGGGCAAGCAAAGGAGTTAATCCCAAGAAACCCGGTAGAAAGAGTTACCATCCGCTTCTGTGTTTTATGGGAGAGACAAGAGATTTTCTTCACGGGAGATTTCGTTCGGGCAGGGCTTATACGAGTAAGGGTATTATCAGCTTCTTCAGGGAATGCCTACAGTTTTTACCCGATGCGGTAACGACTGTAAAGGTAAGGGCAGATAGTGGATTCTACAATGCCAAGTTTTTCAGGGTTATGGAATCTGTAAGGAAAAGGGATGTAAGATATGCGATAGCAGTAAAGTTATATTCTTCCATTCAACAGAGGCTTCCCTATTTGGATTATAAAGATATAGGCGGAGGGAGAGAGATAGCGGAATTCAGGTATAAGAACAGCGACAAGGACGATAACAAAGAGAGGCACATGGTGGTAGTGAGGGAGAAGATAAAGGGTGGTAGAAAGAAGAAGCAACTTTCTATGTTTCCCGATGATAAGCACAGTTATCAAGTGATAGCAACTAACATTGAGGAATGGTCTCCTCTGGAAGTGTGGCATTTTTATAATGGCAGGGCGAATGTAGAGAACATGATAAAAGAGGGAGTGCTTGACCTCGGTTTGGATACTTCTCCGTCTCATTGGTATGGAGGGAATGCGGCTTATTTCTTTCTCTGTATGCTGGTGTATAATTTGATCAACTGGTATAAGGAGTTTGTATTTGGTATAAGGAAGGTAAAACATATGGTGAAGTGGATGAGATACCGGTTTTTCTATATGGCAGGCAAACTTGTAAAGAGTGGAAGGAGAAAAGTATTCAAATTACCCAGGGGACATCCGTGGAGAGAGCACTGTCAGGAAGCGGAGAGACGATTAGCAGTATGGCAACCCGGGTATTAAGTTTTCAAGAAAGAAAAGCAAAAATAAGAAAACCCATTAAGAAGGGAGTTGTGCCTGCCTACCGGCAGGCAGGCATGTCTACTCTGTCTATCGGCAGGCAGACAATAGGTAGAAAGATATATGTGCATAATTGAATTATATCTGTTAGAAAGCCATGGATAGAAGAAAAGGTATGGAAAACAGGGGACTTTTATATCAAAATTTCAGAAATTTGTCATCTTAAGACGTCAAAATTCGCTTTTTCAGGTTAACGCATAATTTGGGATTATATAACATAATCCCGGGTTTGTCAAGTTCAAATTTTACCCCTATTCACGATTCACTGACCCATTCTTGCCTGCCCACCGTTTCTTTTGGTGGGACAAATCGCCTTTAACCTGTCTACCGATAGGTAGATATGTGTTAGGCGATGGGGCAAGCAAATATTTTCCTCCATCATTTTTACTTTGCCTCCTTAATTAATCCGTAAGTTTTCTCAACGTCCCTTACATTTTCGTATATTTTCGTAATTGGTTCTAATTCTGTTACGGAATAATAGTAAATTATATCTTGAATCAAATCCTCCAAAAGATTGATTGAAAATAAAGCGTATCTGGTTTCGTCTAATGGACTTGACACTAATGATGACTTATAAGAACCATCATTTTGATATAATCCCTTAATCTTTTCAATCAATTCCTTAACCCTACTAATTAACTGGGTAAGTTCATTCGGTTTTAGTTCAATCTTGGAATAAAGAAAATCAATACAGTAAACAATTTTAGATATATCTTCAAGCGAAGTATCTTTGTTTATGTAACTCAAAAGATAAACAAGCCAGAGATTGGCATTTTGGGGTATCTTATTTAAATTATCCAAAATAAAACAGACCTTGAAAAAACTATCCATGTCTTTTGGAATTATCTTTACAATTTTATTTTCATCAATTACGCCTTGAAGTAGATACGAAAGTCTATCCTTGTTTATATCAATCAAAACATGTTGAAAATTAAGAATAAAATTCTTAGCATCTGTTCTCTCACAAAGACCTCTTAAAGTAGGGTCCGCTTTAAGTAATCTTTCAAACTTTTCTTTTGGGACCCTAAAGGCAAGACTTCGCCATGCTTCCACCATTCCATATTCGCCATTATTCAGAACCCATTCAGGTTTAAATAGTGCATATTTTAAGAAGGGCTTATGAATATATACAAAGAATTTATTTTCAACAGGTACTCGTTTTCCACCTTTCTTTTTAGCAACTTTAGATACTTTGAAGTCATAAAAGTCTAAATTTACCTTTTCAGCATATTGAAATTCAAACTCTATTTTTGCATTGTCAATCTCTGCAATAAAATCAGGTTCTCTTGAAACCCCACCTTTTCTTAAAAACCATAAAAATTTATCTCCACCTGATTTATAAACCTTGACTTGCTTTTTGGGATACAATCCTTTTACTTTATTTCTCAACCATTCCAACACTTCCAGCTCGGCAATTGCTTTCTTCTTCATATCCTTGCGATATTCTAAATAAGTGCGGGATTTTATATCGCTGGATTGAGCATATATTGTTTTTCCATCTAATTTCATATTCTCACCTCACCAAAGTTTTATTTGATAGTTCTTTAAACTTTTTATACATTCATAAGCAATTTCAGGAACTATTTCATAACCTATGCCATTGCGTTTCAAATCTGCCGCTGCCAAAAGAGTAGTTCCAGAGCCAACAAAAGGGTCAAGTATTGTTTCACCAATATAACTAAATGCCTTAATTAATCTAAATGGAAGTTCATAAGGGAAGGGGGCAATGTGATTCCGTCTATCCCCGCTACCTTGAGGTTTCATTACCCAAACATCACTCTTTTTTATAGATAGCCAAAATTCTTTATCCAATTTTGATTGTTCTTTTTGTTCCTTAGTCAAATGTCCATATTTTTTGAATCCCCTTTTTTCAGGTTTATCAAATTCTAAAATGAATTCATGCATATTATTTATCAAGATTCCTCCAGGATATGGATATGTTCCAAAATGTGCCCTTACAGCATTTGTTTTGTGCCATACAATATCTCGTTTAAAGATAAATCCTATTTTCTCACACACGTCTATAGTCCTACCCCCTAAATTTAGGGTCCTAAAACTACCATTTTCGAGTCTTATAGGAAGGTTCATTATATTTATAAACGCTTTTCTCCCCGGTTGTAAAACTCTATAAACTTCTTTCCAAACTTCGCTTATTTTTTCAAACCATTCATCAACATCATGAATATTGCCAAGGTCGTTCTCAATTGGCTCTCTTGAATACATCTTTGTATCAAAATATGGGGGCGATGTAATCATTAAATGGATACTATTATCAGACAAATCATCCATCTTCATAGAATTCTTAACAAGAACTTTTTGGATTGTCCCGTTTATCTCTACAACATTTATCTTATTAATATCTATCTTATCTGTTTGAACTTTAGGTTTAAAATTCTCTTCATATTTTTTTAACTCTTTTAAATCAAAGCGCATCTGCCCACTTGCTGCAATTTGTGCTTTAATAACTTGCTTATTTGCGAGATTGTGAAGCATCTCAACAGAAATACTTAAAAATTTAGCAGCTTCAATTGCTGAAAGATAAGTTCTATTTTTATAGTCTTTTGGTTCCATTTTTATCATCCTTTTTGCTTGCCCTTTCGCCTAACGGTTTGCGGATAAAAGAAGTTGCCGAAGGCAATTTGGGCGAAGCGTAGCGAAGTCTTTTATTCGCTGATAATAATTACCTGTCTGCCGACAGGCAGGAAAGGCGTCAAAATAATTTCTTGCCTGTCTGCCGACAGGCAGGACATGAAATCAATTTGCGTTGTATAATTATGTAACACAATCCCGGTTTTGTCAAGTTCAAATTTTACCCCTATTCACGATTCACTATTTACTATTCACTGACCCATTCTTGCCTGCCCACCGTTTCTTTTGGTGGGACAAATCGCCTTTAACCTGTCTGCCGACAGGTAGATATGTGTTAGGCGAAGTTAATTTTTGCAACCTACTTAAAAAATATCTGACGCCAAATCCTGCATTTACACCAAATGCTGTATTTGGCGCTAATTCAAGTAGCGGAACAACTTCAAGAAAAATATCAAATGGGGCGCTTGCAAAGATATAATTTATTCCTACAGGAATGCGAACGCCGACTCTTGTATCGTTTGTAAGTTTGAATCTTGCACCAATGCCATAATAAAGGAGAAGGTTTCCTTCCTCTACCTTAAACAAATTAAAATTGTGTAAAAGATAATCAGCATGGAGATACAAGGCACTATTTCCCCCTGATGACCAAGCAACAGCCCCATCAATTGCTGTGCTTTTTCCTGTCCATAACTTAGCATTTAATCCTGTTGGATCACCCAAAATAATCCCTAAGCCAACTCCTCTGTCCTGCGCTGATGCATTGCTACAAAGCAACACTGCAACTAACCCCAAAAAAACAAATGACTTAACCATCTTTGAACCTCCTTTTTTAAAATAATTTCGTCTAACGGTATCGGTGCATATGAAGTGCCCCGACGGGGCATTTTTCATTTCGCATATGCACCGTGTTATATGAAGTTCGGCAATATTTTAGTCTTTTTCTGTATTTATTTCCCTATCATCTTATCACTACTATCTTCTCTGTTCTACTGAATTTACCAGATTCCAGCCTTACAAGGTAACAACCATTCCTTACTTTCTCTCCATTGTAGTTTGCCCCATCCCATCTAATAGTATAATTACCAGGCTCTACCTTTTTGTTCACAAGTTCCTTCACCAATCTTCCAGTGAAGTCGTATATCCGCAAAGAGACTCTTTCTTCTCTTTTAATGCTATAGTTGATTACCACACCACAGGAAAAACTTATAGTTGGCTTAATCTTGAGGATGTAGGACTCCAGTGGAGAAGCTGGCGTCTCCTCAATACCGACCTCAGAAGAGACTTTGTAAATCTGCTTGTAGTTTGTCGCATCCCGCTTGTGATACACAATCCAGTTCCCGTCAGGCGACCACTGAGGATACGCGCGCTCATAACTACCACTGGTCAGAACTGTCTCCGCTCCTCCTCCTGCTGATGAAACCTTGTAAATATGCCAGCTCTTATCATACACAATCCAGTTCCCGTCAGGCGACCACTGGGGGTTGGAATTGCCATAACTACTGGTCAGGGCTGTCTCTTCTCCACCTGCTGATGGAACTTTGTAAATCTGGAAGCAGCCTGTCGCATCGGACCTCTGATACACAATCCAGTTTCCATCCTGAGACCACTGGGGACGGAAATGGTGACAACTATCGCTGGTCAGTGCTGTCTCTGCGCCTCCTGCTGACGGAACCTTGTAAATCTGGATATAGTATGGTGTCGCCTCCCACTTCTCATACACAATCCAGTTCCCATCAGGCGACCACTGGGGAGAGTAATAGCCACAGGCATAAGTAGTATCGCTGGCCAGTGCTGTCTCTGCACCCCCTGCTGACGGAACCTTGTAAATGTAGTGGAAGTGTGCATCCGCCTTGCGATACGCAATCCAGTTCCCATCGGACGACCACTGGGGAAAGTTATAGTTATAACTCTCACTGGTCAGTGCTGTCTCTATCCCTCCTGCTGATGAAACCTTGTAAACATAATACTTGCCTGTCGTCGCATCCTGTCTGTCATACACAATCCAGTTCCCATCGGACGACCACTGGGGATATTCATGGCTACAACTATCACTGGTCAGGGCGGTCTCTGTTCCCCCTGCTGATGGAACCTTGTAAATCTGGAAGTAGTTTGTCGTATCAGACTTATAATACACAATCCAGTTCCCGTCTGGCGACCACTGGGGATGGAAATGGTTATAACTATCGCTTGTCAGTGGTGTCTCTGCCCACAGGGACACTGCAAGCAAAAATACACAAGCGAGAATTCCCCCCAACATCTTATTACGACTACTCATATCACACCTCCTTTGCAAGATAAATTTTGAGTATTTTATCATTCTTCTTTTCTTCCCTCCTTCTTTTCCGAAGGAAGAGTCTTTCTATCTCTCCAAAATCTTAAAAACTTCTCATAAGTCTCCTCCTTGTATACCGTGGTAATAATTAAAAGGCGTCAAGATAATTTCCTGCCTGTCTGCCGACAGGCAGGACATGAAATCAATTTGCGTTGTATAATTATAACTTGCCTGACGGCAGTCAGGTAGCACAATCCCGGTTTTGTCAAGTTCAAATCTTGCCTGTCGGCAGATAGGAATCAGAAGGGGGTGTTATGAATTGTTGATGCCCAGTCTGTTATTTGTGCAAAAAACGATTTTTTTAAAAAATCGTTACTTGCCTACCGGCAGGCAGGTAGGGGACATTTTTTTCTTGCCTGCCTACCATCTTTTTGGTGGGACAAATCGCCTTTAATATGTGTTATATGAAGTTCGGCTTGGCAATAATTTCATTTTCTTTTACCTTTCTGGAGGACTATATTCCCAAGTTTATTCGGTTCTACTCTATAAGTATCGAACTCGGCAATATTCTTATGTGTTATTCCTATTTGATATTCTATCCCTCCTCTATGTTGAGGGCTTAAGTATTTATTGTTCTTAATCTCTTCTTTAGACATAACCCAATATACTATCTTATCTATCCATACACCAATAAAAACAAACGCATCAGCCATATCCGCTTTAATCTGTTGATAATTCATCCAAAACGGCTCGTCAGAATCGTATCCTAAAGCCTTCTCCATTATATTGCCTCGCTTTTTCGTATTTATTGCTCGGCAAGCTTTTACTTCTACCTTTATACCTTCAAACCACAGATCATATTGTCCCTCATAAGTGGGGTCGAGATTCCTGTTAGGTTTTTTAAATCTGTTATCTATATCCATAACATGAGGATGACCCCATATTTCTCCAAATGTACGAGGAGCAATCCCGTAAAGTTCTAAATATGGATTGGAAGATACATATTTCTTTCTCAATTCTTCATACTGCTGGAATGTGATAATTTCTTTATCGCGTAAAAACATCAGAATATACTCATATTCATTAAAAGGAAAAACTGATTTTAAACTTCCTAACCTTACAGTAAGCAAATGGTGGTTTTCAGGTTTCAAATTTTTGCTAAGGTTTTTCAAATATTGTTCTAATTGTTTTATGTCCATTTTTGTTTCTCCTTTCCTTTTTCTATTTCGGGAAATGGATTTTGCCACTGCCAACCCGTTTTCCCAGTTTTTCTAAAATGTTCTAATCTTCTAATTGTTATTTCTGCAAATATGGGATCAATATCGAAGGTGTAAACCTTTCTTTTCAACCTTTCGGCCGCAAGTAAAGTTGTTCCAGAATGGGCAAAGAAATCTACAACCAAATCTTTTTCACGACTGCCTGATAAAATTATTCTTTCTATCGCCTTTAAGGGCTTCTGGGCATAACATCCTGGCACATTTTCTTCCATTCTATAAAATACTTGCTGAATATCTACCCATACATTTCCCGCTCTTAGATACTTAGATTTGCTTCGTTCTAAATTTTCTGTGATTTTGCCATTCACTTTTTTGTAATAACCCCTCAATATTTTTGGAATATCTGTGTATTCAGCATCTACATTAAAATCAGGATTACCTTTAATGTAATAAAGAAGTTCCTGTCTGACCCACATCCAGTTTTTCTGTGTCCCATATCCCCTTTGATTTCGCAAGGTGATGAAGTTTTTTGGTTTAAGTTCTTTGAATTCTCTCATCAAGATAATAAAGTCGGGAAGAGGTTGAAGATTATCTTTGTAATCTGCGCCTATCCATATATAGAGGTGGGCATTACTATCCATAATGGATATTGCGTTTTGAACCCATTTTCTTGAAAAATCTAAATATTCGTCTAAATTTAACTTAAAGAGGTTGTTAGTGTTTGCATTTCCTACTATTACATTATAAGGTGGATCATTGATCACTAATTTGGCTTTTTCTACACCGAGTATCTTTTTAATATCTTCTATTTTTGTTGCATCCAATACCCCTACTTTATGCCCATTTACTGGGTCTTTCCATATCTCTCCGTATTTTAGTCTACAAAGGGGTAATATTTTCTTTTGAAGTTCACCATGTAAGTCTAATCGTTCAAGTTCCTCGGTAGTTTTCCCTCTGCTTTCTTCAATAAAGTCTAAATCGGGGAACAAACTCAATTTTTGATTTTCTTTTACTCCCATGATTTTATCTCCTTATCCGCCAAGCCGAATTTCATATAACGTTTAATGTTGGTATCGGTGTAAAAGAAGTTCGGCGAAGCCAAATTTGAACTATGCAAAGCGTAGTCTTTTACACCGTGATAATAATTACCTGTCTGCCGACAGGCAGGAAAGGCGTCAAAATAATTTCTTGCCTGTCTGCCGACAGGCAGGACATGAAATCAATTTGTATTGTATAATTATAACTTGCCTGACGGCAGTCAGGTAACATAATCCCGGGTTTGTCAAGTTCAAATTTTACCCCTATTCACGATTCACTATTCACTGACCCATTCTTGACAAATCGCCTTTAATATGTGTTGTATGAAGTGGCGGTCTTTTTTGATTACTCAACAATTTCTACCTCCACATCAGGCAATTCATTCTTGAGTTTTTCACAGAATAATTTTGCTCTGGCGTATAGAAAATCCTTATAATCTTCAGGCCTGAACTCGTCTCTTTCAATAAATTCTTTGGGAATCAAGTGCGATTTTAGAATGTTATCAAAGTCATCTACACGCTCAAAATCACGGAAATAGTGTAAAGGATTTTTGTCCCCTATTTTGATATTGGTTTTTGCACGTAAATAACAGATATTCATTAAACTGTCTATCGCAACATCTTCAGGCAATCCCTTGACTCTTTCCAAGAAATTACGGGGGTAAATATGGTGTAAATTAGGGGCTTGGGATAATAAGAGATATACATTATCAAGTACCTCTGCGTCAGGATCTGAGAAATCAAGAGGGTTTTGTTTAGCAAGAAATGCAAGGACTGCACGGCTTAATGCACTTCGGTAATAATAACTTGCTTGCACAAGTTTTGTTTTTGAAAGTACAA
>Ga0210016_1005945_pt1 | contig 10034 bp, 5 predicted proteins | sample CryGeyCG2014_300_FD_185454 | JGI IMG/M metagenome (GOLD analysis project Ga0210016, IMG submission 185454) | Groundwater microbial communities from aquifer - Crystal Geyser CG02_land_8/20/14_3.00 (SPAdes) (version 2) | ecosystem: Environmental > Aquatic > Deep subsurface > Groundwater | place...
CACAGAGTTTCTTTCGGCGCCAAGTTTTAAGAAGCGCGCGAATAAACGCGAATGAAAAACAACGCGAATACACGCGAATAATTGTAGTTGCCCGATTTATCGGGCTGATTGTAGTTGCAGACCCTTGGTCTGCCAGATGTCATTGCGAGGTTCCGCGCATTTTGTCATTGTGAGCCCTTCGCTTGTCATTGTGAGTGAAACGAGGAATCTCGGTTTTTACGCTCAGGGTAAACTCCGCGAAACAATCTCGTTTCTAAAAATGTGCGAGATAAACTCCGCCGCGGCAATCCCGTTTTTCCGACGGTAAAAATCCCGCAACCCCTTACCTCAGAAATAAAAAATTTAAAAAATAAAAAAAGTACTTGACAAACATTTAGGTTTTTGTTATAATAATAATAGGTACGAAAAATGTCGTGCCGTAAATCCTGAAAAGGATATTTAAGAAGTTTGAAATAAAGATAAGACCTAACTCAACGAAAAGCAGCAAAAAGTTGAGAAGGAGTTTTTTATCGCTTGTTTTGTTCTTTGAAAACTGAATAGTTGTGATGAGGTTACAAATGTTAATTTCAAAAATGTAGAGCCTATTTTCAAACATATCTAAAAAGATTTTTTTTTGGAGAGTTTGATCCTGGCTCAGAACGAACGCTGGCGGCGTGCTTAACACATGCAAGTCGAACGGGTTTTGGCAGAATATCGCCAGGACTAGTGGCAAACGGGTGAGTAATGCGCAGGTCAACAACCGTCAAGAGGGGGATAACATGGCGAAAGCCGTACTAATACCCCGTAAGACCACAGCCCCTTTGGGGGCAGAGGTAAAAGTTTGAGCGCAAGCTCAGACGCTTGATGACGTACCTGCGTCCTATCAGGCAGTTGGTGAGGTAACGGCCCACCAAACCGATGACGGGTATCCGGCCTAAAAGGGTGAACGGACACACTGGAACTGAGACACGGTCCAGACTCCTACGGGAGGCAGCAGTGGGGAATTTTGCGCAATGGGCGAAAGCCTGACGCAGCGACGCCGCGTGGAGGATGAAGGTTCTTTGAATCGTAAACTCCTTTTACAGGGGACAAAGGGGCAGGGAATAGAGGATAGAGCATAGAGGACAGAAAGGCATTTGACTTTTCTACGCTCTCCGCTCTAATTTCTATTCCCTGCCTTTGATGGTACTCTGTGAATAAGCATCGGCAAACTACGTGCCAGCAGCCGCGGTAATACGTAGGATGTAAGCGTTGTTCGGAATTACTAGGTGTAAAGCGTCTGTAGGTGTCTTGACAAGTTTTGGGTGAAAGCCCCTCGCTTAACGAGGGAATTGCCCAAAAAACTGTCAGGATTGAGTGCGAGAGGGGAAACTGGAATTCCTAGTGTAGCGGTGAAATGCGTAGATATTAGGAGGAACACCAACGGCGAAGGCAGGTTTCTGGCTCGTTACTGACACTGAGGGACGAAAGCGTGGGGAGCAAACAGAATTAGATACTCTGGTAGTCCACGCCGTAAACGATGCTCACTAGTTGTGGGAGGTATCGACCCCTTCTGCGGCGTAGCTAACGCATTAAGTGAGCCACCTGGGGAGTACGGCCGCAAGGTTGAAACTCAAAGGAATTGACGGGGACCCGCACAAGCGGTGGAGTATGTGGTTCAATTCGACGCAACGCGAAAAACCTTACCTGGGTTTGACATACCGGTGGTAAAATCTGGAAACAGAAATGACCCGCAAGGGAGCCGGAACAGGTGCTGCATGGCTGTCGTCAGCTCGTGTCGTGAGATGTATGGTTAAGTCCTACAACGAGCGCAACCCCTGTCCTATGTTGCTAATCCCACCCATCCTGAAACTTAAAAAACAAGCCACTGAATTACAAAGGCGCCACAGGAGCACACAGAAATGACACAGAAAAAACTTCTGTGAAGTTCTGTGACATTCTGTGGCTAAAAAAAGGTTTTAGAATGGGTGGGATGCACTCTTAGGAGACCGCCTCGGTTAACGGGGAGGAAGGTGGGGATGACGTCAAGTCCTCATGGCCTTTATGCCCAGGGCTACACACGTACTACAATGGCCGGTACAGAGCGAAGCAAGACCGCAAGGTGGAGCAAATCGCAGAAAGCCGGCCCCAGTTCAGATTGAGGGCTGAAACTCGCCCTCATGAAGTTGGAATCGCTAGTAATCGCGTATCAGCAGGTCGCGGTGAATACGTTCCCGGGTCTTGTACACACCGCCCGTCACACCATGGAAGTAATCTGCACCGGAAGCCGATGTCCCGATTCCCACCCATCCTGAAACTTAAAAAACAAGCCACTGAATTACAAAGGCGCCACAGGAGTACACAGAAATAACACAGAAAAAACTTCTGTGAACTTCTGTGACATTCTGTGGCTAAAAAAAGGTTTTAGAATGGGTGGGATAGGAAGTCGCCTATGGTATGGGTTATGACTGGGGTGAAGTCGTAACAAGGTAGCCGTACGGGAATGTGCGGCTGGATCACCTCCTTTATAAGGAGAAAAAAGTAAAGGCAATTAAAAATTATCAATTAAAAATTAAAAATTATGGTAAAAAACATTTTTAATTTTACATTTTACATTTTTAATTGTCGTTATTAGGTCGTTCATCACACTATTCAGTTTTCAGAGAATAAACAACAGCAATTAAAAATTATCAATTAAAAATGACAGTGAAACTGTCATTCCCGCGAAACTTGTCCCCGCGAAAGCGGGGAGCGGGAATCCCTGTTTTCACAGGGACGGCGTCTATAGATTCCGTGTCAAGCACGGAATGACACTTCGTGTCATTTTACATTTTTCATTTTTAATTGCCCTTATCGGGCCCATAGCTCAGTTAGTTAGAGCGCACGCTTGATAAGCGTGAGGTGAGTGGTGCAATTCCACTTGGGCCCATTATTGAACAAGTTTTAAAAAGTGGGTAAGTGAATAAGTGGTTAGTAAAAAACTTTCAAACTAATCACCTAACCACATAACAACTTAATCACTCTCTTTTTATTGACGGGGGTGTAGCTCAGTTGGGAGAGCGCGTGCTTTGCAAGCATGAGGTCGCCAGTTCAACTCTGGTCACCTCCACAGATGCAATTAAAAATTGACAGTATTCATACTGTCACCCTGAATTTATTTCAGGGTCTCATAGATGCTGAAACAAGTTCAGCATGACACTTCGTGTCATTTTACATTTTACATTTTTAATTGATTTTATAAGTTCTTTGATAAAATCTTCTTTAAAAGAAGGACTGTCTGATGACAGGATATAGGGTAGAAAAGTGTCTTATCATAAAGGCAATTAAAAATTGAGAATTAAAAATGACAGTGAAACTGTCATTCCCGCGAAAGCGGGAATCTATAGATTCCGTGTCAAGCACGGAATGACACTTCGTGTCATTTTACATTTTACATTTTTAATTGTTTCTTTGTGAGACCAAATAATATGGTCAAGTAGTAAAGGGCGTACAGTGGATGCCTTGGCAGATGAAGACGATGAAGGACGTGGTAAGCTGCGATAAGCGTCGGGGAGGTGCAAACAACCTTTGATCCGGCGATTTCCGAATGGGGGAACCCTTCCTATAGTAATATAGGAAATTCACAACTGAAATTCAAAATAGGTTGTGAAAGGCAACCCGGTGAAGTGAAACATCTCAGTAACCGGAGGAAAAGAAATCAACAGATATTCCGAAAGTAGTGGCGAGCGAAATCGGAAGAGCCCAAACCGTCGTGCTTGCACGGCGGGGTTGTAGGACCGCATGTAGCCCACCCTTCAGGGTGGGTTAACGAGTAAGAAATTCTGGTTTTAGCCGAATGTCTCTGGAAAGAGCGGCAATACAGGGTGATAGTCCCGTAGGCGAAAAAATCAGAACTCGAAGCGGTATCCTGAGTACCGCGGAGCACGTGAAACTCCGCGTGAAACTGCCACGACCACGTGGCAAGGCTAAATACTCTCATCTGACCGATAGTGAACTAGTACCGCGAGGGAAAGGCGAAAAGAAGCCCTGATGGGGAGTGAAATAGAACCTGAAACTGTATGCTTACAAGCTACCAGAGGACTATGATAATAGTGAATGGTGGTTAAGTTGATAAGTGGTTAGTGGTTAGGTTTTTACTTAATCACTTAATCACTCAATCACTTAATCACTATCTGTTGTAATGTCTGATGGTGTGCCTGTTGAAGAATGAACCTGCGAGTTATTGGATCGAGCAAGGTTAAATCTGATGTTAACGCATTAGGTGGAGCCGTAGCGAAAGCGAGTCTGAATAGGGCGTAGTCTTTGTATCTTTGTAGCCCACCCTTCAGGGTGGGTGAGCGAAGCGAGTTCGATTTAATAGACCCGAAGCCAAGTGATCTAACCCTGGACAGGGTGAAGTTACCGTAAAAGGTAATGGAGGCCCGAACTGTTGAGTGTTGAAAAACTCCTAGATGAGCTGGGGTTAGGGGTGAAAGGCTAATCTAACTTGGTTATTGCTGGTTCTCCCCGAAATAGCTTTAGGGCTAGCCTGTTGTGTTTAATATAGGTGGTAGAGCACTGGATAGAGTAGGTACCCTAACCGGGTTACCCAATTTAACCAAACTCCGAATGCCTATATAAACGCTGATTACGCTGATGAAAAGGCGCAGATTACGCGGATTTATCTGTGTAATCTGTGTTAATAATCTGTGTAATCTGCGGTAAAAACAACGGAGTCAGTTCGTGACGGATAAGCGCCACGTGCAAAAGGGGAACAGCCCAGACCGTCGTTTAAGGTCCCAAAATTGATGCTAAGTGGCAAAGGATGTAGAATTGCTCAAACAGCTAGGATGTTGGCTTAGAAGCAGCCATCATTTAAAGAAAGCGTAACAGCTCACTAGTCAAGCGGTTCTGCGCCGAAAATTTCCGGGGCTCAAGTATCATACCGAAAACACGGCTTTGTTTTTCAACTTCGGTTGAAAAACAAGGGGTAGGGGAGCGTTCCGTATTAGTGTGAAGGCATACCGTAAGGAGTGCTGGACGAAACGGAAGTGAGGATGCAGGTATAAGTAGCGAGAAGGCAGGTGAGAATCCTGCCCGCCGAAAATCTAAGGTTTCCTTGAGCAACGTTCGTCGACTCAGGGTTAGTCGGTCCTAAGCCGAGCCCCTCGTTAACGGCAAGTTAAAGGTTAAAGGTTAAAAAAATGTCATGCTGAACTCGTTTCAGCATCTCTATGTGAGACCCTGAAATAAATTCAGGGTGACACTTCGTGTCATTTTAACTTTTCACTTTTTACCTTTAACCTGCCGTTAAGGGGGGGTAGGCGATGGGCATCAGGTTAATATTCCTGAACCGTATCTTAGACGTTATCAGTTTTATGGAGACGCAGAAGGGTAGAGCGGTCCGCGGTTTGAATGTGCGGATTTGCCCCACCCATCCTGAAACTTAAAAAACAAGCCACTGAATTACAAAGGCGCCACAGGAGCACACAGAAATGACACAGAAAAAACTTCTGTGAACTTCTGTGACATTCTGTGGCTAAAAAAAGGTTTTAGAATGGGTGGGGTGACCAGTTGCGAGAAATCGTGATGAAGCGTTTCAACCACGCTGCCAAGAAAATCCATAAAATGAGTTTAGGGTATGTCCGTACCGCAAACCGACACAGGTAGATGGGTAGAGAATACTAAGGCGCGCGATTGAATCATCGTTTAGGAACTCGGCAAACTAACCTCGTAACTTCGGAAGAAGAGGTGCCCGAGTAATGCTGATGGAAAGCAGTCGGATACGGCTGGAGAAGGGGTTATACCCAACACTGCCGGATTCTTATTGTCGGAAATCAGTTTTGAAAGGGTTGCAAGAAAGTGGCCCCTGCGACTGTTTAACAAAAACACAGGACTCTGCTAAAATCGTAAGATGATGTATAGGGTCTGACGCCTGCCCGGTGCTGGAAGGTTAAAAGGAAATGTTAGTCCCGACGCAAGTCGGGGCGAAGCGTTGAATTGAAGCCCCAGTAAACGGCGGCCGTAACTATAACGGTCCTAAGGTAGCGAAATTCCTTGTCGGGTAAGTAAAATTGCCCATACTGGCTTATAACGGTGAAGCCCTAACTCGTTACAACTTACAAGGAGTTGTAGATACGAGTGGGTAATACCGTGGGAAGTTTTCTTCTTATGCTAAAAGAAGAATAACCCCGTAACGACTGAGTCCTGGTTTTAAAAACAGGACGAGATGGATTTGCGAATAGCAAACCATAATACGCCGGTATCTCTGAATGGAGGGATGGCTAATGGATGTAGAAGCATATTTATCAGGATATGCTGATGGAGAAGGTTGCTTTTGTGTAACATTCAATAAAAGCAAAAGGCATAAATTTGGTTGGGATATCAGACCAAGTTTTTCCGTCAGTCAAAATTCCGATAGAGCCGAAATTCTCAGAATGTTCCAGGATTATTTAGGATGTGGTTTTATTAGACCTGATCGTTCGGATAAAACACTCAAATTTGAAGTAAGATGTGTGTCTGATTTGGCGAATAAGGTAATTCCACATTTTAGAAAATATCCATTGCTTTCCAGCAAAAATAAGGATTTTGAAATTTTTGCTGAAATCTGCAATAAAGTAAATAAACAGGAACATCTCAAAGAAAATGGTTTCGGAGAAATAGTCCAGTTGGCATTAGCATTAAATCCTTCCGGTAGGAAGAAATTTCCTAGAAAAGAGATAAAGATATAGTCTATGCCCTGAGTAATCGGGGAACAACATGAAGTTCCGACCTGCACGAATGGCGTAACGATGGGGGCGCTGTCTCAACGATGAATTCGGCGAAATTGTGCTGTCAGTGAAGACGCTGACTACCCGCAACAAGACGGAAAGACCCCGTGGAGCTTTACTGCAATTTAATTTTGAATTACGGGATTGTCTGCGTAGAATAGGTGGGACCCTTTGAAGGTTCGCTTTCGGGCGGGCTGGAGGGGACAGTGAAATACCACCCTGATATTTCTGTGGTTCTAACTTTGTCCCATGAATCTGGGCGAAGGACATAGTTTGATGGGCAGTTTAACTGGGGCGGTTTTCTCCTAAAATGTAACGGAGAAGTTCAAAGGTCACCTCAGCGCGAATAGAAATCGCGCCTTGAGTGCAAGGGCATATGGTGGCTTGACTGCGAGACGTACATGTCGAGCAGGTGCGAAAGCAGGACCTAGTGATCCGGCGGTTTGAAAGTGGAATTGCCGTCGCTCAACGAATAAAAGCTACCCCGGGGATAACAGGCTTATTTCCTCCAAGAGTCCATATCGACGAGGAAGTTTGGCACCTCGATGTCGGATCACCCTATCCTGGGGCTGGAGTAGGTCCCAAGGGTTTGGCTGTTCGCCAATTAAAAGGGTACGTGATCTGGGTTCAGTACGTCGTGAGACAGTACGGTCCCTATCTGTTGTGGGTGATATGAAATTTGAGAGGAGTTGATCATAGTACGAGAGGACCTGATTGAACGAACCTCTGGCGTACCGGTTGTCGTGTCAACGGCAACGCCGGGTAACCAAGTTCGGACGGGATAAATGCTGAAAGCATCTAAGCATGAAACCCACCTCAAAACAAAATTTCACAAATCGCTGCTTTCAGCAGCGATGTTGATTTTTAACATCGCCACCGAAGGTGGCGATTAAGAAGGCCACTTGTAGATTACGAGTTTGATAGGCAGGGGGTGTAAGCACCGCAAGGTGTTGAGCTGACCTGTACTAATCGGCCGTTCGACTTGGCCATATTATTTGGTTTTATTAAGGCAGTAAGTGGGAAGTGGGAAGTGGGAAGTGGTTTTGGTTTAACTACTCCCTACTTACTACTGCCTACTTTCCGATGTTTATTGGAGGGACAATGGAACCCGATGTGTTGAAAGACATTTATCAGTTGGTTATGGCTCTTGGAATTATCATAGCGGTAAGTAATGTGATGGTAATTATCAAGTTGTTTGATGTTTCAAGAACCCTGAAAATAATTTTTTCCTTGAAAAAATTATGACATAAATTTTTGATTTTAATCAAAAATTTATCCCGGCGGTGTTTCCGGTGGGGCAACACCTGTTCCCATTCCGAACACAGAAGTTAAGCCCACCAGGGCCGATGGTACTTAGGGCTAATTCGCCCTCGGGAGAGTAGGTCGCCGCCGGGATTTCATTTTAAGGCAGAGAATAGGGGATAGAGAATAGAGATTAGGAGATTAGGAGATTAGGAGATTAGGGAACATCTGGTTTAACCCTAATTTCTATTCTCCATTTTCCAATCTCTGTTGTTAATAGTCAAAGAAAGTTGGGGCCACCGTTGCGGCTTAAAAAATACTTATATGGATAACCCAGCCGAGACAAAGGAAGGTATCTTCTTTTGCGTTCTCAAAGAAGATATTTTTTTTAAGAGGAATAGAAGCAGATAAACGCGGAAAGGAATAGAAGCGGAAGTGTCATTCTGAACGGAATGAAATGAAGTGAAGAATCTCAAAGCGAGATGTTTCGCTACCGCTCAACATGACATCTGCGTCCATCAGCGTAGTGTTCAGCGTAAATCCGCTTCTATGTTGTTAAAATGATTAAAACAAAACAACAAAAACAGGAGTTCGTCCAATCGTTTGAAAAAGAAATAACTGCGGCTAAAAATTTTTGTTTTGCCGGGTATCAGGGTCTGACGGTTAAAGAACTTGACGACCTGCGTAAAAAAGTAAAATCCACCGATGCGGAGTTCCGCGTTATTAAAAACCGCCTCGTCGCAAAAGTCCTCAAAAATCTTAAAATTAATAATTTTGACGAACATCTCAAAGGGGCAACGGCAATAATTCTTGAAAACGGCGACCCGATTAAGACAATTAAAACGCTTTCTGTATTCTCAAAAAATAACAATAAATTGAAAATAAAGGCAGGTTATTTTGATAATAAATTTTTGTCGGCGCAGGATGTGTCAAGAATTGCCTCGCTGCCGGAAAAAGCGCAACTCGTAGCACAGGTTGTTTTCGGCATTTCATCGCCGATTGTTCGTCTGATGAATGTTTTGACCGCACCGATGAGGAATTTGGCAGGAGTATTGAAAACGGCAGGATTAAAAAAGTGAGATTATAAATATGGAGATTGTTAAATTTGAGGAAGTAGCGAATAAAGTTATTGAGATAAGAGAAGAAAAAGTCATTCTTGACAGCGATGTGGCTGAACTTTACGGCGTTAAGACAAAAGAAATAAATCAAGCGGTATCTAATAACTCAGATAAGTTTCCAAGGAATTATGTTTTTGAACTTACGAGGGAAGAGAAAACGGAGGTGGTCAAAAATTTTGACCACCTCGGCAGGATTAAATTTTCTCCGCATTTACCCAAAGCATTTACCGAGAAGGGGCTTTAATTGTGGTAAAAAACATTTTTAACTTTTAATTTTTAATTGATAATTGCTGTTAGGTTCTGTAACGCAAAAAATGGTAGCCACAGAATGGCACAGAAAAACACAGAATTTTTATACAAAGAGTGAATTAAAGAGATTAATTCTTTAACTTTCAGTGAAGTTCTGTGACATTCTGTGGCTAAAAGACGCCACAGAATCACACAGAAAAACACAGAAGAAAGTCTTTGACAGGTTTAAACTATAAGTCAAGGTTTTAATCTGTGAAATTCTGTGACATTCTGTGGCTGAATTACAGAACCGGATGTTAAATGGGGGTGAAAAAAATGGCTACAAACGGAAAGGACGATATTTTGGAAGCGATTGCTAAGATGACCGTTATTGAATTAGCGGACTTAGTCAAGGCGCTTGAGGAAAAGTTCGGTGTTTCTGCGGTTTCTTTTGCGGCAGGACCTGCGGCAGCATCTGCCGATAGCGGTGCAGCGGCTGAGGAAAAAACGGAGTTTTCTGTAATTTTGACTTCTGTCGGTCAACAGAAAATCAGTGTGATTAAAGCGGTTCGCGAGCTTACGGGTCTGGGTTTGAAAGAGGCAAAAGACCTTGTTGAGGCCGCGCCGAAACCGGTCAAAGAAGGTCTCCCGAAAGCGCAGGCTGAGGAAATCAAAAAGAAACTTACGGAAGCGGGTGCAGTTGTTGAAATTAAGTAATCACGAATAACACATCACGAAT
>Ga0210016_1005949_pt1 | contig 10030 bp, 10 predicted proteins | sample CryGeyCG2014_300_FD_185454 | JGI IMG/M metagenome (GOLD analysis project Ga0210016, IMG submission 185454) | Groundwater microbial communities from aquifer - Crystal Geyser CG02_land_8/20/14_3.00 (SPAdes) (version 2) | ecosystem: Environmental > Aquatic > Deep subsurface > Groundwater | place...
AGTAAACATCTGCTATAATTTAAAATTGGTAATTGAAAATTGTTATCATGCCCTCGTAGCTCAATAGGATAGAGCAGTTCCGTCCTAAGGAAAAGGTTGGGGGTTCGACTCCTCCCGGGGGCACAAGAAAATTTGTCTAGCTGTTTAAAGATGATATAATAGAAGTATGGCTGAATCGAATATGAAGAATTATCAAAAAAGAGTTATATTTCCGAAAGGAGAACAGAAAATTTTTCTAGAGAACGCAAATAATAAATTAAACTTAGAAGAATTAGCTAAATTGAGTGGAGTAAGTACAAGGTCACTAATTGATTGGAAAGGAGAAAAATATTCAATTTCAGTGCGTGCATTTCAAGGGATATGCCAAAAGTTAAAAATTTCTCTTCCAAAAAATATTCAAATAAAGGACCCTTTCTGGTACACGTCCCTTGGATCATCAAAAGGAGGAACTGCAGTTTATAAAAAATACGGAAGAGTAGGAGGAGATCCTGAATATCGAAGGGAAAAATGGTATGAATGGTGGAACAATGCAGGGAGGTTCAAAAAACATCCTATCATTAATAATCTCTCAGTTCGTCGGCCCTCCAAGTCTTTTAAATTAGCTGAATTTATCGGTATCCTTTTAGGAGACGGCAGTATCACCAAAAGACAAATATCAATAACGCTTCATAAAAGTGACGATCGGGATTTCTCAATGCATGTTAGAGACCTAATGAAGCAACTTTTTTCGGTTGACCCTTCTCTCTACAAAAGAAAAAGGGAGAATGTAGTTAATCTTGTAATTTCAAGATCGAAGCTTGTAAAATTTTTTCATGAGATGGGATTACCTACAGGGAGCAAAGTAAAACACCAAACAGATATCCCCTTGTGGATTAAGAAATCAGCTCGGTTTACAAAAGCTTGTCTGAAAGGGTTATTTGATACCGATGGCTGTTTCTATATTGATAAACATTTATATAAGGGGAAGGTGTATTATAATAGCGGTATGAATTTTACGAACCGTTCTTTACCGATTCTCTCATTTTTTAAAGAGAACCTCAAAAAGTTTGGTTTTCATCCGACACAGAAAACAAAATTTAGCGTGTTCTTAAGAAGGGAGGAAGAAATTGTGGAATATTTCGAAATAATCAGTACAGCCAATAAAAAGCACTATAGAAAATTTCAAGAATATTTTAAAAATAAATACGGAAGGGTACCGAAGTGGTCATAACGGCGTCGCCTCGAAAGCGAATGGTCCTGTAAGGGCACGTGGGTTCGAATCCCACCCCTTCCGCCAATATTTACCCTTTAGCTAAAACTAAACCAATCACTTTTTTGGCGTTGTTTTGTTTGAGAGTTTTTGCCGCTTCTTCCATGGTGGCACCAGTGGTATAAACATCATCAAGCAAAATAATTGTTTTGTTGCGTATGCTTTCTTGGTTGTTAACTTTAAAAATATCTTTGACATTCTCTTTCCTTAGATCGGAATTCTCTAAACTGACTTGGGGCGAATTATTAACAACTCTTAATAAAATATCTGTCTCACACGGGAGATAAAAATAATTGGCTATCTCTTTGGCTATTAACTCGGACTGATTAAAACCTCGCTGCCTCTTCTTTTTTAAATGAAGGGGTAAAGGGATAATTAATAAATTATCTTTAGGAAGTTGCGAAAAGAAATAACTTTGCTCTAAAAATTTAATCATTAATAAAGATAAAGGTTGGCTAAGGCTGGTAATTTTATTATATTTAAAATTATGGATAGTTTCTTTCAGGATGTTATTCTGATATGACGAAACCACGCCTAAAGCTTCAAGTTTTGTCTTTTGCCGGCAATATTGATGGAGAGTTCTATCTGAAGTCAATTTTCTCTGGCATATTGGACAAATAAAATCATCAAAAATAGGTATTTGCTGAAAACAACTTTCGCAAAGAGGATAATCATTTTCTACTTCTTTTTGGCAATAAAGGCATTGCCAAGGGAAAAGCAGATCTAAAAGAAAATTAAGAACCTGTCTCGCTTTGCTCGGCAGAACCTTTTTTCTCACTTCGTTCGAAATAAAAAAACGGTGGGGCATAGTTTTTGTATCTTGTATTTTGTATCTAGTATCTTGTATAATATATTATATCTCTATGGGGTTTTTTAATCAAAATTTATTTTTAGGCATAGATATTGGCACCACTTCTCTAAAAATAGCGGAGCTGAGAAAAACCGGTGGGAAGATTGAATTATCGAATTACGGCATTTTAGAAAAATACGGGCATTTGGAAAGAATAAATGACGCTATTCAAACTTCTACTTTTAAACTTTTAGAAGAAAGCACTGCTTTGTTATTAAAACAGTTAATCCGGACTGCTAAACTTGATGCTGTTACCTCTTATATGACTTTACCAGGCTTTTCTGGTTTTGTTTCTTTGATAGATTTCCCAGAAATGAAAGAAAAAGAATTAGCCAAAGCTATCCGTTATCAAGCTGGCCAATATATCCCTATGTCTTTAGAAGAAATGACTTTGGATTGGCAAATCATTGAACAAGAAAATGATAGAATGCAAGTGCTTTTAATGGCTGTGCCTACAGAGATTGTTCAGAGATATGTGAAGACAGCAGCATTGGCGAAACTTAATCTTAGGGGATTAGAATTAGAAACAGTGGCTATAGCTCGATTACTGGGCATAAAAGAAAAAAGCCCAGCTATTGTAGTGGATATTGGTGGCAGAACAACTTCTATTAGCGTCATTGACAAAGGTAGTCTTCGGCAAACTCATAATATTGATACTGCTGGCGGTGATTTAACTCAAGTCATTTCCAGTGGTTTAGGGATTAGCCCTCTGAGAGCTGAAGAAGTCAAAAAAACTTCTGGCTTAGATTCACAGTATCAAGGCGAGATAGCTCTTTTAAAACTTTTAACTCCGCTTTTGGATGTGATTAAAAGAGAAATAGAAAAATCTATTAATAATTATTATCTTCAATCCAAACGAAAAGTAGAAAAAATTATCTTAACTGGCGGTGGCGCTAATTTGAATGGTTTAGATAAATATTATTCTGACTCATTACTGATGCCAGTAGTAAAAGGCGATCCTTTTAGCTGGGGTCTTATTGCTTATCATCCTAATCTCGCTCCTATTATTAAAGAAATTGGCACTAATCTCACTGCTGCCTGTGCTGTAGCCTTTAAAAATTTATAAAGGCTTACCCCTCACTTGGAAAGCACAAGATTTCATCTTTTGGGGCGAAGCCCCTCACTTGAAAAAGATCGGCTATCGCCAGAAAAATAATAAAATTAATCTTTTCCAAGTGAGGGGCGAAGCCCAGTGCTTTCCAAGTGAGGGGCTTGCTTGACAGCAAAAAATTTTATATAATATAGAAAATGAATCAATTTGATTACGATTCGCTGAAAACAACAAAATTACCTCCGGCTTGGCCAAAAGGTCTTTTAACCTTTGTTTTTATTATTTGTCTTTTAGCTTCAGGCACGGCTTTTGGTTTAAATTATTACAATGGACTTCAAAATAAAAAACTTGAAACTTTAAATACTCAATTCCAAGATTTAAGAGCCACTTTTCCTGTTAGCCAGGAAGAAGAAATAGCTGTTTTCGAAAAGAAATTAACCAATTTAGAAAAATTACTGGGTAGTCATATTTACTTTTCTAATGTTTTGGCTCTTTTGGAACAAACTACTCATCCTCAAGTGTATTATACTAATTTAGATTATTCTTTGGAGAAGAACTCTTTAATTTTGGAGGGGGTGGCTAAGAATCAGCAAATTTTAAGCGAGGCAGTCAATGGTTTTGTTAATGATTCAAAAAATATTAAAATGGTAATTTTGAGAGATATGAAAGTCAATACTGATAAGACAGTCCAGTTTCATTTAGAGCTTTTGCTTCAGTCTCAAGTTTTACAATATCAACCTCCAGCTCAAGTTAATCCTAAAATATGAGGGAAACTACCAAACAAAATTTGTCTATTATCATCATTACGATTTTAATCGCTGCTTCTGTTTATGTTTTTATTAATTTTATCAGGCCGGAGATGGAACAAAGAAAAGATTTAATAGCTAAAATTAATGAGGCTCAGGAAAAAATCAAAATACTAAAGGATTATCAGGAAAAATTTAATGTCTTAACTCAGAATTATCAGAACTTGGGAGATAAGATTGAAATGATTAATCAGGCTTTACCCAATGAGTCTCAAACCGCTCAAGTTTTAGCTACTTTAGATGCTATTTCTAAAAAAACAGGTCTTCCCTTAAATAGTCTTAATTTCAATACCCAAACAAAAGATAATTACAATGTTTTAGAAATTAAAACTGATTTTAATGCGAGCTATGATACTTTTAAAGTTTGGCTCGGGGAAATAGAAAAAGAATTGCGACTTTTTGATTTAAATAAAATTAACATTAAAGTAGTGTCTTCGCCTAGTTCTTTAGGAAAGAAAACTAAAACCAGCTCTTCTTCTCCTCTGCAATTTAGTTTAGATTTATTAACCTACTACCAAATTTAATTTATGGCCATTGAAATCAAACAAGAAAAAAAAGGTAGTCCTCTCATTTGGATAATTATCATCGTGGTGGTTTTAGCTATTGGTTTTTGGTTTGTGATTAATTTTTTGAGGCCAGAAGAAATTTTACAAAAACCAAAAATAGAAGATGTCCTTCCTTCCTCTGCTTCCCAAGAGCTGATTAAAGCTAATCTTAACATCGACAGCATTTTAAGCAATCAAATTTTTCAAACTTTAGCCCCTCATATCACCTGGCCTTTAGTTTCTCCTACTTTGGGCCGCCAGAATCCCTTCAAACCATTCTAAAGGGCTTTCTACAAATTTTGGAGCCATTAGGTGAACAAAATTTGTTTAGAAAACCTTTACCCCGTTAGAAGTTTGGCGCTAATCTTTCGTTTAAAGATAGCCAAAGCCGCAAAGGCGGCTTCGCCTTAAGACTTTCTTATATCAATAATTATTGTTGAACTTCTAACGGGGTGCTCAATGTTGTAATAAAAATTTCTTCACTCAACATTGAGTTTTCCTGTCTGCCGACAGGCAGGGCTCGAAATTTTTCACAACATTGGCATGATACAAGAGGAACTATTTCTTTCCACCTTGATTCAGAAAGGCTTGATTAAAGAAGACCAAGCACGACAAATTTTATTAGAAGTGAAAACTACCAATAAAAGAGCAGAAGAAATTCTTTTAGATAAAAATTTAGTTGATGAAAAAACAACCGCTCAAATCAAGAGTGCGTTATTTAAATTACCAACCAAATTTTTTGCCAAAAATGAAATTGTTTCTCAAAGTATTTTAAATTTAGTGCCAGAAGATACTGCTCGCCATTATAGTTTTATTGCCTTAAATAAAGAAGGCAATGTCCTTGATATTGGCATGGTTTATCCAGATGACTTGAAAGCCCAAGAAGCAGTCAAATTTATTGCTAGTCGCTTAGATTTTACTATTAGGGTTTTTATCATTACTCTTTCTGATTTAAAAAATCTTTTAAAACAATATCAAACTTTTACTGAAGAGTTCAATAAATTAGTAGAAGATTTTCAAAAGAGATTCAGCGCCCCAAAAACTAAACCCAGTTATCAAATTATTGATATTGAATCAACTCAAGGAGTGGTGGCGGAAGAAGCGCCCATTATTCGTTTATTTGCTTCAATTTTAAAACAAGGAGTTCGTTCCCGGGCTTCCGATATCCATATTGAACCGGAAAGAAATAAATTAAGAGTACGTTTTCGTATTGATGGTAATTTAGCTACTAGTTTATACCTACCTTCAGCCATTCATCAACCGATTATTAGCCGGATTAAAATCATGGCTAATTTGAAAATTGACGAAACGCGGATGCCCCAAGATGGACGATTTTTTTCTCTGATTGATGATAAAGAAATTGATTTTCGTATCTCCACTTTCCCCACTGCTTTAGGAGAAAAAGTGGCCATTAGAATTTTAGATCCAACTGTGGGTTTAAAAACTGTTCACGAATTAGGTTTAGAAGGTAAGAACTTGGCTATTTTAGAAGAGGAAATGAGAAAACCTTATGGGATGATTCTTTTAACTGGTCCTACTGGTTCTGGAAAAACCACGACTCTTTACGCGATTTTGCAAGTTTTAAATCAGGATAAAGTCAATATTATCAGTTTAGAAGATCCAGTAGAATATACCATTGAAGGCGTGAACCAATCCCAGGTTCTGCCAGAAATTGGTTATACTTTTGCCCGAGGCTTGCGCCAGATGGTACGGCAAGATCCTGATATTATTATGGTAGGAGAAATCCGGGATAATGAAACCGCAGAATTGGCAGTGCATTCTGCTTTGACTGGCCATTTAGTTTTATCAACTCTGCATACCAACAACGCCGTCGGAGTTGTCCCAAGATTAATAGATTTAGGCGTGGAAAGATTTTTAATTCCTTCATCTTTAAATTTAATGCTGGCTCAACGTTTAGCTCGAAGATTATGTCCTGATTGCAAAGAACGAATTTTAGCTAATCCAGCTGAACAAAAAATAATTGAAGATAATCTTTCCACTTTACCTAAAGATATTAAAGAATCTCTCCCTTACAAACCACCTTATTATATTTATAAATCAAAAGGCTGTCCTGCTTGTAATAACAAAGGTTATTTAGGACGTTTTGGTATTTTTGAAATAATGAGAATGACTCCTGAATTAGAGCAAATTATTTTGACCCAACCTTCTCAAGAGAGATTAATGGCCGAAGCCAAGCGCCAGGGCATGATTACCTTGCGCCAGGATGGAATCATCAAAGTCTTAGAAGGAATAATATCTTTAGAAGAAGTTTTAGCCATTACGGCAAAATATTAAAAGAGGTGATAATAAACACCTCTTTTTTAAATTATGCTAAATAATAGGAAAGAATCTAAAACATTTATTAATCTAGGAGTAGTTTTAAATGATAAAAAGGAAGTATTAATGATTAGAAGGAGGGTGTTGGAAAAAGGAAAAGATAATTCAGTTCTAGAATGGGCTTTTCCCGGAGGAAGGCAAAGATTAAATGAAACACGTCAAGAATCAATAAAAAGGCACATTTTATCTGAAACTGGTTATGACATTCAATGGGATAGACAAATTGATTTAGCTTTTCATCCCGAGATCCCAGTATTTATTGCTTATCATCTTTGCTCTTTAGTTTCGCCAGACCCTGTTGCTAAACCCCAAGAATCCCATGAAATAGCAGAAATTAAATGGGTGAAACCAGAAGATATTAAAAAGCTTATTTCTACCACTTTAAATCCTAAAGTGGCCAATGAATTAGGAATTTAGTTTTTATTTAATGGCTTGACAAAGCCAGTTTTTTATATAGCAGAGACGAGAAATGAATCACGAGGGAGATATTGTTCCACCTTGTTATTTGAAATTTAGCTCTTGACAAGGTGATTAAAAAAGGTAATAATTAATCTATCATTCAGCTCCTTGAAAAGTGAATATTTCAGAATTTCGGAGCTTCCCGAAACTCTTGATGTTCAAGGAACTAAGTGAAATTTTATGATAGGAGGTGATAAGGATGGACGGACGTATGCGTAAAATACCAATTAGCACTACGAAACAGATTTCGACTAAGGTACATGTTGGTGTTTTCTCAGTCGTTCATGGCAAGCATGGTTCACTTGAAAAGCTTGGCACACGTGCGGCAAACACAAAATGTGCTGGCGAATGCACTTGTCGTTGTTGCAAGTAGTACAAGCACACTGATACGGGCGGCATTATGTTGTAGCTCGCCCGTATCATATTTACAGTAGAAGGAGGTGAAGTTATGAATAAACTTATCCAACTTAAGGCGCCGATCTCTGTGAATTTTGAAACGACGCAAGTCTGCAATCTTCACTGTAGTTTTTGTTTCAGTAATTCGGCGACGTATCACCATAAGAATCCACCACTGGAACGTGTAAAGCGTGTTATCGATGCTCTTGCCGAAGCCGAAGTATTTGAAATTCGTTGGTTTGGTGGCGAGTTTATGGCTTTGAAGGGTTGGGAAGAAATTGTCGCCCACGCTTTCGCTAAAGGTTTCTTTATGGCTTTTGTGTCAAATGGGACACTTATGACACGTGACTCAGCAAAGACTTTAGCACGCTATGGTATTACTGGTGGGGCAATGTCTGTCCATGGTCCTGAAGCTATACATGATCAAGTAGTTGGTGCTCCGGGTGCGTTTTGTAAGACCATCGAGGGTATTCGAAATTGCTGGGAAGAAAATATCGGTATCACGGTACTTTTCACGCCAACACAGATAAATTTCCGTTCTCTTTACGATCTTGCTCGATGGCTTAAAACAAATAATGTTCCGGTAACTGAAATCGGTGTTGGTCGATTATGTCCATCTGGTGAAGCAATCAAGGACTGGAATAAAAGACGGTTAACACTTAACGATTACAAATATTTATTTAAAGTTATGCGAAAAGTCTATCAAGATTTTGGTATTCATGTGTATATGGGAGATGCTTTTCCTTTATGTGTTCTTCCATATAACGATTGGCAACTGGTAACTGGATGTTGGCAGGGCACTGGTTTTGCTCAAGTATCCTATACAGGCGGAATAAAATCATGTTCGATTTTAGCTGATTCATACGGCAATATTCTAGAAAAACCTCTTATTGATATTTGGACAGAGTCTCTACAAACTATGCGCTCTCTTAAACATCTACCATATCAATGTCGGTTATGTCCTCACTTTTGTGGCGGTGGTTGTTCAGCGTCTCGATTTACTAATAAACTTTATGGACCAGATGAATTTATTCCAACCCCAGAAGAAGAAAATATTTTTACATTGGCGCATCGGATACCTGGCCTATTAAATTTCTACATCCGAAGCAATTTAGATCGCGGGAAAACATGGAATGAAAATTTTCTCCAAAGCAAGTTTTTACCAGCAACTAATGTAAAACCGCATATTAATTGTCAGTTTCGAATTCGAAAGGATATAGAAGGGTATATTGGATTTTTTAAAGGTAGAGGCATCCTTACTTTTAATGAAACAGCCGCGCGTATTATTCAACTTATAGATGGTCAACATTCTATAGAAGATATTATTAATATAATTGAGAAAGAATATCCGAGAGATACACAGATACGTAAAAATATACTTTCATTTTTGCAATCCATTAATCGTGGAGAATTTCTCACATTTAGCAACTCATAGAGGGGGTAGATGTATTACTCCCTCTTTTTTATTTGGGATAATTCATGATATAATTTATCTATGTCCTCAGTTAGTTTTTTTTATACAAAAAGGCAGGAAAAGAAATATTGTCTTGAACTTTTTAAAGAAAAGGATTGGTTTAAAAGTGAACGATTTCCTGTATTTTTGCCTCAAAATATTACTGATATTGAAAAAGAGATTTCTGATGCAAATAAATTATTAAAACAAAATATTATTCGTTTACGAAAAACCTGGAAACAGTTTGAGAAAAAGTATTTTCAGATAGTTAAAACCTTTCATTATGGAAAACTTTCATCGCGATATATATGTTATATAAGCTGTTTTGGGCCACAGGGTAAATATTGTCATCCTAATAAGTTATATATTCGTTTACGAACTAAAGATGATATAAACCAAGCTCCTATAACTATTGGTCATGAGCTTCTTCATTTAATATTTTATGATTTCTTCAAATCTAAAAAGCTGAATTATTATGAATGTGAAGGAATGGTTGACGCCCTAATATTAAGTAGTAATCTTTCTAAAATTTTTCCTAGGTATCAAAAACAGTCAATCGGAAAAGTGCGTTATAAATTATTAAAAAAGATTTTATCGTAAGAAGTTTATTTCATTACTTCCTTTGATAAAACATCATTTATTCTTAGCCAATATTTGAGTTAACTGTTCGATTTTTTTCTCCAATTTATCTAAATATTTATTATGATTACTAGAGAATGGTTTGTTTGTTTTCAAGATTATTTTTTCACAGAAATGATCAAAATCCCAAAGTATAAGATGTATTAATTCATGAACGATGGTTTCTTCTTCGTTCTTAAAAGGATTTTGACTTAGCAAAATAACAGCTTTTTTCTTATTCAGATACACTTTTATATCACCACTTT
>Ga0210016_1005951_pt1 | contig 10029 bp, 10 predicted proteins | sample CryGeyCG2014_300_FD_185454 | JGI IMG/M metagenome (GOLD analysis project Ga0210016, IMG submission 185454) | Groundwater microbial communities from aquifer - Crystal Geyser CG02_land_8/20/14_3.00 (SPAdes) (version 2) | ecosystem: Environmental > Aquatic > Deep subsurface > Groundwater | place...
TGTACAATAGGAATTGTGTTGGAGAATGGTGGAATTATATTTTATGATGAGGTAGATAAAGCAGTAAACTTTTATTTAAAAGGAGGTTCTGAGTCCACTAATAAAAAGATTTTTAATGGTAATTTTGATACGGAAATATTCAAACTACACGAAATAGGCATAAATAATTCAACTAAAAATGAGGATCAACCTATTGTTGAAGATGAAACCATAGAATTGACCACTAAAATAACTTTATTGAGTGAGAATCCTGAACGCTACCATATAACTTATCATTTATTTAATGAAATGGGGGAAGCCTTATTTTCTTTTGGAAATTCTCAAAGTAATATTGCATTGTTAAGGAATTTAAATATTTTAACTTGTTTTATACCAAAATCATTTTTACAACCAGGCCAATATTTTTTATCTCTTTTTATTATTGAAGATAAATATAAGGCTATATTTGTTGAAAAAGATATTTTAAGTTTTACTATAATAAATGCACAGAGAGAAATTGGTGTTTATATGGGTAAAGAACCTGGTTCAATAAGGCCCGCTTTTAAATGGAAAATAGCAAAAACAAATGATTAATGTAACTAAAACTTTTTTACCGCCGCAAGAGGAATACAACGCTATTTTAAAACGCGCTTGGGATAAAAACTGGATAACCAACAGGGGTGTTTTGGTGCAGGAATTGGAAGAAAAGCTAAAACAATATTTGGGCATTCCTCATATCATAGCCACCACCAACGGCACATTACCCTTACAAATTGCCATAAAGGCCTTACAGCTTACCGGTGAAATTATTACTACGCCTTTTAGTTATGTGGCAACCACAGCAAGCATTGTTTGGGAAGGGTGTAGGCCGGTTTTTGTGGACATTCACCCAAATTATTTAACCATAGACGAAACCAAAATTGAAGCGGCCATTACCAACAAAACATCGGCTATTTTAGCAACGCACGTTTTTGGCAATCCTTGTCATGTGGAGGCCATTGAAGCCATAGCAAAAAAGCACCACCTAAAAGTAATTTATGACGCGGCACATAGTTTTGGCGTAAAATACAAAGGAAAATCCATTTTTAATTATGGCGATGTAAGCACCTGCAGTTTTCATGCCACCAAACTGTTTCATACCGGCGAAGGCGGGGCGATGTTTGCAAATACAGAGGAATTAATAAACACCTTGTTTTACCATCATAATTTTGGGCATAAAACTCAAGAAACTATTCAGGGCATAGGAATTAATGCCAAGATGAGTGAATTGCAAGCAGCAATGGGTTTGGCGATATTGCCTTATCTGGAAACAATTTTAAAAGAAAGAAAAAGAGTAGTTGATTATTACGATAATAATCTCGATTTTTCTAAATTGCTTAAATTAAAAATAAGAGAAAAAACGGATTGGAATTTTAGTTATTTTCCAATACTTTTTCAAAGTGAAAAACAAATGCTAAAAGTAAAAGCGATGTTGAATGAACAAGATATTTTTCCTCGGAGGTATTTTTATCCCAGCTTGAATACTTTATCTTATGTAAACAGTATAGATTTTCCTATTTCAGAAAGTATTTCAACTAAGGTTTTATGCTTGCCCTTATATCATGATTTAAAAGAAACAACAATTTTAAAAATTTGTAAAATTGTAAATGCAGCAGTATGATAGTAGCCATTATGCAACCCTACTTTTTTCCTTATATTGGCTATTTTCAATTAATTAATGCCGTTGATGTTTTTATAATTTATGATGATGTTAATTATATAAAAAAGGGTTGGATTAATAGAAACCGTATTTTAGTAAACGGACAAGTTCAATTGTTTACCATTCCACTTATTGAAGCCAGCCAAAATAAACATATTTCTGAAATTGAATTAGTTGGTGATTTAAAATGGAAAGGTAAACTGCTTAAAACCATAGAATTTAATTATAAAAAAGCTCCTTATTTTAAGGATATTTATCTATTAATTGAATCAATTGTTTTATTTGAAGAGCCAAATCTATCAGCATATATTCATAACAGCTTAATACAAATTTGCCGGTATTTGGATATAAACACAGTGATTGAACCAACAAGTGCAAAATATCAAAATGGACATTTAAAAGCTGCTGATAAGATAATGGATATCTGTTTGCAGAAAAAAGCACAAATGTATATAAATCCCATTGGTGGTGCTGAATTGTATGATAAACAAGTGTTTATGAAAAATAATATACAATTAAATTTTATTCAATCAGAAAAAATTGAATACAAACAATTCAATAATGAATTTGTACCTTGGCTTTCAATAATTGATTTGTTGATGTTTAATTCCAAAGATGAAGTTAGAGACTTACTTTCAAAATATTCTTTAATATGAACATAGAATTTTATCAATATAACTTAGGCCAATTATTTAATTCTATTGCAATAGAGCGCGATGGGCATACGGCATTGAAATTTCCGAATGGAGAATTATATACATATTATCAATTAAATACTTTATCAAACCAAATTGCACATTATTTAATCAAAAAAGGGATAAGAAGAAATGATGTAATAGCCATTTTGAACAATAAATCAAATGTCTCTTATGCCATCATGATAGCTTGTTTGAAAATTGGTGCCATCTACACAAATTTAGATCCAAAAAGTCCAATTGAACGATTTAAGAAGATGTTGGGTTTATGTTCTCCAAAATTATTGTTTTATTATGGATTGAAAGATAATTTGACTGTTGCCAATGAATTTAACTTTATTGATGTTGATGGAATTAATTACCAGGAGCAACCATTTTTACAAACCATTGCATCAAATCCAGTTATGCTGCCATCTTGTAATACTGAAGTGACATCAAATACTCCGGCTTACATAATGTTTACTTCGGGTTCTACTGGTTTTCCTAAGGGAGTTCTGATAACTCATGCCAATATAATTAACTTTATAAATTGGACGAAAATTACTTATTCATCAACCTTCGACGATGTTTTTACGAATGTTAATCCGATGCATTTTGATAATTCTGTTTTTGATTTTTATGCTTCCTTATTTACTGGAGCTTCTATAATCCCCGTAAGCGAACAATTAACTCGTAATCCACGCAGACTTTTAGATGCTTTGAATACAGTTTCTCCAACAATCTGGTTTAGTGTCCCTTCCATGTTTGTTTTTGTGCTTAACATGCGAGCACTAAAGGATAGCGATTTGCCTACCTTGCGCATTGTTACTTTTGGTGGCGAAGGATTTCCAAAAAATCAACTTCGAATATTGTGGTCAAAATGGTCAGACCGCGTTACTTTTATTAATGTTTATGGACCTACTGAGTGCACGTGTATTTGTTCATCATATACAGTAACCAATGATGATATCGAAAATGATGAACTTTTGCCACTCGGTCCAATTGCACCAAATTTTTACGCCCTTGTTTTAGGCGATGAAGGTAACGTTGTTAAAAACGGCCAAATTGGAGAATTGGCTATTGGAGGTGCAAATGTTGGTTTAGGATACTATAATAATTCAGAAAAAACAAAAGAAGTATTTATCAATAATCCAGCGATTACAACGCATACAGATTTAATTTATTGCAGCGGTGACTTGGTAAAGTATGATAATGATAAAAAAATATATATGTTTTGTGGTAGAAAAGATAACCAAATTAAACGTATGGGATATCGTATTGAGTTAGAAGAAATTGAAAATGCATTGAATTCATTATCTGTTATTTCAGAGAGTGCCGTAGTGTATCTTAATACTGATAAAATACAAGAAAAAATTATTGCTTGTATATGCAGCGAAGAAAATGATGATCAGAAAATTGCTGTTCAATTAAAAAACATATTACCATTATATATGATGCCAGATAAATATGTTTGGTACGACAATTTGCCCAAAAACCAAAATGGGAAAATTGACAGACTTAAGCTAAAAGAAGAATTCAATCAATAATTTGAATTAATGGTTTTAAAAAACAAAACAAAATGAAAAAGGAACTTATAATATTTGGAGCTGGTAAAATTGCAGAAGTAATTACGTATTTTTTCGAAAGAGACAGTGAATACCAAATTGTTGCTTATGTTATTGATGATGTATATGTTAATCAAGACACTTACCTTGGAAAACCACTAATTAAACTATCCGAAGTTGTCGAAAGATATGCTCCATCCCGCTACACTATTTTTGTTGCTACCGGTTACCAGGGAATGAATCAACTTAGGAGTTCAAAATATGATTATTTCAAGGAAAATGGATATTCTTGTGCATCCTATATTAGTCCATTGGTGAAGGGAAATTTTACTATTGGCGAAAATACGATTATCATGGATGGAGCTATGATTCAACCTTGTGCTACATTTAGAAACAATGTTTTTGTATGGGGTGGCGCTATGGTGGGTCATCATGCAGTAGTTGAAGATCATTGTTGGCTGACAGGCGGTTGTTTGGTTGGTGGAGTTACCCGAATAGGCAAAAATACTTTTGTGGGATTGGGTGCTATAGTTGGACACGAAGTAATTGTCGGCGAAAAATGTATGCTTGGTGCTGCAACGCTTACTATAAAAAGTATAGGTGATGGTGTAGTGCTTATTGCAGTTCCTACCGAACCACATAGGCTCAATTCCGAACAATTTATACGCATGTCGTCTTGTTTTAGAACATAATATAAAAATTAAATATGGATAAATTAAATCAAATTTTAGCAGATACTTTTAAAATTACAATTGAAAATACCCTTGAAAATGCCTCAATGGATGATATTTCAAACTGGGATTCATTAACACATATGAGCTTAATTGTAGCCATCGAAGATGAATTTGGATTCGAGATAAGTGGCGACGATATAGCCGAAATGATTACATTTGACGCAATACGATCAATCGTAACTAAATACAGAAACCAATAATATGGATTTTATCAATGCAAGAATCATAATTACCGGTGCTGGAGCTGGATTTGGGAGGGCAATGGCATTGACTTTTTCGAAATTAGGAGCAAAAATATATGCACTTGATATTGACCAATTGGCACTGAATAATTTATGCGATGAAGATAATGCGATCTCTGCCTTTGTGTGCGATGTGTCCAACAATGAGCAAGTTGAGAGTATTGTAGATGAGATTTATACACTTGATAAAACGGTGAACGTGCTGATAAACAACGCTGGAATTATGAAAAATTCACCCATGGTGAATATATTAAGCCGACCCGATTCCCGCCATTCTGTTGAACTTTGGAATAAGGTAATTGCTGTAAATCAAAATTCGGTGTTTTATATGACGCGTTCTGTGGCTGCCAAAATGATAAAGTACAGGAATAAAGGAGTAATAGTGAATATTAGTTCCATTTCGGCAAGGGGCAATGCCGGTCAAACAGCTTATGCCGCATCTAAAGCAGCTATTGAAGCCATGTCCAAGGTATGGGCAAAAGAGTTTGGGTGTTTTGGAATCCGCTCTGTTGCTGTAGCTCCCGGATTTATTGATACAGCCGGCACACACGATGCTTTGGAAGAAAAAATGTTGGAACAATGGATAGCAAAAACGCCACTTCGCCGTACCGGAAATATCTCCGAAGTTGTAGCGACCATTAAATTTGCCATCGAAAACGACTTTATGAATGGCGAAGTGATTAATGTGAATGGCGGGTTAGTAATTTAGTATGAAATTACTTTAAATTTTATGAAACAAAAACTTGTATACATAGGCACTTCATCAGTTGGAATTCAAAAAATAATTGAATCCAATTTGTTTGATTTTACAAAAGCTATTTGTGAAAAAAAAAGGGTGTCCGATGAATATCTAAATAGAATTGATAAAAACAATTTACAGCTTTATACTTTTGAAACAAAAGAAGAGTTTGTAAATATTATTCAGCAATATAAGCGCAATGAATATATATTCTTAATTTATCAATTAGATTTTATTATTCCTTCCGTTTTGACTAATGCATATTTGTTTTTCAATCTTCATGCAGGTGATATAAATACCAATAGAGGGGCGCATCCTATAATTTGGTCAATACTGAATAATGATAAAACTACTGATTTTACTCTCCATCAAATAAATGAAAAAATAGATCAAGGAGTTCTTGTAACAAAGTATTCTATTAATATTGAAATAACCGATGGTGTTGATGAGATAAAAACAAAAATGGAGATGGGGTTTAATTTAATTTTGAATCAATTGGATTGTTTTATAAAAGGGGATTTACATGGCACAATAATTCAAGGAGGTATATATAGAAAACCAATATGTGAACATCATTATACGATTGATCTTAATGATAGTAAAGAAATTATAGAAAATAAAATACGATCTCAAAAAAGTTATCGCGGTGCTGTTTTATATTTTGAAAATAATAAATATTTTGTAGATAAATTAATTGAGTATAATCTAAAATCTAATAAACGAATAGGATACAAACTAGAAAATAAATTAATTACTCTTAATTTGCCGAACATCACTTATGTTTTCCAAATAAACCTATGAACATGATGCATGCAAGAAAAATAATAATTGGCATGATTTAATTTGATATGAATTAATAAAATTCAAATTATGAAGTGGATTAAAAAAGGACATATTTATAAACCAACAGGTGAACTTGAGTGGGCAAAAGAATATGCACAAATTCCCCGTCCATTATTATTAAAAGATCGAATACGCATTTTTTATGCAACAAGGTACTATGATCAAAATGACTATCCAATAAGTCAAACATCCTTTATTGATGTTGATAAATATGATTTAACGAAAATATTATATATACATGAAGATTTATCACTTGAATTAGGCGATAATGGCAGTTTTTCACAACATGGTATTCATCCTACAATGCTACTTAATAGGAAAAAAGAACTTTTATTTTATTATCAGGGATGGAAACGTTTAAAGCACTTTCCATATGAAACAGCTATTGGTTTAGCATTGAGTAATGATAATGGCCTTACTTTTAAGAAATATGGTGAATTGCCAATATTTCAAAAGACCGATGAAGATCCTTACTTTGTGAATGGAGTTTTTATTATGTCTTATGAAAATAAATTTGTAATGTTTTATTCTGGTGGAATAAATTGGATTAAGGACAATGGGAAGTTGGAGTCTGTTTATATAATAAAGAGTGCTACGTCAACAGATCTAATCACTTGGACAAAATCCAATTTATCGATAATTGACCCTATATCAAACAATGAATGTCAGAATACCCCAACAGTTTTGAAGATAGGCAACCTCTATCATATGTGGTTTTCATATCGTGAAGCCACTGACTTTAGAGGTAAAGAAAGGGGCTACAGAATTGGATATGCATGCTCACATGATTTGATTAAGTGGACTCGAGATGACTCCAAAGCTGGTATTGAAATTTCAGAACAGGAAAGTTGGGATTCACAAATGGTATGTTATCCATATGTTTTTGAAATTGAAGGTCGGATACTAATGCTATATTGTGGGAATTACTTTGGCAAAGCTGGATTTGGATTTGCAGAACTAAAAATAAATAAATAAAATACTTGAACGATGGCACAACATAAAGGAAGTTTTGAATACATGAAATTTGATGATCGTAGAAAATCATTCGGTGAGTATGTTGACTTTTTAAAGAGTAAAGATATTCCATTAGATAACTGGATGGAACATTTTACATGTTATATAGGACATATGTCATTAAGTAGGGTTTTAGGGTTGTATGAATTATATAAAAAAACATTAGGCGTTTCGGGGCATATTGGAGAAATTGGTATTTATAAGGGAGCATCTTTTTTCTTATTTGCCAAATTAATTAAAATTTTTGAATCTGAATCATTAACTCAAGTTCATGGTTTTGATTGGTTTCAAGGAACGGGGGATGATGATATCAAAATGAAAATTGAACAAGGGGGCTATAAACAATCATACGATGAAATTCTGGAGATGAATGAAAAACAAGGGTTTAGCAACTTAGCATTTATTCATAAAATGGATGTCGTTGAGGAACTTGAAGGATTTTTAGAAGAAAATCTTCATTTACAATTTAAACTCTTTTTCATGGATGCTGGTACGCATAAGGTTGTAAAAGCAGCTTTACCTTTAATTTGGGAAAGAATGACTCCTGGTGGCATAGTAATTTTGGATCAATTTAACCACGAATTATCGCCCGGAGAAACACTTGCTGTAAGAGAAGTCCTGCCTAATGCAAAAGTGAAAATAATTCCAAACATATGGATGCCATCAGGTTATATTATTAAAGAGTAGCTTAATGAATAATCCCATAATAAGTATTTGTTGTATGACTTACAATCACGAAAACTACATCCGTCAATGTTTGGATGGTTTCGTGATGCAGCAGACAACATTTGAGTATGAAATATTGGTGCATGAAGATGCATCGACCGATAGTACTGCGAAAATATTAAGAGAATACGAAGCAAAATATCCTCATTTGTTTCGATGCGTTTATCAAACTGTTAATCAATTTAAGATTCAAAATACTTTAACCAATATTCTTTTTCCTATGGCTAAGGGCAAATACATAGCCCTATGCGAAGGTGACGATTATTGGACAGACCCCTTAAAATTGCAAAAACAAGTAGATTTTTTGAAAAAAAACAAAGATATAGTAATTTGTGGGCATGGAGCAAAAATTTTAGATACAATCAGTAATACTGAATTTTTAGAAGTCAATAGAGAAAGATATATATATTTCGAAGATATGATTAAAAAAAATTGGTTTTTTACATCGTCTGTAGTTTTCAGAAATATAATAAAAAAATTTCCAATAAATTTTCACAAATTACCGCAAGGCGATTGGCCTTTATATTTATTACTTTTAGAAAAAGGAGGTGGCTATTTTATGAATGAAAATATGTCCGTTTATAGATGTCATGATAAAGGTGTTTGGTCAACTCTTAACGAAATAGAAGCCCACAAAAAAATAATATTTACCTATAGAAAATTTTTAGGTATTTTTGATAAACACAGTTCTGAAATAAAATATTTTACTGTTAAATATAAACTTAAATATCATCTCTTTTTTAAAGAATTAAGCATTTATATTTTCTATGATATAATTGAATTGTATAAAATGGGTATAAAAAAACTTTTAAAATAAAAGTGTTTAATTTTCAATCAAAAAATATCATCATTCTTTTTAAATCCTTTGTTTTAGGGGGGGCGGAAAAGCAAGGGCTTTTTCTAGCGAATTATCTGCAAAATAAAAAAGATTGTAAGGTTTTTATATATAGCTATTTAAAATCAACTAATTCAAAATTATTTTACCAAGAATGTGAAAAATACCAATTAAAAAACCTATTTATAGTTTCCAACCCGCTTTCGGCAGCCGGCAGCTTAAAATATTTAAAACGCAGAACCAAAATTGCACTATTTGGTCTAAAACTAAGAAAACACAACCCCGATATTATCATCCCTTATTTGAATCCACCGTCAATAATTGCAGCGCTTTACTTTAAAATTGCAGGGGCAAAAATCACTTTTTGGCACCATCGTGGTGCTGACTATTTTAGAAATAATAAATTAGAAAAAGTGGCTGCTCAAAAAGTGCCATTTTTAATAGCTAATTCACCTGATGGGAAACAAGAATTGTTAAAGGTTTTAAAAACTCCGATACAAAAGACCTATTTTTTGCCTAATTTTTCCACAATAAAATCAATAAATCCTAATAAAAATATTGAAGTTTTAAATCAAGTTAAAGGGAAAACTTTTATTGGCATGGTGGCACATTTTAGAATCGAAAAATACCAGTTACTATTGGTAAAAGCATTTCATAAAATCATTAAAAATCATAAAGACTGCCATTTAATTTTATGTGGAAATATTTATGAATCGGAGGATGAATTATCAAATTTTGATGGAGTTTACGAATACATTCAAAAAAATAAATTAAATAATGACATTACTATTTTACACAATGTTAGTGCTAATGATATATTACCCTATTTAGATATTGGTGTTTTAGTGTCTGCTAAGGAAGGTATGCCAAATGTTGTGATGGAATACATGGCTTATAGTTTACCCGTTGTTTGCACAAATCACGCGGGCTGTATCAGTCTTTTGGGTGAAAATTATCCTTTTTATGTTGAAAATTCTTT
>Ga0210016_1005956_pt1 | contig 10024 bp, 9 predicted proteins | sample CryGeyCG2014_300_FD_185454 | JGI IMG/M metagenome (GOLD analysis project Ga0210016, IMG submission 185454) | Groundwater microbial communities from aquifer - Crystal Geyser CG02_land_8/20/14_3.00 (SPAdes) (version 2) | ecosystem: Environmental > Aquatic > Deep subsurface > Groundwater | place...
GACAAGGAAAAGTTTAATGAAGAAGTTCAGAAGGTTTTGCTGGAATTAAACGCTAAAGACGTTTTCACGCAAGCGGCTGCTTTCGAGAGAGCTTACGGGTGGAGCATAGTTATCTTACGTTATCAGGATAAGGCTTCAACATTGAAAGACTCTGTTTTTATGCCTGAAAAAATCGATTATCTCGAGGCTTACGGGCCAATGAAAATTGTGGATGTTGAGGAGGATGAAGACAGGGATAGCCTACGTTTTGGCTTGCCTGAAATTTACAAAATTAGAATTGCTGAAGGAGAAGAGGCTGAAGTTCATTACAGTCGTGTCATCCATTTTGCTACTCGGCTTTTGGATCATCCTTGGAAGGGCATAAGTGTTTTAGAGCCTGTTTGGGATGACTTAACAGTTATTCGCAACATCGCTTGGGGCATGGGACAAACTCTATACAGATATGGTAGCGGTTTTCCAGTGGTCACGGTTAAAGGCGCAACGAGAGAACAGCTCAGAGAATGGAACCGAGAATGGGGACCCTTAACCGCAAGGACAAGCCTTTTCAAAACTGACAAGCAAGACATCGAGTTCAAAGGGTTGGCTGGTAGAGCCTTAAACCCTGAGCCTTATTATAGTGCCATCATGGAGCGTATCAGCGCAGGCTCCGGTATTCCAAAGCCTATGATTATCGGTGCTCAAGCCGGTCAGCTTGCCGGAAGCGAGGTTAACGAGCGTGAATACTTCAAGCTGATTAGTGATTGTCAAAGCTGTTATGAACAGGGTGTCATGGATTTGATTGACAGGCTTATAGAGACTGGGCAGATTCAGGATGTGCATTACAAGATTAATTGGTTGGGCGGTTTTGAGGTTAATCCGAGGGACAAGGCTGCTACGGAATTGGATAGGATTCGAGGGTTACAGATAATGACCGGTTGGGTGACTGTGAATGAGGTTCGCGAGGTTGAGGGTTTAGAGCGGGTTCCAGGCGGCGATGTAGTTTTAGGGTTAAGTAAGCCTGAAGGAGTTGCTGTTAAGAACATAAATTCTGCGACTTCAAAGCGAAAATTGCAGTTAGAAAGGAAGTTCGGAAAGCCTGTTGACAAACTTTTAGCTGACCAAATTGCCAGTCGCAAAAGCGTGAATAAGATCTGCAGAGAGCTAGGCATAAGCACACAAACGTTTTACCGATGGGCTGAAGAATACGAGTTGCAACTATAGCGGGCGCTATTTTTCTGCAATCCGTGTGGTAAACAATGTTCTTAACAAAATTATAAAGTATAGAATCGTAAAGCTTTTTTACTTGTTCTGTGTTCTAAATATTTGCGGATAGTTCCTGGTCGGGATTATCCACCAAAGTACCATATTAAATATGTACTTCAACTCAAGAGAGTTTTGGCTCTTGTCCTAAGTTCTTTGACTGAATAAACTTCAATATCAAACATATCTTTGAAGGAGGTAGCCCTCTTCTTGGCTTCTCTTCCAGCGTATACATAAACATCACCATCTCTAATCTTTTTTGAGTCAATATGTCGATCAAACCCCTGAAAAGCTCCACCTTTGGAACAACGTACGCAGCAGCACTGGCAAGCGTGCCTCCGCCAAGTTCTGAAATCGTTATTCTCTCAACGTCCATGAAAATCATGGGACGCGCAAGGTACCTGATCGTAGAAATTTCCTGCTTGCTATACCATCTAATTTTTGACTGAACGTTCTTATCGAGAAACCTCGGCTCTACGTAGAAATCATAGTCATCCCACACTTCTTTAACGTTTTCTGGTTCCAGCCACAATTTTTGGTCCCAAAGCTTTTTCTCCGTTAAGTAAGCAACCATGTCGGCAACCGAGATAAATTCATTGCATTCGTCACCTCTTGGAAATATCTTTGGAACAAGATGATTGGTTAGATCGCGCCATGCAGTAGTATGTTTGCTTGAGAAATTATCGATTGAATACTCGTTTTTTTCCAATCTATGTCTACCACTATGGGCCCAAGCAGTGATGTATGAAAACATTGGAGTAAGTGCGCGAAGGAAATCCATTGTAGGGATATCTTCTAAAGGACAACCGTACCCTCCAACGGAAACCGTCTTGGTTTCTTTTGGCGGCAAAATTACGAACGAACAGAAAACGTATTCAATAGTCTTTTGAAGCTTAGTAACGATATTGTCACAAATTGGTATTGCTTTTCTATGGTCAACTTCCTTCCAGAGGTTCCTGTGAGAGTAAATATAACGTCTCGTTGGAATCTAGAAGTTTTCTACAAGTTTTTTGCGTGAACTGTGATAAATTCTTTAAATTTTTCTTCTTTTCCTTCTTTTATGGCCACGCCAACACCAAGTGGCGTATGGAAGATGGTTTTCTTTTGACCTTCAACTTTTTTCCAACGAGAGAAATCTCCAGCATCAAATGCTACAAGTGGCATAGTATGATATATTGCCTTACTGTGAATTAAAACTTGTGTGGGAGAGTTAGAATATCTTGTTCAGGTTGGACAACAAAACACTTATAGATTTATATTATCTTGCATTTCAGTTTGAATGTGTTTGGGCGGGTAGATCAGCTTGGAATGATCGCCACGTTGGCATCGTGGAGGCCGCGGGTTCAAATCCCGCCCCGTCCACACAGATTTAATGATGCTTTGACCATGCTCAAGTCAGCGTTTACTTTTGAATGATTTGAAAGCTTATTCACGTTTATAACATGAGGTGAACGTGTTGATTGAAGTCGTTCCAGTTTCCCCGACCTTTGCTGAATAAACTTTATGAGCATTTTGCTAAGATAGAGGAGATTTTGACTACTTTGGAGGATCTCATGAACAAAGAAGGACCGGAGCGAATACAGAAAAGCTTGAAGACTACAAGAAAAAAGTCACGTGATCACAAAAAGCCCTGAAAATATGGTTTGACCCAGAAGGCGACCTACTCAAAATAGGACAAACAAAACCGCGAAAGGGTTTTTCAGAGACGTGGAGGATGACGTTTTCGTTAGGGTAGATCATGAGGGAAACATAACGGGCTTCGCCATACTCAACGCAACGAAAAGAATGACAAAAATAAGAGAGGTAAAGCTCTCAGTGAAAGCAACCTTTTCCCAAACGCAGCATTCAACATCATAACTTTTTGACAAATCACTAACCTTGGTGCAGGGGATGGGATTTGAACCCATGTACCCCTTCGGGACGGGATCTTGAGTCCCGCGCATAAAGTCCCTCTGTGAGGATTGACCATGCTCTGCTACCCCTGCACCCAGTTTCAGAACTATCTTTTACTTTCTTATTAATTATTTCCCGAAAATTCAGCTGCCTTTGACTTGTATGCTTGAATGAAATCCTTTGCAAATTCATCTGCGTACTTTTCTGTTCCCTTGTGTTTTGTATCTAAAGCTGTTCTCAAATGATGATAAAACTCGTGTAAAATGATGAATGGTTCCTTAAGTGTGTCACTGTTCAAAACAGAAATTGTCCCCTTTTTCGCGTTGTAGCATCCGAGAGTCTTCTTTTTACGTCCTTTCGGTAAGCCGACCTCTATCTTAGGCACGTCAACACTGTAATGTTCCGCGAGCAGTTCTAGAGCTTTCTCTACCTTCCCATTCAAGATAAGCCAGACAACTAACACTTCGAACTCGGGTTTCGTCGGTTTTGAAATCATTCTTTACCCATCTAAGAGAAAGGGAGGAACAATAAAAGAATTCACACATAATCTGCAGACGAGCGCAAGGTCAAGGGAAGCAAAAACTAACCCTCTCAAGCACCTAGCCCCTTCAAGTTATTTTCGATGTTAACAAGAGGGAACCTAAGGAAAAAAGCATAGAACTACACCATTACAAGAAATTGGATTGCAATGCACATGTAGTCACCAATTCTCAAACCTCAAAGTCTGAAACACGCTTCAAAACGTGGTTCGACCTATATATAGGTCGTTTGAGCTGTAGATTTGTCGGACTTCAATTTCCGTTTTGTCAGACAATAATCGTAGCGAGTTGCAGATTTTCCACGCAAACCGTAGAAAAATAGACCCCCATAGTTTTCTGTATAGGAACCTATGTTTGGAGCGTATGCTGCTTTCTTTTCATTGATGTGTTGTTCATATGTACGAATAACGTCTGTCTGTTAGGATAGTTTTTCCATGTCCATTATGATTTTGTCGTCGGCTTTTATCGTTGGGTTGTACAGAATGAAGTCTATGTGTATTGATGCTTTGTTGACTCCGCCTAAGTGTGTGTTATTGCCTATGGCTATGTGTGCTGTTCCAAGGGCTTTTTCGTCGTATACACTCCAACCCATAGGATTCATGCCATAATTTATTCCTATACCTAATTCCGCTATCCTGTCTTTATCTCCTTCAGCTTTCTCCAGTATCTTCTTGAACGCGTCGCTTCCCTTTTCAGCCTTGAAGCTAACTATCTCCCCATTCTCAAAAAGAAGCGTCAGTCTCTTAATGCCGTACTCTCTGAGCTCGTCAACAAGTATTCCATTCGCTGAACTTTCTATAGGAGCTACACATCTTCTTTCTTAAACAAGCTACGTCAGTCACTATGACATTTGCAGTCTCCATCATCAAGTTTTCCATGACCAATCTATCCTCACAATGGTTTTCAGTGACGTTATATGATTTTGCTCAACTAATTAATAGAAGGTTATTAAATCTAACGAAGAGCTATCAAGCTTAGGACCACATTTTTATGTTGAACCTAATCATTAACAAAGAATGGTGAAACTTCTTGCGTGAGTTTATTTTGTATTCGCGTAAAGGTAGAACAGATTCAAAATTCACAAGTCTACGCAAGGCTGGAAGATTAGACATTGTACATGAATGCATTGAAGCCAGCCTATTTCTTTCTCACAAAATCCGCAGAAACGTTGTCTTCCATGCACTATTAAGTGGTCCCCCACTGCCGCCCTTACACTTAAAGGTTGATGGCGCAACGCTTAGAGACGTGCGCCCAGACGAAGAAACTTGGAAAGAGATTCTCAAGAATGTCTTATCAGGAAAATTCCATCCAGGCATAACCACTGACAAATCTAGTTTTGAGGCTCTGGTGAAGGCAAAAGCAAATGAATCACCAATTTATGTTCTTGAAGAAGGCGGAAAAGACATTTTGGAGGTTGACATGGGTGAGAATCCCGTTTTTGTCTTGGGAGACCATAAGGGGCTGCCGATGAGGGCTGAAGGTTTTGCTTTACGGTATGGTGAAAAGGTTTCCCTTGGAAATCGGCTCTACCTAGCAGCTTCATGCATAAACATCGTAAACTACCTGCTAGACAGAAGAGCCATCATCTAAAATTAGTGAAGGAGCGAAGTGAAGTTTATATCTTAGTTTTTTCCTTTTACTTCCGATTTTACGCTATAGGGTGATATAATTATGGCGTCTATTAAGGAATTGCCAACACATCCGACAACCAGAATTGAAAGAATCGGTGCCCACACACACATTAAAGGTTTAGGTTTAGATGAAAAGTTTAAAGCATTTAGAATAAAGGATGGAATGGTTGGCCAGGAAAGAGCCAGAGAAGCTGCAGGTCTTGTCATCCAGATGATAAAAGAGGGAATGCTAAGCGGCAAAACCGTGATTTTTGCGGGCCCGCCTGGAACAGGGAAGACAGCAATTGCCGTGGCGATATCCAAGGAACTAGGCGAAAATGTACCGTTTATCCAGATGAGTGGAAGCGAAATATACAGCAGCGAACGCAAGAAAACAGAAATCCTCATCGAAGCCATAAGAAAATGCATCGGAGTAGAAATTCATGAGATGCGCAAAGTCTACGAAGGAGAACTCACCAGCATGGACATAAAAACTGCTCCTCACCCCTACAATCCTTACCAAAAAGTTCCCGAAAGCATCAGACTGTCACTGAAAACTCAGGATGAGGAGAAAACAATTGAAGCAGGGTCAAACATAGCTCAGCAAGTTATCCAGCAGAACATATCAGAAGGATACATCATACAAATTGACGCTGAAAGTGGAAGAGTAGTAAACCTTGGCATAAGCATGGACAGCACTAAAGGAAAAACCTACGATATAGACACTAGGAAAAAAATCCCTCGACCTCAAGGCGACGTGCTTAAAGAGAAAGAATTTGTCTACACTTTAACCCTAGCAGATATGGACGAAATCAACGCCCGTCAAAGAATGGGAGGAGGAATTTTCTCTTTGTTCATGGGAGCTACAGCAACAAAGGAAATAGACAGTGAAGTCCGCACAGCCGTGGATGAAGCAGTTAAAAAAATGATTGATGAAGAAAAGGCTTTCATCCACCCAGGCGTCTTATTCATTGATGACTCACACCTTCTAGATTTGGAAGCATTCAGCTTCTTAGGCAGAGCCATCGAAAGCGAACTTGTGCCAATCATCATTCTAGCCACAAACCGAGGCGTCACCACCATCCGAGGCACCGACGTCAAAAGCCCCATGGGCTTCCCTCTTGACCTCGTTGACCGTTCCGTAATCATCGGAACTGAAGATTACGATGCTGAAAGCATCCGCGAAATCCTAAAAATACGATCAAAAGAGGAGAAAATAAACATTAAAGAAAACGCATTAGAAAAAATCACAGAAGTCGGAGCTAAGACTTCTCTACGATACTCGGTTCAACTGCTAAGTTTAGCTGCTCAAAACGCTAAAAGTGCCAAACACAAAGAGGTTACCATTAAAGATGTGGAAAGAGTCAGCAAACTCTTCATGGACGTCTCTGAAGCCACACAACACCTTAAAAAATACGAAGACAAAATGATGTTTCACTGATACGCCACGTACGTACGCTCAATCTTTATTCGAACATAAAAACCTTTAATCCTCACAGCCCTTTTCTTTAAGAGTTGTGATTACAATGCCAGAGCGTAAACATAAGCGTGAACCAGAAAGCCTCATTGAATTAGACCCTGAAGAGCCAGGGTTCGTTCTAGAGCCAACACAGATTGAAGTCGGCTCAGGATACACAATTTCCGTGAGTTATGACGAAAACGAAAAACAAATAGTCGCCGTGAAAACCTACGGAGAAGTTGACATCGCCAAGCTACGAAGAGACATTGAACGCGCTTTTCCAAACGCCAAAATCCGCCAGCTAAATCAAACGAGATCAGTAACTATTGTCAAAAGGCGTAAACGTAAACGCTCAATCAAAAAGAAGTAATCCTGCAGAGTTTTCGCCCAAAAATCTAGATTACGACCCGAGATTAAAAATAAAGCCAATTAATCCTCATATAAGTTTTCCTTTAGAAAAAGCAGAAATTAACATTCAACATGAAACTTTCCAGCAAGCCAGAAACTATTCGCAAATCGATTGGTTTTTAAGTACCTTCTGAATCTATGTTTGTTCGTGTTCTGCAGAACCCTTTTGCGCCTTGTGGAATTTCACAGTCTTTCACACAAGCTGCATTTGACTTTTCCATCTTTCAGCTTTTCATAGAAGATTGCTTCTCGAACCGTTGGGCGGGTGTTAAGTCAGACATCAAGATTCAAATCATAGTATGTTTACTTCTGAATTAAACCTAGCGCTTTTTGAAGTGCTCCCAGCCCCGAGGTTCAATGATGCGTCTTTTTCCGTTGATTTCTATGAGAACTTGTTCTTCAGCGGTAACCTTTCCAATTGGAAAGAGTTTTCCACCAACCTTTTTCACGGCTTTTTCAGCTTTCTTCCAAAGCTTAGGCTTTATCGTTAACACAAGTTCGTATTCTTCTCCTCCGTAAAGTGTCAACTCTAACGGATCTAGCTTATTGATTTTTGCGAATCTTTTCACCTCTTTGGCTGTTGGAAGACTATTAATTAGAAAGCCAACATTGCTTGCCTTTGCAATTTCATGAAGACTCCATGCTAAACCGTCACTTGAATCTATAGAGGCTGAAACGGCTTTTGTTTGGCTTAAGGCTAAGCCTTCTTTCAAGCGGGCATAAGGCATCAAAACCGAATCAACAAGAATTTTACTAATTTTTTTCGGCACCTTTAAATGTTCAACCAGAATTTTCAAGCCAGCAGCGGTTTTTCCAAACAAACCTGTCACCGCAACCAAATCATCGGGTTTTGCTCCACTCCGCAACACTAACATGTTCTTTTTAGCCGTTCCAAAAAGTGAAATGCTAATCACCAAGTCTGAGGCTTCGTTTGTATCTCCGCCGATAATGTATGCGTCATATTCGCGTGCTCCAGCATTCAAGCCTTTTCCAATTTGTTCAACATTCTTCGCTGTTGCCAAGTTTTTGGGAAGCCCGAGGGAAGCAAGCATGGCTATCGGCTTTACACCTTTCGCGGCGAAATCGCTAACGTTCATGACAACAGCCTTGCGACAAGCTTGCCAAAGACTCATACCTGGCGGAACATCAGTTTTATCCACAAGCATGTCCGTCTTCAACACGATAAGAGTCTCTCTGCCAATTTCCACAGCGGAGACGCCATCACCAAACGGAACAGGCATTTTAGGCATTACATCCAAATTTTTCCGGATAGTGTCGATGATTTCGCGTTCACCGAATCTTTTGGAAATGGACATTTTTTCACCCGAGGTGTTAGAGATATTCGTGTTAGCTTTTAAAGATAGCACTATTTATTTTTCAGGCTTTCAGTTTGATTTTGAGGTTTGAGCGGAATAGTTGTTGAAAAAGAGACTTGGCATGTGAAAAAGGCTTTCAACTTTGCTTTTTGTTTTCCGAACATTTAAAATCTGCTTGTCATCAATCACTTAATAGATGTGCCTCGGTGGCTCAGCCCGGTAGAGCGGCAGCCTCGTAAGCTGTTGGCCGCGGGTTCAAATCCCGCCCGAGGCTTTTCGTTTTGCTTAATCTTCTAGTTTTCACACACTTCTGTGTCAGATAGATTATGAAACATGGTATTCTTAAGCATTTGTCATAATGTACTAGATCGCCTTTTTTCGAGGTCTTCTCCAGGCTTAGGTTCAACGATTCTCAGAGTTTCAAAGCCTTCATCAGCGATCATGTTGACGCATTGTTCAGTTGTTTGCGTATGGTATTCGAGAGTGATAGTGCGTTTCGTATCATAGTTTATTTGCCATTTCTTTTTTTTTCTCGTGAGAAATGATCTTCGATCTCATGGACTGAGTATTTCTGTATTTTTGTTGTACGTGTAGACAGAAATGTTTATTAAATATTAATATTAACGATATGTAATAGAAGTAAATTACAAAAGGGACGAGCCATGCATTTACACTCTCACAAGGAAAGGCTGAAGTGCCCATACAACGGGTGTGGTAAAAGCTTTGATAAGCCGACTGTCTTGACTGACTCGTCTGCGATACCGAGAGAGAGTTATTATGCTTGTCCTTACTGCAACTCAAAAATAGACATACTTGTGGAAGGCGTGAAAATTGTCGGGGTTAGGGCAACTGAATATCCGAAAGTTTTCGACTCGCCAGCAAAATGTGCCCATTATTTTGGTTTTTTGGACTCACTTCCAAAAGATGCAGCTATCCCGGATGAATGTCTAATTTGCCCAAAGGTGCTTCAGTGCAGCGTTAGAGGAAGAAGACGATAAATTCTAGACTTGTCTGAGAGAATGTTTTGAATCATTTGTTAGAATCTCTGACTTGCATGATGGCTCAAATTTCGGGTTTTGAGATTTTGAAGCATAGAGTCTTTTCAGCTATTCGCGCCTAATTTTTATGGTGTGGATTTTTCTGTTGCCTTAATGTACGGCACGTTCACAAGTGTTAAATTCTCTTCAGTTTGTTGATAGTTTTCGGCTTGTTTGAGAAGCCACTCCGTTAATTTTTGACATTTATTAGGGTTGCAATGTGGAGGGCTCTCTCGCCTTCGGTCCCAAAACAAGCATTTGAAGCATGGAATTTCAATTAAAGTGTCCACATTAGTCTGCATTTGCATCGTGAATGTGACAGGTTAATGGTTTGACTTATAGGTTATGAATTGGCGTACATGACAAAAACTAATGATCATAGTTTTTGATTCCCAGTTCTATTTTTCCAAATGAGTGCGCATGCTTGGTTCAAAATTCTTTTTTGTAAGGGTTGTCTAAGGTTTTTTAGTGGTTGTTGTGGAATTTGAGTCTATGGAAATGCTTTTCCATCATTTGAATCTTG
>Ga0210016_1005958_pt1 | contig 10023 bp, 6 predicted proteins | sample CryGeyCG2014_300_FD_185454 | JGI IMG/M metagenome (GOLD analysis project Ga0210016, IMG submission 185454) | Groundwater microbial communities from aquifer - Crystal Geyser CG02_land_8/20/14_3.00 (SPAdes) (version 2) | ecosystem: Environmental > Aquatic > Deep subsurface > Groundwater | place...
ATGTCACCGGCACGCTGCACATGGGGCACGGCTTCAACCAGACGCTGATGGACGCGCTCACGCGCTACCACCGCATGAAGGGCGATAACACCCTGTGGCAACCGGGTACCGACCACGCGGGCATCGCCACACAGATCGTGGTCGAGCGCCAACTCGATGCACAGGGCATCTCGCGCCACGACTTGGGCCGCGAGAAGTTCATCGAAAAGGTGTGGGAATGGAAAAAATATTCCGGCGACACCATCACCCGCCAGATGCGCCGCCTCGGCACCTCGCCCGACTGGTCGCGCGAACGCTTCACCATGGACGCCGACCTGAACAAGACCGTCACCGCGACCTTCGTGCGTCTGTTCAACGAAGGCCTGATCTATCGCGGCAAGCGTCTGGTGAACTGGGACCCGAAACTGCATACCGCAGTAAGCGACCTGGAAGTGGTGCAGGAAGAAGAAGACGGTTTCATGTGGCACATCCGTTATCCGCTGGCGGACGGCGAAGGTTTCCTGACCGTCGCCACCACTCGCCCCGAGACCATGCTGGGCGACGTGGCGGTGATGGTGCATCCGGAAGACGAGCGCTATAAACACCTTATCGGCAAGCAAGTCACGCTACCGCTGTGCGACCGCACTATTCCCGTCATCGCCGACGACTACGTGGACAAGGAATTCGGCACGGGTTGCGTGAAGGTTACCCCGGCGCATGATTTCAACGACTACGCGGTGGGCCAGCGCCACGGGCTGGAAATGATCTCCGTCCTCACCCTGGATGCAAAAATTAACGAACAGGCGCCAGCAAAATATCAGGGACTCGACCGCTTTGAAGCGCGCAAACAGATCGTGGCAGACCTTGAGACACTCGGCCTGTTCGAGAAGACCGAAAAGCACAAACTCAATGTGCCGCGCGGCGACCGCACCGGTGTGGTGATCGAGCCGATGCTCACCGACCAATGGTTCGTCGCGATGAGCAAGGCGGGCCCTGAAGGCAAATCCATCACCGAGCAGGCACTGGAATGCGTGAGCTCCGGCGAGATCAGGTTTCACCCCGAGAACTGGGTCAACACCTACAACCAATGGCTGAACAATATCCAGGATTGGTGCATCTCGCGCCAACTGTGGTGGGGCCACCAGATTCCGGCGTGGTACGGCACCAACGGTGAAGTGTTCGTTGCGCGTGATGCCGACGAGGCGCGCAAGCTGGCAGACAAAGCCGGTTACGCCGGGCAGCTCGACCGCGATAACGACGTGCTCGATACCTGGTTCTCGTCCGCGCTGTGGCCGTTCTCTACACTGGATTGGGAAATGGACAAGCCGTTCGACGCGCAAAACGAATTCGTGCAGAAATATCTGCCGTCGTCCGTGCTGGTCACCGGTTTCGACATCATCTTTTTCTGGGTGGCGCGCATGGTGATGATGACCAAACACCTCACTGGCAAAATTCCGTTCAGAGATGTGTACGTGCACGGCCTGATCCGCGACGCGGAAGGGCAGAAGATGAGCAAGTCCAAGGGCAATGTGCTCGACCCAATTGATTTGATTGACGGCATCGGCATCGAGGAACTGGTGAAGAAACGCACCACGGGATTGATGAATCCGAAACAAGCGGAACAGATCGAGAAGCGCACGCGCCGCGAATTCCCCGAGGGCATCACTGCATTTGGCACTGATGCATTGCGCTTCACCTTCTCTTCGCTGGCCTCGCCCGGTCGCGACATCAAATTCGATATGCAGCGCTGCGAGGGCTACCGCAACTTTTGCAACAAACTATGGAACGCCACACGTTTTGTGCTGATGAACTGTGAAGGCAAAGACGTTGGTCAGGACGAGTCTTTGCTGCTGGAATTTTCCGCCGCCGACCAGTGGATGATCGGCGAATTGCAAAAAGCTGAAGCCGAGATGGCGACCCACTTCGCCGCTTACCGTTTCGACATGGCGGCACGCACGGTGTATGAACTGGTGTGGAACACTTACTGCGACTGGTATGTGGAACTGGCCAAGGTGCAACTTCAGGATTCAGGAGTCGGGAGTCAGGATTCAGCAGCGCGGCAGCGTGGCACGCGCCGCACGCTGGTGCGCGTGCTGGAGACCATTTTGCGTCTGGCACACCCGATCATTCCGTTCATCACCGAAGAGTTGTGGCAATCGGTCGCGCCGATGGCTAACCGGAAGGGCGACAGCATCATGCTGCAAGCCTATCCCAAAGCCGACAGCAGCAAGATCGACGCAGCCGCCAGCGCACAGATCGCGCTGTTGCAGGAACTCACCACTGCCTGCCGCAGCCTGCGCAGCGAGATGAACCTGTCGCCTGCCGCACGCGTGCCGTTGATCGCGGCGGGTGATGCGAGCGTGCTAAACGCGCTCGCGCCGTACATCAGCAGCCTCGGCAGGTTAAGCGAAGTTCAGGTTGTTGCCGAATTGCCGGAAGGCGACGCGCCAGTTTCCATCGTCGGCAACTTCAAACTGATGCTGAAGGTGGAGATCGATGTCGCGGCTGAACGCGAACGTCTCGACAAAGAGATCGCGCGTCTCTGCAACGAGATCACCAAAGCCAACGCCAAGCTCGGCAACGAGAGCTTCGTTGCGCGCGCTCCGGCGGCGGTGGTGGAACAGGAAAAGAAACGGCTGGAAGACTTCCAGACGACACGGATGCAATTACAAGCGCAGCGCAAGAAGTTGGGATAGCCGCCGGGCCGGTTTCAGCCGCGTCGGATCAGGAATACGAATTCGCCGTCATGCTCGGTTGAGGACAGCAATTCATTGCCGGTCTTGCCACAAAAATCCGCAAAGTCTCTGGGCGCGCCCCTGTCGGTCGCCACGATCTTCAGTATCTGCCCGGCGCCAATCGCCGACAGCGATTTCTTGGCGCGCAGGATCGGCAGGGGACACGCCAGTTTGCGCACATCCAGCTCAACATCAAATATCGGCTCGCTCACGCCTCGAGTTCCCCGCCGGCGTGATACCAGGCCGTAATGCCGCCCTGGAGGTTGAATACATTGGCGTGGCCTTGCGCGGCGGCAAAAGCGGCAGCCTGGGCGGAGCGTCCGCCCATCTGGCAATAGAATACCGTTGGCTTGTTCCTGTCCAGCTCATGCAGGCGCAAGGGCAGCAGATGCAGGGGCAGGCTGTTTGCTCCCTTGATGCGCCCGCGCGCAATCTCCGCATCGGTGCGCACATCCACCAGTTGCACCTGGCCTGCGGCAAGAAGTTGCGGCAACTCACTGACGCTGATGTTTCTGAATTCATTCACTGCGTTCTCTCCACTCCGTTAATGTAAAAATCGCCTTTTTCGTTTGCCCTTTCTCCCGCTTGCGGGGGAAAGTTGGATAGGGGGAAACGGGCATGGCGAGTTTGATCATCAGGGGTGGCTACTCGCCACGCCTGTTAGTCTAGGATTCATTCTGATGGTCAATCAACAACCGGGAAATGCGGGTATTGGCGAGCGCCAGGCGCTTGACTAGCAAGCGCAGAAATGACTCGCCGAACTGGTAGCGGCAATTGGCTGACGCATGCGCCAGCACCTCCGGGTCGATCTCGATCAGTTTGATTTCCGTTTTCGCATAAACATCAGTGGTGCGCTTGGCATCCTTGCCGGTGAGATGCGCCATTTCCCCGAAGCAGTCTCCTTTATGCAACAGGCTCAACAAACGCCCCTGCTTGACCACCCGCACCGAACCGGTGGCGATGATGTAGAAAGTCTGCCCGTTTTCTCCTTCGCGCAAAATCTGTTCATCCTTGCGCACTTTGCGCCATTCGCTGATACGCAATACTTCCCACAATTCGACATCGCCAAAATCCGCAAAGAAAGGCAGCGCGCGCAACGTGTCGAATTTTTCGGTATCGAAGATCTGTTCCTGTTGCGGTACATCGGTGCTGATGAAGGCGACCAGATCGCGTGCCATTTCATCCCAAGTCTGATAACGCTGCGCGGCATCCTTGCACATCGCGCGCTGCACAATGGCATCCAGCGCGGGCGGAATCTCGGGGCGATAGTTGCTTGGCGGCGGCGGTTCGATGTTCATGATCTGGTAGATCATGCTGTAGTTGTTGGCCGCATCGAAGGGCAGTTTGCCGGTCAGCATGCGATACATCGTCACGCCAAGCGAGTAGATGTCGGTTTGATGCGTCAGGGTTTGTTCCTTGATCTGCTCCGGCGACATGTAGGCGGGCGATCCCACACCGGTCACCTGTGTCGTCTGCTGGTTTTCCAGAAAGGCGGCGCCGAAGTCGGATATTTTGATGTCGCTCTGCCCGCGCAGCAGAATGTTCGCCGGCTTGATATCGCGGTGGATCACGCCTTGGTATTGCGCATATTCGAGCGCCTTGCAACATTTGTAGACAATTTCGGCAATGCGCCCCAGCGGCAGCAGATGATCGACCTCGGCATATTTCTCCAGCGTCTCGCCTTCGATATATTCCATCACCATGTAATTCACATCGCCGTCTAGTACCGCGTCGTAAATTTTCACGATGTGGGGATGGGACAATTTGCCGGCGAGCGATGCCTCGGTCAGCAACAATTTCCTGAAAGCCTTGCTGCTGGCGCCATGCTGCAACACGCTCGTGTTGAATAATTTGAGCGCGACTTGCTGTTGATTGAAGGGGTCGAGCGCAAGGAACACGGTGCTGGTTGCACCGCGTCCGATCTCTTTGACAACCTGATATTTACCAATGGCTTCCATGCTGGTCATTGCGCTGACGGATGCGCATTCTCCAGTTTTGGCAGGTGCCTGTCCAGCGCGCGGGGAACCTATCGGGCCCGGTGTTATCATATTGCCCATGCGAAAAATCATTGTATCCGCACTTCTCCTGCTTCCCCTGCATCTGGCGGCGGACGGTCTGCCCGATCTGGGGGATGCGTCACAAACCGAGGTGTCTCCCCTGATGGAACGCCAGATCGGCGAGCAAAGCATGTTTCAGATACGCGCCAGCGAACGCTATCTGGACGATCTGGAGTTGACCGGCTATCTCAACCGGCTGGGCAGGCGCCTGGTCGCCCATAGCAGCGAATCCGGACAGCCATTTGAATTCTTCGTGCTGGAAGACAGTGCGATCAACGCCTTTGCCTTGCCCGGCGGTTTCATCGGCGTCAATACCGGACTGATTCTGCTGGCACAAAGTGAGTCCGAATTGGCCTCGGTATTGAGCCATGAAATCTCGCACGTCACTCAGCACCATCTGGCGCGCATGGTCTCCGGTCAGAAATACGATTCCCTCGCCGCCATGGCCACGGTTGCCGTCGCCATTCTTGCCGCACGCAACAGCCCGCAGGCAGCACAGGCCGGTATCATCGGCGCGCAGGGTGGACTGGTGCAACGCCAGCTCGACTTCACGCGCGAGTACGAAAAGGAGGCTGACCGCATCGGTCTCGGCCTCTTGCAACGCGCCGGCTACGACCCCTATGCCATGCCCAGCTTCTTCGAGCGCCTGCAAAAGGCCACCCAACTGGTCGAGGGTGACACCCCAAGTTATTTGCGCACTCACCCGCTCACCACCGAACGGGTCGCCGACGTGGGCAATCGCGTGCAGCAGATTCCGTTCAAACTGGTGGAGGACAGCCTTGATTTTCAGTTGATGCGTGCGCGCGTGATTGCGGCACAAAAGACGCCGCATGACGCGATCGAGTATTTCCAGTCGGCACTCGGCGACAAGAAATACGGCAATCCGCTGGCGCACCGTTACGGGCTGGTGCTTGCCCTGATCCGCAACAAGGAGAATTCACGTGCCGCGCAGGAATTCGCCACGCTCTACCGCACCGCCCCAGCGAACGCCACCCTCACCACGCTGGCTGGTATCATCAAGCAAACCGAGGGGCAGGACCAGAATATCCTCGATTTCTACCGCTCCGCGCTCAAGCAATACCCGAACCACCAGGCGCTGGTTTTTGACTACGTCACGGTGCTGTTGAATCAGCACCACTATGCCGAAGCGCTGGATGTGCTGGACAAGGAAATCGCACGCGATGGCAACAATGCCAAACTCTACGAACTGCAGGCGCGCGCCTACACGGCACTGGGCCGCCATCAGGAAGCGCACCACGTACTGGCTTACTTTCAGATTTTGCACGGCAATTTGCGCGGCGCGGTCGAGCAGCTGGAGTTGGCAAAACTCGCCGGGAATGATTATTACCAACTCTCCACAATCGAGACGGAACTCAAACAGTACCGGGAAATCCTGGACGCGCAGCGCAAGCGAAGATAAGTGGGCGGGCGGAGCTTCAGCCCCCGGTCTGCGCCTGTAACATTTCCTGCAGCAAACACCTGACCGGGGTTGGTATTGCCGCCCCCAATGCCTCCGTCATATCCAGCCAAACACGACCCGTCTGCGCGCCCCGTTGGGGTTTATGAGCAAGCTCCACCCTCAAGGGCGTGACGTATAACTTGAAGTGCGTGAAGATGTGGGTAAAGCGCTTCAGCCTTTCCCCTGCCGTTGCTTCCATTCCGTTTCGCACAAACCATTCCTTGGCAGCCGCTTCATCAGCAAATTGCGGCGGACACCACAGTCCGCCCCAAATACCGCTGCCGGGGCGTTTCTCCAGCAGGATGTCATTGCCGTGCATCAGCAATAAAAAAGTGGCGCGCTTTTCCGGTACGGCCTTGCGCGGGCGCGGAGCGGGCAACTCGGCGATGCGCCCGGCCTGCAACGCAACGCAATCAGATTGCACAGGGCAGAGCGCACACTTCGGCCGGCCGCGCAGACAGACGGTTGCGCCGATATCCATAAGCGCCTGGGTGTAGCGGGCAATACTCTGTTGCGGCAACAAAACTTCGGCTTGCTGCCAAAGACGTTCTGCCACCTGCCGGTTTCCCGCCCAGCCTGCAATGCCGCAGTAACGTGCCAGCACGCGTTTGACGTTGCCATCCAGAATGGCGCGGTGTTCGTGGTATGCCAGGGCACAGATGGCTGCTGCGGTGGAGCGGCCTATTCCCGGCAACTCAAGGATATCTGCAAACAGGCGAGGAAATTTCCCCTTGTGCCGCTTGTTAATAATCTGCGCAGCACGGTGAAGATTGCGCCCTCGGGCGTAATAGCCCAGACCGCTCCAGTGCGCGAGCACCTGATCTTCAGTTGCGGCTGCGAGCGCGGCGAGGGTGGGAAACGTTGCGACGAAACGCTGGTAATACGGAATGACAGTAGCGACCTGCGTCTGTTGCAGCATAATCTCGGACAGCCAGACACGATAGGCATCCTGCCCTTGCCACGGCAAGTCGTGGCGGCCATGTGTGCTTTGCCATGCAATGAGTCGCGAAGCGAAAGAATCCAAAGCTTAACCCCAGAGATGCAGAGACACAGAAAGAAAACAACAATGCATCCGCGTGTTCGTGCCGGTATTTTCTCTCATGCCGCCCCCTTTGCCTCTGTGCCTCGGTGGTGAAAGGGTTATTTGAACAAGCCCTTGAGTCCCTTTTTCAACTCATCCTGCAGTTTTGTTTTGGCATTTTCCTTCAGCACTTCTTTCTTCTCGTCGAGTTTTTGTTTCGCCACGTCTGCCAATAGCGCGCCATAGTCCACCTTGAACTTGAGTGCGTCGAAGGGCCCACTCACATTGACCGGCAGTGTTGCTGTTCCGCCCTGCTCTGTCTTGGCCAAGACAGCCTTCGCGTTGTAGTTCATGCGGTCATGCCCGATATCGATATCGCCGCTTCCCGTCAGCCGCAAAACAGTGGACTTCACCGCGAGATCATCGTTATGCGCCACGCCATTGCTTACGTTGAAGTTGGCCTTGAATTCGCTAAAGGCAGTTTTCTCGTTCTGATTCACCCCCAGCGTTTCTGGGCGACTGTCTTTGCCCAAGTGCTGAATCCCTTGCACCAGTTTGGCGAGGTCAATACCCTTGATGGCGCCATTCGCCAGATTGACCGACACTTTTCCGCGCAATGACTGCTTGAGTGCGCTGACGGTCAGGCCCTTTGCCTGCAAAACAATCCCGACATCCCCCTTGCCTTCGGCAATATCCTTGTCCAGCGCATCCTTCAACAAAGGCGAGATATCGACACCAGCCAACCGCTCATCAATCGCAAAGGTCGAGGCGTTCGCATCAATCACGACCTTCCCCGCCATGCTGCCGTGATACAGGTTGGCAGAAAAAGGCGCTATCGTGGCGACCCCCTCCCTTGCTTTGATGTCCATCCTTAACTTGCCGGCTTTGATATTGGCCGCCTTAAGTGATCCGATACGGAGGCTGCCTTCCAGATTCAATGGCTTCAGGAAGGAAAGATCGAAAGGTTTTTCCGCCACCGGCTTTGATGGTGTCTCATTGCTTGCCGCCCCTTTCGGCAGATAGGGATCAACATCGAACTGGTCAATCTCCAGGTCGTAGCGAATGCGCGGTTTTTTGAAATTATTCACGGCCGCCTTGCCCTTGATCTGGCTTTGCAGCAGCTTCCCCGCAAAATTCGCTTGCACGCTTTGGCGATTCATATCCGCCTGCACACTCCCCATCAGTTCGCCTTTAACGCTGTTGCCAGGCAGTTGGTCGCCTATCGCATTCAGCGCTATCTTCAAGTCAGGCAAGTTGTACTGCTGTGTTTTCAGATTTCCGTTGGCGGTTGCCTCAACCTTCAAGTCAAAAGCCTGTGTGGGTTGTTTGATCCCCATCTGCAAAGACAATCCATTCAGTTTGAATTGCTGCAAGTTGCCTTCCAGCGCTGACAGGGACAGCACCGCGTCGAGTTTGCCAAACGGGCCGTTCAATTTGCCGTTCAGCGCGAAGCCGGATCCCTTCAGCTGGTTTTTCAGCAATGCCGCTTCAGGCACCGCCAGGCGCACCTCGAATGGCTCCGAAGCTTTGCGGCCACTTGCGCCAAGCGTGAGCTGCCTGACAGAGAATGCTTGAGCGGCAGGTTGCGCTTCAATGTCCCCGCCAACCTTCAGCATGAGGTCAGTTATATCGAGCGCGCTGCCATTGGCCTGCAAATCGAGTCCGCGCAGCTGATATGTGTTTTGCTCCAGATCAAAGAGCAACGTCCCCTTAAGTCGGCCAACCACATCCAGCTTCGGCTCACTGAACTGGAAATGTGCCCTGAAATCGATATCGGTCGGCACTGCATTGGCGATACGCCCCGTTGCAAGGCTCATCTCCGAAACACGATATTGCGTGCCCGCCCCCTCGTCGCGATAGAGCAGTTCCGTGTTGTCGATTTTCACTGCAGCCACATCAAAGTGGACAGGCGCATTGGCCTGCGGTGTCTCGGCAGGCTCATCAGTCGTCGGCTGCTTGCCCATCAGATCATCCAGATTGAACGTACCATTCTTATGCTTGACGACCCGCAGCCTCGCCCCGCTCAGCGTCACCTGATTGATCACGATTTGTTTCGTCAACAACGGCCACAGGGCCAACGACACATTTGCACTTTCAATCGAAACGAATTCCTGCTCGCTCTGAAACTCAGAGAACGAAACTGCGCCAAGACGCGCACCGATACTTGGGAAAAAGGTGAGCTCGATATCCCCGTCAAGTTTCAGCGTGCGTTGTGTGGCGTTTTTTACCGCCTGCATGATTTCCGGCTTGTATGCATTGGGATCGAACGTCAGCGCGACATAGGTCAGCGCACTGGCAACAAGCAATACCAATCCGCCAATCGACCACAACCCATATTTCAGATATTTATTCATGTCAGCACCCGTATCCATTCTTTCGCCGATTATAAACGAGCAGGTATCCGTCATTGCATTTCGTCTTGCGTCCCTCAAAGCAAAAGACCCGCCTTTTAGGCGGGGTCTTTCACTTTATAAGGAGTCTGACGATGACCTACTTTGGTTCCGACATCACATCGATGAAACTGATATGAGTCTCCGCCGCAACAAGCGCCTTCGGCGCGTGTTGTCACTTCGTTACAGTAGGTCACAAATCAAATTCTATAAAGCAAAAAGCCCCACCATTTCTGGAGGGGCTTTTTACTTTATAGGAGTCTGACGATGACCTACTTTCACATGCGGATGCACACTATCATTGGCGCGGAGTCGTTTCACTGTCCTGTTCGAGATGGGAAGGAGTGGGGCCAACTTGCTATGGTCGTCAGACATAACTGTT
>Ga0210016_1005961_pt1 | contig 10021 bp, 10 predicted proteins | sample CryGeyCG2014_300_FD_185454 | JGI IMG/M metagenome (GOLD analysis project Ga0210016, IMG submission 185454) | Groundwater microbial communities from aquifer - Crystal Geyser CG02_land_8/20/14_3.00 (SPAdes) (version 2) | ecosystem: Environmental > Aquatic > Deep subsurface > Groundwater | place...
TTTTCTTCTTACTCTTTCTCTATTACTATATCCCATAGTAATATTATGCCAAATAAAAGCGCTGGTTGGTATTCCTGCGCCATTTTTAGTTTTCAGCCTTTAGTTTTCAGCTTTTTTGCTCATTTATACATACTTTTCACCTGGAACAAGATATACAGCCCGATAAGTCCTCCGATGATTGCGCTGGAAAGATTCCCCTGCAATATGGAAGCAACAAACGTGACGAGCGATGCATAATACATGAGTCTCCATGCATTCATTGATCTTTTGAAAAGCCCCTGGATTGCAAGTGCTTCAAGTACTGCAGAAATAATAAGTCCAACAATGCCGATATAATAGGTAACTCCATACGTTCCTAAATATGACACACCCATAAATGCCGAAAAAGGCCCCATCATGGCACCGATTCCCAATATTGCAAAAATGGCTGGAAGAGAAATAACAATGCCAATAATGGCAAGGTAGGGGGCAAATGAAACGAGGGTTTCCTTGATATTCTCTGGCATCGCAGGTGCTTTTTTGCCGAGATATTCGTCAAGCATCGTTTCTAATTGGTTAAAGGCTGCCTTACTATCTGGCGCTTTTGTGGTACTCATAGGTAAAAACAAGTGAAATTAATAATTCACTATCCTGATAGTACCCCAGGTAATATCTAAATTCAAGTTCAAAATTAAAATTCAATCTAGAATTCCACTAGTCACTATTCACTAACCACTCTCATAAAATGAACATCACATCCCCAAAAGAGTAGAATCTCAACTCATTCTTGATTGCAAATGCATATAAGTCCAAAATGCGCATTTTGGCATTTTTGGAAGCCAAAAATGCATCCACTAGCATCATAAGAGAGGATCCAGGCAGGTGAAAGTTGGTAATAAGGTGGTTTATAACCTTAAATTCAAAAGGGGGAGAGATAAACAGATCGGTCGAACCTGTAAGGCTAATATTTGTACTATCTGTGTCATTCCCGCGTCGTCCAAAGGGCGATCGACCTTTGGTCGAAAGGCGGGAATCCAGTCGATAATCTCCTATTTTAAGCGCAACCGACTCCAGTGTCCGCACAACGGTCGTACCTACAGCTGTAATATCTATTTCTTTTCTTTTCGATGTATCGATACATCGAACAATATCCTCTTGTATTTCGTATGTTTCATGATGAAGCGTTTTTGTGCGCAGATTCTCGCTCGTGAGGGGGGCAAACGTGCCTAGTCCCACATGGAGCGTAATATACTGTTTTTTGATTCCTTTCTTTTCAAGATTTTCAAATACCCGCGGCGTAAAATGGAGTGAGGCTGTGGGAGCCGCGCTTGAGCCTGGCTTTTGAGCAAAAACAGTCTGATATTTTTCCAAGAGTTCATCTCGTGAGAGCGGAGAATGTTTTATATAGGGGGGAATAGGCATTGTCCCATAAGAATCCAATTTTTTGAGTAGATCATCAGGTGAGCCAGCCCACGTTACATAAAACAGCTCCTCTTCCTGCCTTTGGATTGTCACAAAGCTCTTATCCGCAAAATAAAGCCTATCTCCTACTCTTCCCCTACGGTCGAGAAAGCAGGGAATAGGGCCTTGTTTTGTGCTGATCCATTCATTTATCAGGAATAGAACAACTATTTTCCCTCCCGTTTCTTTCGTGAGCGTTATTCTGGCAGGTACCACCTTCGCGTCGTTTAATGTAAGAGCGGTAGAAGGGGGGAGATAGGTGGCTAAATTGAAGAATGAATCAATAATTAATTCATTTTTCTGAGTATCATAAACCAATAATTTGCTCGAATCGCGAGGATTTGCAGGTTCTTGAGCAATCAACCTTTCCGGCAGGTTATACCAATATTTATTATTTATTTCGTTATTTTTCATTTTTTTCCATATATCCACTCTCCCTATGCCTTGCAAACCTCCGAGGTTTGTTGGCAACGAACGTGAAGTTTATCTCTCCAAATCTAAAAATGTATAGGTGAGACCAGTGTCGGTTTTTTTGTCTTCCTTCCCTACTACTTTTTTGAATTCAGAATAATCAGGAAAATATGTATCACCTTCAAATTCTCCCTGTACAATCGTCAAATGAAGCCTATCTGCTTGTCCAATTGTTTGTTTAAAAATCGATGCCCCGCCGGACACAAACACCTCTCCTTCCCCTTCTGGCCCACCCTTGGCAACCGAAGCGGTTGCCAAAATGGCCGCAGTTTCTTTTTCGACCGCTATTTTTAATGCGCTGTCCACCGAATGAGCAATAAAACACCCAGGCAAATCAACTGTATAATCCGTATCCCTACTTACAATCACATGCCTTCTATCGGGCAACGGCCTCCCACTCTTTTTGTAATACTCCATCAAAGAATCGAAAGTTGTTCTTCCCATAATAACGGTGTGGTTGAGGGTAAGGTGTTTAAAATGCAGAAGATCGTCTTTGATATGCCACGGAATCCTATTCTTATTCCCTATTACCCTTTTTTCTGTCAGTGCTGCGATGAGGGAGATAGTCATTTTTTTTGGAAATAACCACCCGAAACTGACAATGGTGCCTTAATCGGAGGATGAAATTGATAATCAGGGAGTGATACATATTCTGTTTTGAACTCATCCACTGTTTTGAATTTTTGACTGAAAGAGATGGTAGGAAATGGGAGGGGTTTTCTCTTTAATTGCTCTTTTACTTGCTCTAAATGGCTTTCGTAGATGTGAACATCCCCAAACGTATGGATAAATTCTCCCGGTTTATATCCTGTTATTTCGGCGAATATCAAAAGCAATAATGCATAGCTTGCTATATTGAACGGCACTCCCAAAAATATGTCGGCACTTCGCTGGTAGAGTTGTAATGAGAGCTTCCCATCAATCACATTGAGCTGATAGGTATTATGGCAAATGGGGAAACGGGAAGCGTCTTTTTTCTGCGCCATCGTATATAAATATTCCGGATTCCATGAATTAACGATAAGATTGTGTGCATTAGGGTCATCCTTAATTTCCTGTATAATCCATGCAACTTGGTCTATGGTTCTGGTGGGTTTACCCACCGTAGCTTTAGCGGAGGTGGGCCACCTTCTCCATAATTCCCCATAAATTTTTGGCAAATTCCCCCACTTCTTTGCAAATCCTGCATTCGTTGCGATTTTTTGAATAAACTCTTCTTTTGATTTTAATTTTAAATTTTGATTTTTTTCCAAGTATATTTTGTACGGGTAATCATCCCAAATATGCACATTATTGTCCACCAAATATTTGATATTGGACTGTCCAGAAAGAAACCAATATAGTTCATGCAGTACTCCTTTCCAATATACTTTTTTTGTCGTAAGAAGAGGGAACCCTGCAGACAAATTGAATCGTATTTGCCTTCCGAAGACACTGTATGAGGCATCCCCCGTTCCCCTATCAACCTTTCTCACACCATTGTCCAAAATGTCTTGCATGAGATCAAGGTATTGGTATTCTGGATGGCTTTTCATAGGAAAATTAAAGCTCTAAATTCAAATTCAATTAAATGTACCATAAAAATTCTGAATTTCTTTTGAATTTTAATTTGGAACTTGAATTTTTATATTTGTTTTTCACGCTTGGTTGTCGTCACTCTCCCTCCCTGCCATTGCCCTTTATATTGGGTTCCCCCTCCATCTACCCATTCAAACTGCGCATGGACAAATCGGGCTCCTAATTCCATCGTCACGGTAATTGGTCCTTCATTTTTCAAACCAAATGTTAGCTTTCCACAGTATCCTGGAGCCACATTCCCTGTTCTTAAAAATAAACCGCTTCTGAATGTGGTTGTTCTTGGCTTAAAGTTCGCCGTTATGTCCAATGGTAAATTCACTTTCTCAATAGTACTTACGAGGAAAAAATCTCCTGGTTTTATCTGTATTGTCCGTAATTCCCCCTCCTTGTATTCAACAACTTTTTCTATTTTTGGTGTCTCCCGATGGGTAATTCCCAAAAATGCGCTCCCAGATATTTTGTATACTTCTCCTAATCGCAAATCAAATCCAGCCCCTTCTGGGGTTTTTAAATCGCGCTCCCCTAGTCCTTCCACTAATTTTTTTTCCTTTACGAATTTTAAGAGTAGTTCTGGCCCAAGAATCATAGTTGACAGATAATTGATAATTACTCCACAGACCCCAAATCTTTTATTTCAAATTTATTTTTGCTCTCAAAAAATTGCACTTCATAGATGGGCAAACCTGTTGCAAGCCGTTTTGCTGTTTCCATGAGGTGATTTTCACATGTATCAAACAGCACAGAATAAATATACTCCTCTTCAAGTCCTCCCTCAGGCTCAAAGGACCCAAGTTCTATCAGCTTTTTTGCAAGAATATGGTGACGTGCATCGACAAATGTATTATGAAATGTGAATATCATCCCTGCTCTCCCCCCATCTTCCCCCCCCAGTTTAAATCGTGGCTGTACTCCAAAATTTCCCTTTATAAATACCACGGCAGATTCTTCATGACTCCCGTGAAGCACTGTTTCCACTGCTCCCTTTTTTTTCATTTCACCAAACTGCGTTTTGATAAAATCAACTTGTTCTTGTGTGAGATTATAACTTTTTAAGTCAAGACTTGCTTGTATAATATGGCCACATCCGCCTAATACTATATTTTGGTCTGCATGAGAATCGGTATGAAACTGAATATTTTGTACTCCTCCTACCGTCTCAACAAGCGCTTTAAGGGATTGCTTCATATCGAGTGTAAATCCACAACTATTTGCAGTTGCAAAAATAAGGGCAAGCTCTCCCGCATCAGCCCCCTGGATTGCAAGGCCGGGAAGTGAATCACTATTGTTATATCTTCCGTCAATACATCTGCTAAGAAGGGGATTGTTCACTTCGTATGCATTTTCAAATAATACTGAGGCTAATTGTGGTTTAGAAAGGGTATATTTTTGCATATGTGAGAAGTCTAACAAATGAAAAGAGTCCTATCAAGGATAATTATTATTGGTACAATATGTTTGATATGCGTGCTCCCGTATATATTTACGATCCAACTATTACAGATGCTCAAAGTAAAGTTCGCGGAATAGGCCGTTATCTTCAAATTCTGAGAGAAAACTGTCCTTCCGATTGGATATTTACCAGTGATCTGAAAAAGATACCTTTTCATGCCATTCTTGTGCAGCCTTTTTATACCTTCTATCAACCTCCCCTCATTACCAAGAGAATAACAGACAGGCAAATTGCCATCATCCACGACGTTATTCCACTTAAATATCCTGAGCACTATCCTATTGGGGTAAAGGCATTTTTCTATTCTCTCCTTCAAAAATACTATTTGGGACTATTTGACAGCATAATTACCGACTCAGAAACAAGTCGTAATGATATTGTTACCTATCTCAAGATAAAAAAGAACAAGGTTTCCGTTTTATACCCAACCCTCGCCGACTGTTTTTGGAACTCAAAGATAAAAAGTTCGGGCCCGTCAGACTATTGCTTATATGTGGGAGATGGCACATGGAACAAAAATCTTTCCATAACTGCACATGCAATTAAAAAGGCAAATGTCACCTGCATTTTCGTTGGAAAGATATTTGCAGACACGAACCCCAATCATTATACCCATCCTTGGCAAAGTGACTTACACCTATTTTTTAAAGAAACGCAAAATGACAAACGATTCATTTTTACAGGATTTGTGAGTGATAAAGAGCTGTTACATTTATATGTACAAGCTAAGATGAATATACTATTGTCACGCGATGAAGGTTTTGGTTTTTCCTATGTGGAAGCCGCCTCACTGGGATGTCCTTCCCTCTTGAGTGATACAACCATTTTCCATGAAATTGCAGGAGAAAGCGCCGCATTTGTTAATCAGGATAACCCAGAAAAAATCGCATTGAAGCTAAAAGAACTTTTGGAAGACTCAAAAAAGAGAGAGATGCTATCTTTTAAGGCTCTCGAACAGGCCGAAAAATATAGTGCTGAATCGTTTAGAAAAAAACTATTAGAGGTTGTGTATCCGTATTAAATGAACTACCGCACAGCAAGCTGCTCAATATCTTAATGTGTCATCCCGACTAAGTCGGGATCCAGACTATTATTTTCAATACAAAAAAGGGTAATTTTAGACTGGATCCCTGCCTCCGCAGGGATGACAATTCATTTTTGAGTAATTTGACCACCAAAAATCAAAAACATTTGTGGAGTGTTTTCTAGATTTATTTATGTTGACGCCCTGTCTGAGCACTCGAATTTCCTTGTGCGAGTTCGTCAACTAAATAAAATAGAAAACACGAAACAATTTAACTATTCAAATTAAATAATCTCTTTGCATTTTCCGTCGTCACTCTTGCCACCTCTTCAAGACTCACCCTTTTTAAATCTGCTATACACTGTGCGATAAGGGGAATGTTTGCCGGCGTATTAGGATATAATTTCTTACTTTTGAGAGGTTCCGGGAGTAAAAAAGGCGAATCTGTCTCTAAAACAAGCATTTCAAGCGGAACTTTCTTTGCAAACTTGGCTTTCTCTCCTCCATACGTTACATCCCCATCAATGCCGATAAAAAAATCATGTTGTTTGGCATAATCGAGCAACTCTTCATCAGCCTCACAACAGTGAAAAACCGTCTGAAATCGCATATTCTCACTCCACTCCTTATCAAGGATTGCAATAATTTCTGTTTTGGTTTCTCGATTGTGAAGAATGAGTGCCTTTTTATACTGCTTCGCAAGACGAATTTGAGCGATAAAATATTCCTTTTGTGCCTCCATAAATTCGGAGCTTACTTTGTAATCTTCATATTTTGTCTCTTCATAGAGGTGTCTATCCAACCCTATCTCCCCCACCGCCACCACTTTTGGATGAATAATAAGTTTCTCAAGTTCTTTGATATCAATATCTAATTGATATAATTTTGAATTTGTTGCCCAAAGGGCAATCGACCTCTGGTCGAAATTTGGAGCTTGAATTTTTTCTATGGTGTGATGCGGATGAATACCAACCGCCGCATAGAGTGAATCGAACTCCTCGCCCAACTCTATAGCTTTTTGTGATGACGGGATATCCGTTCCAGGCACGATACAAGCTCTAACCCCCTTATCCATCGACTCAATAATGACTTGCACCCTTGTTTTATTGAATCTTTTGAAATTAAGGTGGCAATGAGTATCAATAAATGTTGTGTTCATAGTGAGAGTTTGATTATAATGAAAGCATGATGAAAAAAGGATGGATAATTACTTTCATTGTATTGGGTGCTCTTTTTTCCGTTCAACAGATTGTTCTTTCTAAACAATCAATACAATCATTTCCCAACATAAAAAATGATTATGTAAAGGATAGATTGGTTATATTCATGACCTCTGCCGATCTGAATAGCACCACTACTCATACTACTGCGAAAAAGGCGGCGGCTGATGTTGTTGCGAAAAAAGCTTTGGCTGACAAGGCGGCTGCTGATGTTGACAAGACGGTGGCTGATGCAATTGCTACTAGTGATACTCTAAAAAAAGAGGACAGCAACAAGATAAAGGTAATCGTTGACAATAAAAAAGTGGGAGGAATAACAATCGTACCCGAAGCACGTGCCGCAGAAAGCACACAGGATAATAAGCCGTTTCTTCCTCAAGAACAAAACAATAACGCACCTACCCCTGGAGGAATACTGGTTACCCTTGAACAAAAAATAGGAGGATCTTACATTACTCGACAAGACGAATTAACGGTAAAACGAGGAGACCAATCTTTTACTATCTCAAATCAATCAGCTCCTCCATCAAATACATCATTAGTATCACCTCCCCAGCTTGAAATTAATGCGAATAACGTGATAGCACGATCATCTATGGGTCTGTCGGTAGATCCATTAAGTGGAATTCTTACGGTACAAACCCCCACTGGTCCCCAAAAAGTAAGTATTATGCCCGATGAAGCGCTGGGAATTGTGGTTGAATTAAAGGCGCTGAATATGAAGAACGGGGCTGAACCTTCAATCCTCCTTGTAAGTGAAAATGGTATCCTTATTTACCGTATAACTGGAGAAAGAGTGGAAAAATTCTTAGGACTTTTCCCCATATCGATTCAGAAACAAATACTAGTAGCGGCAGATACGGGAAGCGTGGTTAAAGTAGAGCTTCCTCCCCTCTCCCAATTCCTTAGCTTCTTTACATTTTAATAAACGGAGTATTACTTCAATAATAATTCAACTGCTTTGTCAAGTTGGGAATCGTTTTCACGAGACATAGTATCTCCTTCAGGCACCACATTCTCCACTTTGATCTGGGGTTCAATACCTGTCCCATTAATCCACTCACCCTTTGGAAGCACCCATTTTGCCACTGTTACATGAAGTCCCATGCCATCGCCTAAATCTATCGCTTCCTGAACCGAACCCTTGCCAAACGATTTCTCTCCAATGAGTTTTGCTCTGTTATGATCGCGCAAAGCTCCCGATAGGATTTCCGCCGCTGATGCGGATCCCTTATTGATAAGTACCGTCATGGGGATATCAAGGAGCGATCCTTTTCTCGTCACATAATAATCCTTATTTTCATAACTAGTGGACTCCTGTTTTACCACAAGCTTATTTTGTTCCAAGAACTCCCCCGCAAGATACACTGAACTTTCCAAATAACCACCTGGATTGTCTCGAAGGTCTAAAACCAACCCTTTGATTGTCCCCGTACCCCATTTTTCCTTTATTTCGGCCACTTTCTGTTCCCATTCGTCTACGGTCCCGTCCCCAAATTGATTTAATTTAAGGTAAGCGACTTTATCACACGCACTTGTACATGAAGATAGTTTTTCATCTAACTTGGTTTCGACCGACTCTACGCGAATTGTATCTCGAACAACATCTATTGCTACTTCTTTTCCGTTTCGTCCAAGCGCAAGATGAACCTTTGTTCCCTTGTCCCCGCGAACTTTTGATACCACTTGGGTAAGGGGCATTCCGGCTATCACTTCATTATTTACCTTGAGAATATAATCCCCAGCAAGAACACCCGCCTTTTCTGCGGGTGAATTTTTAAGAGGCGCAATCACCACGACCCTATTTTCCTTCATGCCTAACTGCGCGCCGATACCTTCAAATTTCCCCTCAAGACCGTCTTTTGACTGTTTGTTTTCAACGGGGGTAAGGAAAAATGTATATGGGTCTTCGATTGAAGCTACCATCCCTTTTATCGCTCCGTAATACATCTTTTTCTTATCCACTTTCTTCTTGTCCACATATTTCTTTTCTACGGTGTCCCATACTTTCCAGAACATACTAAAATCCATGTCCTTACCGCTTGTGGATACTTTTTCCACTCGTGCCGCTGATAGATTGTATGCGCCAAGCTTATATCCCGTTCCAAACAACAATACAGCCACAGATGCAACTAACAGGAGATTGGTTATTTTTATATTGGACTTGGCCGTTTTCATAATGAATAGAATATGATTGTACTATGGTGTGCCTGTGCAAAACAATAGGAGAATTGCCTTGATACTGCCTCTTTATAACTATCTTTGAGTTTGAACTCTGCCTTAGGGAGGAGGGTTGTTCCTTCAAATTTGTAGGTAGTGATTAAACCTCGTCCTCCCAACGCTTCCAATTTTGCAACGGAATATTCTGTAGCTCTCTCAACGATGCCAATTGGATATTCTGGAGTTGCATCTGCCCGTTCTGAAAAAAACCATGCCATACCGCCAAAATCCCTTTCTACATATTTTGCTTCAACTACATGGTTCTTCCCAATTTTTATCCGTATCTGTTTTTTTGAGATTTCTTCGACATATCCTGCAAACCAACATCGCTCCGGTTGGCTTTCTTTTTGTGTTTCAATCAAAATGATACCTTCAATATGGTCTATCTCCGTGATAACTCCCTCTATGTGTGAAGTTATTTTCTTGTCGGTGAAAAGGGATTTCTTTTCTGCGAGAACATCTCCAAGGATCACTCTATCCCCTACGTTTTTTTTAAGATGATGAAAGATTCTCTTTGGATGAATAGAAAGAAGTCCTGCGACTTCAATACGCTCCTCGGACTTTTCCCTCGATGTGTAAAGAGGAGTGCTAAAATCAACTTTTTCGCCCACTTTAATG
>Ga0210016_1005967_pt1 | contig 10009 bp, 10 predicted proteins | sample CryGeyCG2014_300_FD_185454 | JGI IMG/M metagenome (GOLD analysis project Ga0210016, IMG submission 185454) | Groundwater microbial communities from aquifer - Crystal Geyser CG02_land_8/20/14_3.00 (SPAdes) (version 2) | ecosystem: Environmental > Aquatic > Deep subsurface > Groundwater | place...
TTGCTGATTCTGAACTTTAAAGAACTTATTCATTTTGCCCTTACGTCATTTGATCTAAATGGTGTAGCACAACCGCTTATGCTGAAAAAAGCCCTGCACAATGTATACATGCCTCTTTTGGAAAATGTGATTGATGAATTAAAGGGTATGCGTCATGAATGGGATCACATCACTATGCTTGCTCGTACTCATGGACAGCCAGCCTCACCCACTAAACTTGGAAAAGAGTTTGGCGTGTTTATCGAAAGGCTTGAGAAGCAATATGATTTACTCAAAGGGCTTAATCATTATGGAAAAATGGGTGGCGCTGTTGGCAATTTTAATGCTCACGTTGCTGCCTTTCCCACCATTAATTGGCCGGATTTTGCGGACAAGTTCGTTGGTAGTTATGGTTTAGAAAGGCTTCAGACTACTACTCAAATTGAGCATTATGATGACATTGCCGCAATCTTTGATGCGCTTAAAAGAATTAATACCATTTTAATAGGCTTGGACAGAGATGTTTGGACCTATATCAGTATGGATTATTTCAAGCAGAAGATAAAAGAAAAAGAGACCGGTTCCTCCGCGATGCCACACAAGATTAATCCTATTGATTGGGAAAATTCCGAAGGTAATCTTGGTTTAGCTAATGCCATGTTTGAACATTTTTCTGCTAAGCTTCCTATTTCCAGGCTACAAAGAGACCTAAGCGATTCTACGGTATTGCGCAATGTTGGTTATGCTATGGCTCTTACGATAATCGGACTGAAATCCATTCTCAAAGGCACTGGGAAACTCCTGATTAATGAAAACAAAATCTGGTTTGATCTGAATAAGAACGTGGTTGTGATTTCCGAAGGTATTCAAACAATTTTGCGCAGAGAAGGATTCCCAAATTCTTACGATGTACTAAAAGAATTAACCCGGAAAAATAAAGAAATTACGCTGGAAGATCTTCATGAATTTATTGATTCTTTGAAGGTATCTGATGCGGTGAAGACTGAATTAAAGCAAATAACGCCTGAAAATTATACAGGTATTTATTCGGAGCTTTATAATCCGGAAGATTAAAATTTATTTATCTATCTCATTGAACGGGGCTTATGAGCCCTGTTTTTTTATTCTGATTTATACTCTGAACCCTATGACTAAGACGTCATCGACTTGTTCCAAATTTCCACGTCGAGATTCGAATGTGTTTTCTAAATGTATCTTCTGCTCTTCCATAGGAAGATCTGCGATGCTTTGGAATAATTCCTTGAGTTGTTTGACAAGAAATTTTTTGCCCTTTGGTCAACCGAATTGATCTTCGAATCAATCAGAGAAAAGATAGATTACGTCTCACTTTTCTCATTGGAATGATTTATTGGTGTAGGTATATTCTCCTGAACCGATGGCATGTTTCTCTTCTTTGAATTCGATACATTCTCTGTTTCTGATAAGTATCGCCGGATTTTTCGCAAGCGCGAATTCAAGCATATTATTTTCGTCGATGGCGCATAGTGCCACATCCATAGTGTCTTTAAGTTTTCCTTCTTCAGATTCTTTATGTTCTTGATGGAATTTTTTTGGCAGATATATGTTGGCGTAATTTAAGATATCAGCAGCTGTCTTTGTACTTTCTCTGTTGACTGCATCATCAAGCGAATCACAGTTGAGGAGGAACATAAACGCTCATGGTACTCCGTGCCCAGTGCAATCCGGCGCGGCAATAAATCTTTTTCCTTGTGTATTTTTTGCAGCTCGATAAAAATCACCGCTCACTATGTCTTTTGGCTTGAAAAAAATAAATGACTGGGGGAAAATCTCTTTGATTTCTTCCAGTGGCGTCATAACTCCCTTTTGAATACGTGTTGCATAATTAATGCTGTCTGTGATTTCTCTATGTTGATTTTCAATGATTTTATTACTTTCTACAAGCCCATCTCTTTGAACCTCGATTTCGTCCCTCTGAGCTGTAATTTCGTCTCTTTGGACCGTGATTTCTTTATTTTTTTCTTTGAGTTGTATATTTTGATTGTTGATCACTTTATTCGTTTTGGCTAGCTGTTTTTTTCTCCTGTTTTCACGTACTCCTATAATGACCATTCATAGAACTGTCGCAAGTATTGCTACTATGAATCATAATAGTTTCTTTTGTTTTTCAGATTGTTTATCCAATTCGCTCTTTTGTAATTTAATTTCTTTATCTTTTTTCTCTGATTCATAAATTATTTCTGTCTCTTGCTGGGATTTTAGTAATTCACTATTAGCAACACTATCTTTGAGTAAAATCCAGAGTTCATGATACTTGAGCGTGCTATCTGCATCCTCTGTGTGCTTTTTATAGAAAAAATACACATGTTCATATCCATTTCTTTCATTTGTGAGGATATTTTTTTCCTTGCTGAGTTGTATTCATTGCTGATAGTTTTCCAGTACCTGGTCATATTCTCCTTGTTCTTCATACAGATCTCCAAAATTGTAATAGATAGCAGGAATATTTTGTAATTCGCCAATCTCTTCTGTGATTGTTTTGGCTTCAGTCCGATGTGATAAAGCGTTCTCGTAGTTTTTTTTCTTGAAATATGAGTTTCCTGTCTCTACAAGATATTGGACCATCAGATTTTTTTGTTTTTTATCTTTGTCTTCTTGCTTCCTCAGTATTTCTAGTCCAGGGGAAAGATATTGTGTCAGAGCCATATCATATTTTAATGAATCCTCTTTTCCTTGCTCGTTATAGACTGCTGCTATGGCGACATTTGTAAGCAATTCTCCTCTGAGATAATTTGTGTCTTTCAAGATTTCTAATGCATCTTGGAAATATTCTAAAGCCTCTTCATAGTTTCCTTGCTTATATTCTATCTTCCCCATATCTCTAGTTACTCATCGTCTATTCTTTATTTCATCTGTCTGTTCATAATATTTGGCGGCAGTGATGTAATTTTTGAGTGCTAATTTGAGCTGATCGTTATCATAAAAATTTTTTCATTTGTCGTCGTAGTATCTTCCGATTTTTTTAAGCGAATCATTCGTTTCCGGTGATGAAATCTTGGTATCTCATTTTTGATTGCATGCAAAAAGTGTCAGCAACAAAGAAATTGCTACTGTCTGGAACAGGTTTTTGGTATCTAAAAAAATATATGATTTTAGAGAATTTTTCATGTATTTCATATACTCTTTTCTCTATCAATGTCAATATTATCTTATTTTATCTGTCGTCTGTGGATGGTTGGCTTGTCGTGGTTGTGTTGGTGTCTGTGTCTCTGTTGAACATGTGAATATGATTAAGAATTAAAAATTATGTATTTTTTCGTAAGCTGTGGAGATTGCAGTATTCTCTTACTGTTGCAATATCTTCTGTGATTTCAAATGTTGCTTCAGGAGCATCATTTGGTGTGAGTTGTTTTCTATAGATCTTATTTTCTGTAATGACTTCAATCCACTGGATGTAATGTTCTGGTGTCATCGGATGAGGAACAGATCCGACTTTGACAGTAACTGTATTACCTTCTTTACTTACGACTGGGATATGTTTTTCTGCAGAGATTTCTGGTTTGACCTCGTCAGTCATCAGTGTCATTTCTTTACCGCAGCAGACGATAGTGCCAACGCCAGTGTGAATCACTTCGGTCATATTTCCGCAGACGGAGCATTTATAGACTTGATTGAGCTGAGTCATGAGCATAGATTATAAAGTAAATGTGCTGCGGGACTTGTAACTAAACTCTTAAAAAATTCAAGATGTTTTTTGCATGCCTGCGGCGCAAATCGTAGAGTAATTTTTTGCCATTGCCGCAAAAAGTCACCAAAAAGGTCTAGTCGACATCAAACCTCGCCCTCTTATTTATCCCACCCTTGAATTCCTGTACTGTCAGAATATCTCGTGTAGTTCATATCCCGCTGTTTTGAAACAAACACCGATCCTTGATTTGTTCCGGCTAATCATTGCTGGACAACTGAGGTTCTACACACTAGTAATCTTCATATTATTGAAGAAACTTGTTATCTTACTCTTCACCCCCATCGCCAATTTAACGGTTTTTGCTTGGGAATTTGTTACTTTCACGTTAGATTTCTTCGATGACAGACAATTCATTAGAGTACCTTTGGTACTTCTTATGTTCTTAATCCTGGGGATCATGATCTTCGACTAAACTTATTTTCTATTCTTACCCAACCCCGCTAAGGCAGGGTTTTTTTATTGTAAAAAAAGGCAGCCATAAAAATGGACCGCCCGGATAATAATTGTGATTTTTAAGGTTTTAGCATTTTGAACTTGGCCACTGTCTTGTCCTCGAGCGCTTTCATCACTACGTTGATGTAGGGTTGAAGTTTGTCCTTGGTCAGGAATTCAGATACTTCTTTATTGTTCCAACCCAATCGTCCTGTCGGTTTGGAAGGATCGCCCACAAAGTCGGTGATGAATTTTTTGTACTGAGCCACATACACCGCTGATTCTGATTCATAGCCTTTGGGGACTCTGACCTGGAAATCAAACCTTTCTTTGTTGTTCCGTTTGGTCATGTGTTTACGTGCCCATTTTGCCGTTTTTTTGTAATCTTTCAGTATCTGCCGAAAGATTTTTTCTTCCATGGTCGCCCTCATAATAGTGTCCATCTGGCCTCCGGTCAGCTCCTGCCTAAATGCACTTTTTACGAATTTTTTCATTTCTTTTTCGTATTTTCTGCTCATGTGTATGGAGCTTTTAGATTTTGGTGATCCTTTGAACCAGTCACCAATGCTGCTGCTGTACCCGAAACTTGTTGTGAAATAAGCGATGAGTATAAGAAAAATTGCTTTTTTCATATGACATATTTTTAATTATTATTTTAATTTTTAGTTTCTATCGAAGATAATACTTAAACACCAGGAAAAGTCAAGTCTATTTTTGGGAAAGTATGGCTTTTGGCTTTATGTTAGCTGTAGATTCTAGCCCAAAATCGCACAGCAGAAAATAGTACAAAGAAACATGTAGTGAGTATAATTAGTGAAAGTACCACCTTTTACTACTAATAAATACTACATGTCACAGCTATCTTACGAAGAATGCTTAAAAATTCAAATTTATTTAGAAGATGATTTTAAAGCGAGAGCAATTGCTAGAAAACTACATAGAAGTAACAGCGCAATTAGTAACGAAATCAAAAATACAGCATTAATTGAAAATACAATGCGAAGCTTGCCTGAGCAAGAAGGAATACTGTTAAAGCATTAGTAAATAAGGGGTCGATCTCATTTATGAGCGGATCTTTTTTAATGATTGAAAACTCCATACACATAAATATACTTAATCCAGTAAAAATCCCCTTTCAAATAAGAAAAGAAAATCAAAAAAAACAAATCTGATAGTCAGAAGAATAGACGTACCCTCGCTAAAAAACGCTCTGTCTTCTAACAGCTTTTGTCTTAATATTCTGACAAATATAAATTTTCAATGAAATATCGAGGCGAAGAGGCGAGCAGGGAACGTTATATGACATCCACTTACGCGGATATTCCCCAATCAAAAAAAATCTGACTTTTGTTAGATCCTTAATAGAGCGCATGACCCCAACGAATCAGGGCAACCTACCCATAGTGCTACGAGTCGCTCTAGCCTAATATATTGAATTTTAAATTTTTTAATTAGCGGGCAACGGGATTCGAACCCGCAACCTCTTCCTTGGCAAGGAAACTCTCTAGCCAATTGAGATATGCCCGCATTAAATTTCTCTATCAACCATTATAAATGTGGGATGACTGAGCCAATGCTTGATGTGCCCATCTCTTTTTATCATATTTTCAAGAGCTTTATTGCTTCTGTTTTAGTTTCTTTCTTAAAATATCATAACAGTTTGCCAACCCCTATTAACTTGCTAGATACTGTTTGTCCTCTTTTGTATTCAGATGCAGACTATGACTATACTTCTATGATCTCAACTTTTTTATCAGCTTTCTCTTTTCTTACCTTATCTGTCACCAAAACATTAGTCCAGGCCAACAAGGTCAGAACAACTCCTATCAACTTAAACAAATCACTTACATAGACCATATCAGTAGGATTGTTCACCAAAACCGTATCTCAGATGACAATAAGGGCCAAACCAAAAACAAATAATGTAGCCTTACTCATTTTGTGAGCGATAGGATATATCCCAAAAAGAATGAAGAGATATAAACATACAACAGCCAAAATAACATAATATATATTATTATATTCCAAAAATTCCCCATGTACTATCACAGATCATTTAGTTAGAAGAAACAATAAATATCCTAATAACCCGCCCGACACCAAACTTATAAGAATCCTCTTTATCAAGTCTTTCATTTGAATTTGATTTTTAAACGATAAATTTATTTCTAAGCTATACTTATTTATTATGTGTTTTCAATTCAAATTTATACCCATTATGTGTTTTTTCACATTGTTAGCTTATATAATAAATAAAATTTAATTTAAAAAATTAGTAATCATAATAAATACAAAATCAACAAACAATGTTGAAAATGAGAAAGCCTAAATAACAAACCACTTGAACAAAAAATAGACACTGTTAGACATTTGTGAAAATGTTAACAAAAAAACCAGGAGCCTAGAAAAACAATATAATCTCTGTGAAAAAAATGTCAAAGAAAATGCCGAAAGTTAGAAAAGATTCACCACCAATCTAATGATGGCATATGATAAGATAGATATAAGAATGCCTATCAAAGCTCACATGAGAAGCTTATTTGCTTGTTTCAATTTTTCCGGGTTACCGCTGGCCGTCATAAGTTTGAACCCGCCCATCACCAAAACCACCATACATACTACTCCGATTCCGAATCGAAGATATTGGTTGATAGTTTGAAGTAATTGGAAAAAAGAACTCTCATCTCCTTGGACCTGTGTAGGCCCGGTGACAGCCACATCGGACTGCCCTTGGCTATTCGGTACTTGGACCACGATAGCGTAGGAATTCAGCGCCGGTAAAGTAAACAATAAAGCAAGAAATATTTTTTTCCACATTATATTCTGTAATAAATGATAAAATTTTATTATTTCCATTCTCCTCATAATTCAAAACACTTAGATGATTGTTCGCTGTCTGTTATAGATGCTCGATGACGATCGGTACCACCAAAATTTCCATTAGGATTATCTTTGTAATAATTAACTCTACATCTTTTCCCTACTCTATCTCCATACCATTTTCCATAAAAAGACTTTTCACAAACATATTGTTTGAGCGGTTCTCAGAAAGCAACCATCGCACCATCAATTAAACAACCCTTTTGAGAGGTAACACCCAAAGAACTTATACTCAAAGAGGCGATTAAATTAATCAACCCCAAACTCATCAACGCCAACAACACTCATCCTATGATGTACATAAGATTGTTAGTAGTTTCTTTAACTTCAGCGCCCTTGGATGCTTCTATGATATACATGATGCCGCTATAAATCACCATAGTAATAGATAACACAATAGTTATTCTGAGCAAAAATTTAGTGATTCTCACTATCAAAGGAGCTTTTGTTTGAAATTCTTCATCGATATTCCGATTCCCTCATAATATATTTTGACAAAAATCCTTGTAACTTTGATCCGAAGATAAAGAAACTCAATTTCCAGCTGCTGAGGCTTCTAATTGATTTTTAGTCCACCTTTGTCCTTGAATAAAACAGCCATATCAAAGCATTTCTTGTAATCCTACACTTTCTCTCAATATCTCATTTCCTACCGCATCTTTAGTATTCCCCAGATTGATGATAGTTTCATGAGTTTTGGACGGCATAAATGCTTCCTCTATCAATTCAGCGGCTGATGCCTGACTTCACAATAAAGACAAAGTACCAAACACAGATGACAAAACAAACGACAAAATCAAGCCGTACGATACGGCTTTGAGTCAGTATGTATGTAATTTTTGCAGCTTTATTTTTTTAGGGGCCATATATCTAAAATCTATCATTTAAAATCTATCATCTATTTTCTATATTTGGGTAAGTAAATTTTCTGCCTCTTTGTCTTGAGTCTCTTGATGAGCTTCCTCTTTTTGCTGGATCTGGACCATTTTAGTTTTGTATCCTTCTTCCTGTCGTTTCTGTACATATTGGCTTTTGATATCAGACTTTTTCTGTTCATATTTTTTTTCAATCTCCTCTAATTTCTGTTTTTCTCTCACAAGAATATCACGCAATTTATCAATTTGTTCTTGTGTCATAAGCGGCAAGAGATTAAACCAAGATTGTTTTTCTTCTTTATTATCAATAGATTTTGAATTCAATACTAAAACTATCAATTCAGGAGAATTTGCTAAGAATGTATCAGGTATAATAAATTGTTGTGCCCTTTCCCAAAGGTCTTGAGGGAGTTTTTGTTTAATCAAATCAACATTTACCATCATTTTTTTTGTTTTAGAGTATAAAGCTTTTTTATTTTGTTTTGTATTCGATTTTTGATTCTTTTTAAAAGAGGGATTTTTTTATTATTATTAATGATTCTTCATTGTTCCTTGTTAATTGTTCCTTGTTCATTATGTAGTTGTTCATTGATGAATTGGTCAGCTTCTTTGTCTTCCACTTCATGATATCTTTCGGATTTTTCTTGTATCACCGGCACTTTTCTCATATTCTTTTTCATCTTCTGAATTTCTGCCTGTGAAAGATGCATTTGTCCTCATCCAATATAATGTCACATCGCATCCGTCATCTTATGATGATTAATAATTAAATGTTTAGCTAAAGACTATCGGCTAAAGACTAAAAACTGCCCTGTCCTATAAACAATCGTTGAACTTCGCCCTGGTCAATGATTCATTTATCTATCAGTCTTTGTGCGTATTTCTTCAGATTGATCATTCCGATAAGGGATGAAGTCTCGATTATATTATCTATCTGTTCGATCTCTCTTTTTTTGATATTGTTTCTTACAGAAGTGGTGTTCAACATCACTTCATAGACTCCGACTCTGGATTTTCCATCTTTGCTTTTGACGAGAAATTGCGATTGTACGCCGATCAAAGAAGTGGCTAATCTATCGCACACGCTTTCCTGGATTTCTGGCGGGAAGAAAGAGATAAGTCTGTTTACAGTATTTGCGGCTGAGTTGGTGTGCAAGGTGCTGAAGACCAAATGCCCTGTTTCTGCAAGACTTAAAACAGAATCTGCAGTTTCTCTATCACGAATTTCTCCAACGAATATAATATTTGGATCTTCACGCATTGCGGCTCTTAAAGCATTAGCAAAACTCCACGTATCATGCCCTATTTCTCTTTGAGAAATAAGACATTTCTTTGGCTGGAAAAGAAATTCAATCGGATCTTCAATGGTAATCATATGTTCCGATCTCGTTTGATTGATATATTCAAGCATGGCAACAAGTGAAGTAGATTTCCCTGATCAAGTAGGTCAAGTCACAAGATATAATCACTTCTTTGCTCCCAAAATATTTTTCTTAACGCTCTCAGCAATGTCAGTAAACATAAAATCTTCAACATTTTTTGCGGTTCAATTAATTTTTCTCATTGCGATTCCTATTTTACCAATTGTGAGAAAAGCGTTTACTCTATATGGGGTTCCAGTTTTGGATTGATAAGCAAAATCAGCTTCTTTATCTCCCAGGAATTTATCGAATCTTTGAGGATTTCATTGGAATAACTGTCTGAGAATCACCTCTACGATTTCATTTGTCAGTTTTCCTGCCTTTTCTTCTCTGATGATTTCTCCGTTGAGCCTATAAGCGATACTCTCTCCGCCGGAGAGATGGAGATCAGAGATATTCACATTTTTTTCTATAAGAGCTAGAATCTGCTCAATATCAAAGGAAGTGGCCATAATGCATAGTTAAAAGTTAAAGGTTCATAAGGTTTCTAAAGTTCAATTACTTTCTGCTTTATAACTTTCTACTTTACGAACTGCTTCAATTGTATCCAGAATTGAAAATTTTGCAAATTTTGGAACACTTTTTACACCATTTGCTGGAAAAAGTTTTATAATAGGGGGATTAGGCTTTTATTGGGTCGATTGTAATGTCTATCCAGAGAACATACATGCTATCAATATCGATGTCTTACAATA
>Ga0210016_1005971_pt1 | contig 10004 bp, 8 predicted proteins | sample CryGeyCG2014_300_FD_185454 | JGI IMG/M metagenome (GOLD analysis project Ga0210016, IMG submission 185454) | Groundwater microbial communities from aquifer - Crystal Geyser CG02_land_8/20/14_3.00 (SPAdes) (version 2) | ecosystem: Environmental > Aquatic > Deep subsurface > Groundwater | place...
GCAAGATAGCCATCAAAAAATAAGTCTTGATTTCACTATCAATGATCCAGGGCCCAATCTTAATGGTTCCGGGTGGCAGAGAAAAAGCCTGCCCTCTACCGCCAATCTGACTGATATACTGGGTGAGGATGAAATCAACGGTGATGAACTGGGCTGCCATGGTGGTCAGGATGAGGTAAAAACCCTTAACCTTGGCCGATGGAAGACCAAAGAGTACACTCCAGAGTCCGGCGATAATACCCGCAATGATAATACTGATTGGATAGGCAAGACCCCAGTTGATAAAAAAATTCGGCCATGGGAATTGAAGAATCAAGAGAGTGCTTGTATAAGCGCCTACGGCAATAAAGGCAGCATGCCCAAGGGTGATCAGACCGGCATAACCTATCAATATCTGTACCCCAAGGGCTCCTAAGGCTGTATAGCCAACCATATTGGCCACTCCGAACCAGTATCCAGTCAAGGTTAAGGGAAAAACAATAAATATAATCGCCAGGAGGAAAATCATTTTCCCTTTGATCAAAGGAGTCTGCCACCAACCATGATCTTGGGTATATTCTTGATGGTAAAGGCCGCAAGGCAGCCACACATGAGACATAAAATACGCTCCTTTTATACACAGCGTCATTAATTCATAGCAGCACATGTCATTCCCGCGAAAGCGGGAATCCAGAAGAACACTGGATTCCCCCGTGTCAAGCACGGGGCAGGCTTAGTCAAGCCCGGAATGACAAACTGCATAAGATTTAAGTCGCCATGTTTATTTAATTCTGTTACATCCGTTCAATCCGTTCCCAGCCCCAGAATCCGTAAGGTTTAAACAGTAAAAAGACTGCCATAAAAGCAAAGGGGAATACCTCTTTCACTCCCCCTGGAAAATAGCGGTCGAGGTAGGCGCCAGATAAATTTTGTAAAACACCGACTGTAATACCTCCTACAATGGCCCCAGGAATGGAATTAAGGCCTCCTAAAACAACTGCGGGTAAGACGAGGAGACCCAAGTAACCGACGGATATATTGATTCCGTTGACATTCCCTAAAAGAGCGCCCCCCACACCTGCTGACATAAAGGCAATTGCCCATGCCCCTGCATAGACAAACCGGGCGCTTACTCCAAGGGAAAGGGCAGCGGTTTCATCATCGGCCGTTGCCTGCATGGCCAAACCCCAGTGCGAATATTTAAAAAAGGCTGCAAAGATTACAAAAAGTAAAATAGCCAATATAAAAGACCAGAGATAAACGTTTGAGATTTTGATAAAGCCAACGGTAATCGGCTCGAGAGGAAAGATGGGGGGAGAGAAAACCCTTGTCTTCGTTTCCCAGATAAATTCGATTATCCCTTTAAAGAAAAAGGAGAGCCCTACTGTCACCATGATCACGGTCAGGATGGGTTCTCCAATAAGCCTGTCGAGGAAGATTCTTTCTACAAGAATACCGAGAATGATTCCAATGATGAGAGTACAAACGATCGATAGAACAAAGGGTATGCCTGCCTGATAAAATGTCAGGGTGACATAGGCTCCGATCAGGGTCAATTCACCCATGGCTAAGTTCAAGACGCCAGAGCATTTATAGATTAAGACCCATCCCAGAGCGACCAGGGCATAGACACCCCCGACCATGATGCCGTTGATCAAAGTCATCAAAAAAAGCTCCATGAAAACCTCCTATTCAAAAATCAATGCAAATTGCAAAATTAGCAATACAAAATTAGCAATGGATTTTAAAGCATTTTGACTATTTTCTCCTTTTTGCGGTAATGATGCTCTTCGCGACAATGGAGCAAAGTTGTTCACATTCATCAATTATAGGGTCAGTGTGTTGAGGAGAAAGCATTCGAGTACGATGAATTAATTTAAGCCAAAACCGAGCTTCTTTAAGTTCTTTTAGGACGATACTCATTTTATGAGCGAAGTCAGATCTGGATTCAGCGCCACAAGCTTCTTCATAATTCGACCCACCTGATGTTCCTGCTCTTATTAATTGACCTCCGATATGTCTTCCAGCAACTGTCTGTGGTAATGCATCAGTAATCTTGATAATATTTGCTGCAAAATCAAGTAATCGGTCTGATAATTGATTGGTTTTTTCATCCATTGCTAATTGCTAATTTTATAATATCCATTTTGCAATAGGCTTCTGATATTTGATTGCTAATTGCTAAATTTGCAATGAGTATTTTGCAATGGTGTTTTACTTTGGCACCTCCAACACCTTAAGATCTGTCTTGATATGAACCACTCTTCCATCCTCATAGGTGATATTGGTGTCCATATGGACACTACTGGTATCGGAATAAAGTCCGTTCACAATATCCTTATATCGCTCTTCGACAAAGGCTCTTCGCAATTTTCGGGTTCGGGTCAGTTCCTCATCATCTGCATCAAATTCTTTGTAGAGGTTAACAAACTTCTTAATTTTTGCCACGGGGGGCAAGTCCTTATTCATTTTTACAATCTCTTTTTTTACCAATTCATAAATCTCTGGCATCTGGGAAAGTTCTGGATAACTGGTATAAGCAAGGTTTCTATCCTCCGCCCATTTACCCACCACGCCATAATCAATGCAAACCACGCCTGTGATAAAGGGCTTGTTATCACCGATCGCCCAAACATCTCTAATATAGGGGCTGAATTTAAGCCGGGTTTCCAAATACTGAGGAGCAAATTTTGTCCCATCGTTTAAGGTCATCACATCTTTCGTTCGATCGAACACGACCAGATGGCCATCGGTATCGATGAAACCCGTATCTCCTGAATGAAGCCATCCATCTCGGAGTGTTTTTGTTGTTTCCTCTGCCATCTTATAATATCCTATGAAAACGGAAGGGCTTTTTGAAATGATCTCTCCCTCTGGAGTGATTTTGACCTCTGTCTCAGGGATGGGTGTGCCGACCGTGTCGAATTTGATATCGCCATCGCGATGCAGCACTGAAATGCCAGCAATCTCTGTCTGGCCATAGATCTGTTTCAGGTTCACTCCGATGGCATGAAAAAATCGGAAATGGTCTGGCCCCATGGCTGCCCCTCCGGTGTAGGTATCTCTTATCCTGGAAAGACCTAAATGATCTTTCAATTTTTTATGGACACCCATGTAGGCAAGGTTATCGAGGGCTTTCCAATACCAAGGAGTGGGCTTTTTCATAAACTTCAATTCGGCCACATGATAACCAATCTTCATTGCCAATTCATAGGCTGTTCTCTTGGACCAGGTGGCATCTAAATATTTGACCTGAACATTTCGTACCATCTGCTCATAGATGCGAGGAGGAGCAAACATGACATGGGGGCCAATTTCACGAATATTCTCCTGGGCGGTCTCAGGTTCTTCTGGGAAATTGACTGTAAATCCAGCCTGAATTCCACAGGAGATCGACATCATCTGCTCTCCAATCCAGGCGAAGGGAAGGTAGGAGACAAAGTCGTCTGTTTCAAAATAGGGGTCCACTCGCATCAAATTCAGACCCATGGTGAGCATATTATAATGGGTGAGGAGGGCGCCTTTCGGAAGGGCCGTCGTTCCCGAGGTATAAAAAAGGAGGCAGACCTCGTCTCCCTTTCCTTTCATGACCAAATCCTCAAAGAGACCGGGCTCTTTTTTATCTATTTCTTCTCCAATCTTCATCACCTCTTTGATGCTGATGAGAATTGGGTCATCATAGTCTCTCATCCCTTTGGGGTCATCCCAGATCATTTTCTTGAGCTTAGGACATTTGTCTTTAATCATGAGGCATTTATCAACCTCTTCCTGGCCTTCACCCAACATCAATTTGGCATCGGCATGGTCGATGATATATTTCACCTCGTCGATGAGAGAATCCTGGAATAACCATACTCCCACCCCTCCCACACACATGGCGGCCATCTCGGCCCAGAGGGCTTCGGGACGGTTATCCCCAATCATGGCGACTTTATCCTCTCTCTCCAACCCAAGAGAAACCATTCCCAGGGCAATGCGCTTCACATTTTCATAATATTGTTTCCAAGTAATGGGGATCCAGATTCCAAACTCCTTTTCACGCATGGCCACTTTTTTGTCCCAATATTTTTTAGCGGCTTGCAGAAAGAGTTTGGGGATCGTCAAATCCTTCGTAATCTCAATTTCTTTCCAGCTACCGGCGTGTGACATAGAGATCCTCCACCTCACCCAGATAGGCCTTGATCACATTGGGATTCTTCTGAATCTCAGTAGGGGTTCCTTCTGCAATCTTCTCACCGAAGTTCAGAGCCATGACCCGATGTGAGATATCCATTACCACACCCATGTCATGTTCGACCAGAACACAGGTGGTCTGCCACCTTTCCTCTTCGTTAATATCCAAAATAAATCGAGCCATATCCTCTACTTCTTCTAAATTCAAACCTGCAAGGGGTTCATCCAAAAGGATAACCTTCGGGTTAAGAGCCAAGGCCCTTGCTAATTCGACTCGCTTTTGAAGCCCATAGGGAAGCATCCCCACAACCTTATCTCGGATATGTTCTATTTCCAGGAGATCGATAATCTCCTTTTCAATAAAATCCCTGTGTTCGATTTCCTCCCGGGCTGTTTTCCCGAGATAAATGGAACCACTGATCAATCCTGATTTGAGATGAATATGGCGACCGAGCCGGATATTATCGAGCACCGATGTGCCTTTAAAGAGTTCGATCTTCTGAAATGTCCGTGAGATTCCTATTTCTGCTCTATGGTGAGGTTTTAACTTGGAGATTTCTTTCCCTTCAAAATAGATCTGCCCTCTTTGAGGATGGTAAAGACCATTAATGCAGTTGAGGAGAACCGTTTTCCCAGCGCCATTGGGTCCGATGATGGAAAAGATCTCACCTTTTTTGACCTCTAAACTGATATCCATCAGGGCCTGGACACCCCCGAAAGCCATATAAATGTTTTTGACTTGAAGTTGAACCTCATCGGTGACTGCCATTTTTACAATCTCCTTTGATACGATCCAAAAAAACTGTGCATACAAAGAACAACGTTCAGAAAGGTTTGTTTCGTTTCACAGGGGGACAATAACCCCTTTCCCCAATTTTTAGTTTTTGACATTAATCAGGAATGAATTAAATCAGGATGAAAAAACCCACCCAAAATATGACTAAATTGATTAACAAAACCTTATTTCTTTGTCAAGTAAAAATCTGCCTAAATAATGTGAAAAAATTAATAAACTCCCGTAGTTCTTTTTTCCCAAAAATCTGTAAAATGGGAGCTAATAACTTTATATTCATATTCACAAACCTTGCTATCAAGGGGAAAAAAGAAAAGATCAAGCAGGGAAGGAAAGATTTTTCCTTTTATATTTCTCCTATCCTAACCACCGTTTCCGACGTTTATAATGCTTCACATCACGATAACTCCGCTTCTGGCCCATTCCGGTAAATCCGAGTTAGAATTCTTTGACATCTTCATTATTTTTCAATTTTTCCGCCGGGCCATCTAAGACAATCCTACCATTTTCGATCACATAACCGTACTCTGCTAATTCCAAGGCGATATGGGCATTCTGCTCGACCAAAAGAATGGAGACCCTTCCTTCCACATGGATCCTCTTAGCAATATCAGCGATTTCCCTGACCAGTAAAGGAGACAAGCCCATGGAAGGTTCATCGAGGAGCATGATTTTAGGATGACCCATCAGGCAGCGACCCATGGCAATCATCTGCTGCTCTCCTCCAGAGCAATAACCTGCCGTGTTATCTTTAATCCCTACAAGCCTCGGGAAATAACCATAAACCATTTCCAGGTCCTTTTTGAACCGTGTTCCATTTTTTGGGATGATGAGTCCCCCTGCTCGGAGATTTTCCTCAACGGTGAGATGCTCTGCTAAACGCCTTCCTTCCATAACTTGAAGAATTCCCATCCTGGCAATGTCTTCAGGATAAAATTTATGGATGGGTTTTCCTTCATAATAAACCCCCCCATCCGTAACCTCGCCTTCCTCGGTTCGGAGTAATCCGGAGATAGCCTTCAGGATCGTCGTCTTGCCGGCGCCGTTGGCTCCTAAGATGCAAGCAAACCCACCTGTTTCAAGTTGAATGTTGACTCCCTTCAACACTAATATGGTATTGAGGTATTTGACCTCAACATTTTTCAATTCCAACATGGAAATTTATCTCCTTAGCCCTCACCCTCCCCTCTCCCTATCGGAGACTGTGTCATAATGTCATTCTGAGGCGATAGCCGAAGAATCTCTGTTTTCTAACTTATTGACTCTATGAGATTCTTCACGGAGTTTACCCTGAGCCAAAAAGTGAGACCCTTCGCTTCGCTCAGGGTGACACATGGCGAAGGGTTCAGAATGACAATCGCTGCATTTCTCCCCATTACGACACAGTCTCTCGGGGGAGAGGGTAGAGAAGAGGGGAATCGTTATTTCACAACCTCGTAATGAATGTTGATCTTCTCGTCTTTGAATAAACCTTGTTTGATCATATCATCAGGAACAAGACGAGGCACCTTATACCATGGAGAAAGGGCAACCAATTTACCACCCTTAATGCCAATGAGTCGGTCATGGTTCGCCAGACGCCGATCATCTTTGCCTGAGGGTGCACTTTGGAATTTAACTGTTGTATCATGGGCGGTATAACCTGCCAAGGTCTGCATGCCAAGTTCTTTCACGTCCTTTCCGGTGATCTTTGAACAGGCTGTTGCCAAATCGACCTTATCCCTCTTCATAATTCCTAATAAAGCCCGTCGTACGCTTTCCAGCATATTTGCTTTCATACGGACTCCACGCATATATTGAATATTGGGCATTGCTGGATCTTTGCGATATTTGTCGTTAAGCATCTTGGCAAATTTAACGCCAGGTTCATTCGGATCAGCGGCAGGAACAAAGACAGGTTGGGGGCACATATACCCTTCTGCCGACCCAGGACCCACGATATCCAAAAGTTGATCTGCAGGTGCCCAGAGATTTGCCATATGGACCATCTTCCCTGCCAGGCCCAGCTTATGGATACCTTTCATGATAACGGCTGGGGTTTGCACGATGGAATTTGACCAGATAATATCAATTCCGTGCTTCTCAAAATCGGAAAGGAATCCCATGATCTCCGGATCGGTTGGCATCATAGTACAGAATCGTTCCAAAATGACCTCGTACTTTCCGCTTTTTACTCCATGTCTTTTGGTCGGTTCATTCGCACCACGGCCATAGGCGGTATCCCAGGTTAAATGGGCTACTTTGGCCTTTATGCCTTTGCCTTTCTTCGGCCAGAGGTTATCGATATAATATTCAATGGCCCCTGCTGCCGACTCCCCATAACTCCAGCAGTCCATATAATTCCATGCGGGAGGATAAAGTTGAGGATCACTAAAACCGATCCCGTAGCATACGATGCCGTCCCTCTCGAGAATGGGTTTCATCATCTCCTGGTTGGGAGAGGACCACATCTCAATGATGGTGGGTTTTGGCTTCCCCATCCTGAACCTCTTGTAGGCTGACATGAACCGGGCATCGACATTGCCAAATTCAGCCCACGTGTATTTGACTTCTACATCGCCCTTTCCATCGCCATCCACATCGAGTCCTCCTCGTTCAGCAATCCACGCCAAATAGTCTTTACCTCCCTTCTCTGAAGGGATGGCAATGGGAGCATAGGCCCCCGTGAGGTCAATGATATTGTGGATCGTGATAGATGGTTTCCCAGCGGTTAAACCCTCCGTAGGGGCTAAAAGAGAAATGAGCATTGCGAAGGCTCCCAACAAACATAAAAGTTTACTTTTCTGTTTCATTTTTCTCCCTCCTTGTTTGGTATGATATTCTCCTCTAAACCTCTATTCTCACCATCCTTAATAAGGGAAAGGATGCAGACGGTAGGACCTCTTTACCATTTCCCAACGATGGGCAATTCCTCTCGGTTCAAGCACTAAGAAGACAATAATAATCAAAGAATAGATGACTAATGAGAAGGCTGCCGAGGCATAAAAGGCAGCGCCTCCTAAAAAAATTTCAGCTAAAGGGGTGACCAGGGTGCTGAACTCATCCATGATTTTCCAAACGGTTGCTCCTGCAATGGCGCCAAAGATGCTGCCAAAGCCCCCGACAACGAGGAATCCCAGATACCAGATGGAGTCATCCAGGCCAAACCATTCGATATTGACATATTCATAGTAAGCCCCTCCCAGGGCCCCTGAAATTCCTGCAAAAAAGCAACCGATGCCGAATGCCATGATCTTGGTATAGGCGATATTAATCCCCATGACCTCTGCGGCAATATCATTATCTCGAACAGCAACGAAAGATCGGCCCAGTTTACTCCTGGCTAAATTCGTCGCCAGGTAGGTCATAATAATTGTGATCGTCAATACTAAGAGGTAATAATTTCGGTCGCTCTTAAAATCGATTCCGAAAAAGGCATCAGGTCTTTTCATCCACATCCCATCCGTCCCATTGGTGACAGAACGCCAATTGCTGATCACGTAGACAATCACAAAATGGGCGGCCAAGGTTGCAAAGGCAAGGTATAATCCTTTCATCCTTAGAGCGGGGACACCAAACATCATCCCGATGAACATGGGGACCAACCCAGCTAATGGCAGGCAGATCCAGAAGTTGAGTCCAAAATGTCTCTGGAGAATTCCAACCGTGTACATCCCGACACCCATAAAAGCGGCATGTCCAATGGAGATCTGACCACAGTAGCCTGTGATGATCTGTAAGCCCAGCATACCAATGATAAAGGCACAAATTAAGGTGAGGATGGAGATCCCGTAATCGCCTGCCAGGAAGGGCAGCAGATACATACCGATGATCAGGAGCGCCAATAATATTTTACGTAATGGAGTCCTGTAAATTTCTTTGGCCTGGAAGTAATTCCTGTCAAACGTGCCGCAGGGTCTATTGATGTTGATACTCATAAGCTATAACCTCTCTATTCTGACTAAACCAAAAAGACCATAGGGTTTTATAAAAAGGATCAGTAGCAAGAAGACGAAGGGGATCATCATCGTGGTTTCGCCGGGTAGAAGGGGTGCGATATAAGTGATCGTCAACATCTGAAGGATGCCTATGGCAAGACCAGCGATAATTGCGCCTGCAAAGGATTCTAATCCTCCAAAGAGCACAGCGGCAATAGTAATCAAACCGTTCGCATCGAGAGCCAATCCGACGCCCTGGATGTTTCCCAGCAGCATTCCTGCTACCACGGCTATGATACAGGAGATGATCCAACTATATTGAAAGATCCGCTTGACATTGATGCCTAAGTTTTGGGCTACCACATGGTCTTCATGGACAACCCTCATCCCCAGACCGGTTCTTGTTTTTTCGTAAAATAACATCAGCGCCGCGATAAGAACTGCACAGAGGATGAACCCATAAACCTGAATCTTGGGAAGGTGTAGAAATCCAACCTTCCAAGCCCCTACTGGCAAGAAGGATTCTCCAAAGCCTTGAATATCTCCTTTTCCCATTAAGATTCCTATCCCTCGCAGAAAAAGCATGAGACATAAAGTGACGACGATAGGAGCCAGGATGGGCTGCCCCACCAGGGGACGCATGAATGCCCTTTCGATAAACATTCCCAAAATCGCCCCTCCCGCGCAGGTGATAATAAATCCCAACCATATCGGTAGATGCCAGGCGATTAAGCAGTACCACATGATATAGGCGCCAATGATGAGAACGGCTGCCTGGGAAAATGGGAATACGCGGGTGGATTTATAGATGACCACATAACTGACGGCCAATAAGGCATAAATCCCTCCGCTGCAAAGGCCTAAAACAATCGACTTAATGGTTTCTTCCATTTTTACCCGGCTCCTAAATAAGCGGCAATGACCTTAGGGTTACCCTTGATCTCTTCAGGGACGCCTTCAGCAATCTTATTGCCGAAGTCGAGGACGACAATCCGATCTGCAATGTCCATAACCACACCCATATCATGCTCGATCAATACAATCGGGATCTTCAAAAATTCATTGATATCAATGATAAACCGAGCCATGTCCTCTTTTTCATCCAGATTCATCCCTGCCATCGGCTCGTCGAGGAGGAGAAT
>Ga0210016_1005989_pt1 | contig 9987 bp, 9 predicted proteins | sample CryGeyCG2014_300_FD_185454 | JGI IMG/M metagenome (GOLD analysis project Ga0210016, IMG submission 185454) | Groundwater microbial communities from aquifer - Crystal Geyser CG02_land_8/20/14_3.00 (SPAdes) (version 2) | ecosystem: Environmental > Aquatic > Deep subsurface > Groundwater | place...
CTAATAAGACATCTAATAAGTAATGTTTACAGAAGATATAGGCGTGTTCTTTGCCGACTTTGGCGAGAATTTTGTTCATGATGGTATCGGGTCTTTTACTGCTATCTTCAAGGATAAAAATGCGAGCATTGATGGAGAGTATGATATATCATCATATTCGCCAGCCATTACATTGCCAGCAATTAATGCGTCTAACCTTGCTAAAAATGAGGTTATTACGAGGTCGGAAAGCGGGGTCGCGTATAGAATAAGCGAGTTCAAGCCAGACGGCACAGGGCTAGTAACTATAGTGCTATTTGAGGACTGATATGATAGAGCAGGATATAGAAGGATGTATTGTTGATGCTATCACTAATAAAGTAATTGGGCTTGCTAAAGTTGTCGATGTTGACCCTTCACCTGAAGACCTGAAAAATGTCCCTTTAGTGGTTGTTAATATTGAAAGTGGCAATTGCGAACCGTTTAGCATGGGGGATAAAGTAAACTATCGTGTTGATGCAACATTAACAGTTGATATTATTTGCCACAATAAAACCGAAAGGTATGAAGTACAAAATGCTGTTATCGGGGCTATTAATGAAGTATCTAATGTTTACAAAATAACACTAGATAGGTTTGCCAATATGGTAAATAGAGAAATGCAAAAGCCGTTATTTATACGGCAGTCAACCTTTAATATTAAGTACAAGGAGGTGTACAATGGCTAAGGTGGTAATGAAAAGAGGTAAACAAGTTATAGAAGTCGATGCGACACAAGTCCAAAGACTATTAGACAGAGGGTTTATAGAAGTTAAGCCAGCAACAAACAAGAAGGAGACAAAGTAATGGCATCTACACAATTAGTTGGGGATAGTGGTAAGGTTACGCTGGGTGGTGCGGTGATTGCAGGAGTTACGTCTTGGTCGCTTGACATAGTAGCCGATACAGCTGATAGCACATCAATGGGCACAGGCGGATGGAAAGACAGCTTAACATCATTGTTATCTTGGAGCGGCAGTTGCGACATCAATATTTCAGTTGATGACGTAACTAATGTTGATGCAACGGCAGCAGGCGTACCAATCGGTACAATTGGTGAAGTTGAATTATATGCTGATGGAACTGGATTGCTTCCTGCGACTTACACAGGTACGGTTATTGTTACTGGTTACAGCGTTTCATCATCAATCGGTAGTGTAATTACCGCAAGCGTATCATTTGCGGGTAAAGGCGCAGTATCAGGCGTTTAATTTAAAAGGCAGGGATAAAACATGAAAAACACGGTATTAGAAAAGGCAAAAAACCATTTCTTAGAGCAAATTAACGGTGAAATGAAGTCAGTTTACGTTAAGGAATGGGATGTTAAAATATTCTGGAAACCTATGAATTCGTTGCAACGGGACAGAATTATGGCATACGCATTTAAAGATGAAATGTCGTCCGCTGCAGTTGAGACTGTTATTTTACGCAGTTTAGACGAGGATGGTAGACGTATTTTTGCTGATGCTGATAAAAGTTCGCTTATGCGAAATGTAGACCCAAAGGTAATTGATTTTATTTTTGCAGAAATGGGTGGCATTGATGACGACTTAATGCCTGAGATTGATGAAGTAAAAAAATAATAAGGCAAGATGGCGGGCTATACTTTAAGTTCGCCCTTGCCAAAGATTTATCCATGACTTATACAGATGTCTCAAAAATGTCAGTTGCCGAATTGATTGGGTGGGCATCTTTTTATGAAATTGAACATGAAGAGCAAAAAAAGAGCATGGAGAGAATTAAATAATGAGCGATTTAACATATGTAGCTAGACTTCAATATTCAGCCGACGATAAAGCCTCTAAAGTATCATCAAGAGTTGCACATAATGTCACGCGAAATAATAGTAAGGTTAAACGCTCTTTTTCAACTCTAAGAACATCCGCCGCTAGGATGGCACGTCAAGTAAATAGCGCGTTTGGGCAAATAAGCGCCGCGTCATTAGCTGGTACAGCCGCTATTGTAGCTTTCGGTGCAAAAACGCTTGGCGATACGGCTATATCTATCGACAAATTCAAAAATCAAATGTATGTTGCAACTGGCTCTATAGCAGGTGCCAATAATGAGTTTGAAAAAGCCAAAGATTTAGCAAGATCAACAGGCGCATCACTTAATTCAATTACCGAATCATACGGTAAGTTTTCCGTCGCAGCAAAATCAGCTGGCCTACAGGGCAAGGAGTTAAATAACGTTTATAGTGCGTTCTTGGAAGGTTCGGTGGCTATGGGACTTAGTACGGAGGCAACCAATCTAGCATTAAAAGCAGTTGAACAGATGATGGCAAAGGGAACTGTTATGGCAGAAGAACTTAAGCAGCAATTAGGTGACCATCTACCAGATGCGCTAGGTATCGGCGCACGTGCAATTGGTGTAACGACTGGCGAATTAATGAAGATGATGAAAAATGGTGAACTACTTGCTAGCGAGTTTGTGCCAAAACTGGCAAATCAAATTAAAAAAGAATGGGGTGGCGCTTCACAAAGGGCGACAGCAAAGCTGCAAGCTTCAATAAATAACCTTAAGACCTCAGTAATAGAAGCTAAAGAAGCAATTATAGACAATGGCGGATACCAAATATTACAAGGGGTGGTAGATGAATTAACGGGCGCCATAATGAGGTTTGGAGATTTTATTAGAAACGACTTTTCACCAGCGCTTAAAGGATTTTCCGCAATAATAAAGTCATTAGGTGGGGATTTCACTTACCTTGATAGTGAGATTGATGCGTTTTTTCTATCTTTTAAAATTAAAATAGAAGAGTTTAAGACTTGGGTCGATAATAATATCGGAACTTATGGTCTTATTGCGTTTATTATTTTAGGAAGCAAATTCAGGATAGTGGTGGCCGCCCTAAATAAAATTAAAGACAAGCTAAAAGGGTTGATAGGAATAGTAAGCAAACTTTTTAACAAAGTGTCTGGTTTCTTTAGAGGGATATCCGACTTTATTAAAGAAGCATGGGATAACGCAGACGGTTTGCAAAAAACGCTTATTGCCATGGCTGGATTTTCGACGGCACATTATTCCGATGCGACTGGGTTACTTGACCTTGGAAGTGAATATGAATTAAATGCGCTTAAAGAAAAGAAATTAATAGCAGAGGAGCTAGCAAAGGTTGAGGCTGAAATGCAAAGCAGCCTAAACTTTGTCAACACAAAAGAAGGTAAAAACCAAATTAAGCAATTGTATGCCTATAGAGATATGCTTAGAAACCAAACAAGTGACTTTGAGATCCCTATTGAACCTGAAAGTAAAGACAATCCGAAACAAAAAAAGAATGATACAACACCGTTTGAACATTATATAGACCAGATGCAAAAACACCGTCTTAAAGACATATCAAACATTGATGCGTATGGCGCGGCGAAATTACTAAAGGAAAAGGGGTGGAATAAACTAACGCTTGATGAACAAAAATCATTCATGGATGCCATGGTTAAGCTAAAGAATGATGCTAAAAAAGGTGACTCTTCAGGGATGATGGATAGCGCGGTTGAAGAGTTTAAAAAAACCAAAGAGTTAAATGATTATGTGAAGGACTTAGTACAAAAAAGCCGAACAGAAGAGATAAAAAACTTCACTGATCTTCAAGTGCAAAAATTTCTCATAGAAAAAAAATGGAATGAACGTACAGAGGCAGAGAAGAAAGCATTTTTTGATAGAATGTTAAGCTACAAAAAATCTAATGTCGAAGAACAAAACGCGTTGTCAAATTGGGTAGCATCGCCAGAAGGTCAAGGTACATCAACATTGCTATCAACAACAGCGCAAATGTTTGGTCAGCTGGCATCTATGCAAGACACATCATCCAAAAAAGGGTTTGAGCAACAAAAAGACCTAATGTCTGCTCAGGCGGCAATCAGCACAGGGTTAGCGGTTATGAATACGCTTGCCAACCCAGCATTATTATACCCAACAAACATAGCGGCGGCGTGGATGATAGGCGCAATAGGGGCTATGCAGATAGCTAAAATCCAAAGCCAACAATACCAACCAAGAATGATGGGTGGTAACGTGCAAGCAAACTCCCCATACGTAGTTGGTGAGAAAGGTAGAGAGATGTTTGTGCCAAATACAAACGGTAGAATTTACCCAAATGATGTTTTTAATAATAGGCAAAATCATGTAAAGACAATCGTAACGGATGAGAAGCCTGTTAATGTTAATATCAGCGTAACGGCTGCCGATACCAAAGACTTTGATCGCCTAATAGTCGAGCGAATGCCTTTGATTGTTAATGGTATTAGAAGAGGTTTAGCATAAAATGGCCCTATTAAACGATTTTTGCGAATTTAGCAACATATCAATATCATCTATTGAGCCTAACACCATACAAACCACTTTAAACGGTAGGGATATTGTGCAATCAATAGCGTCGCAAAAGTGGCAAATAGATGCAACAATAGCAGTTATGGAGGAGCAAGGGTATATGGCGTTAATGAGCCACATATTTTCGCAAAGAGGCGCATACGGAGAATTTCAAGTTTATTTACCCATTAACAAAACCAATCCAGATAAAAGCAATGGTAGTGTATCTATTATAGCAGCGGCTGGAAGTGATACAGTAAGTATTAACCAGCATGGTTCTGTTAATATCGGTTCATATATTAGATTTGGCAATCATTCTAAAGTGTATATTGTTAAGTCATTCACTCCAACCCAAATAACCGTATATCCAGAACTAACTCAAAGCGTAAATGTTAATGACATTGTTATATTTGATACCCCTTTATTTACGGTAAGATTCAATGAAGGGGCTATTCCTTTGACTATTGACAGCTCTTTTTTATCCAATAAAATTGATGTAACAATGTTTGAGGTTATCTAATGTTTACGCAACAACAGCTAGACATAATAAACACTGATAGGTATAGAGTAGCACTTAATTTAGAATTTATTCTAACTAGCGGTAATACGGTAAGATGGACGACGTTACCATATGATTATGATGATGGAGTTAATATTTGGCAACACGAAAACTATTTAGATGGGGTAAGTGGATTGAAAGAATCTACTGGTTCTACACCTTATTCATTGACCATCAATATTATTGGTACGACATCCATGATAGCCGCTTTTATCGGACAGGTAGGAAGTAATGTAAATGCGTACATTGGCGTATATAAAGAAAAAGAACCGCCTATATTCACTAAGGTGCTAAATGGCCACATACACAAAGAAGGAATTGAACGTAAAGATAATGAAGTGCTATTAATATCCGAGGTTACAGATGCGATTGGTGGGATTACCAACACAAACGCTAGGTTATTAACTCCTGAGAACCAAAGGAATATAGATCCTAACGATGAATGTTTGAAATACATTAAAGAAGCTAACGCAACAGTTTTTTGGGGAAAGGGTTCTAAACAATGAGTGTTTTTGATTCGATTAGCAAGGGGTTATCTGATATAGGTAAATCAGTCGTTTCTACTGTTTCCGATATAGCAGAAGGAGTGTTAGACGGGTTTAATCTTCTAGGGACATCTATATCCAAAGCCCTAGGATTGAAAAGCTATTTTGATGACCTTTTTTCTTTGCCTCCTAGCAAAGGGTATCAAATCCAGTCTAACTTAGATACTTCAATAGCTGTGCCTATTGTTTATGGCAAGGCAAAGGTTGGTCTGAAAAAAGTGCATTTTGAAATATCAGAAGACTATAAACATTTGCATTGTTTTTATTTTGTTTGTGAGCATGACGGGGCAAGCATAGAAAAGATATATATCGAAGGTCAATCAGGAAAGGATGCTGAATGGGTTTATGATGTTGCATCAAACACTACAAATCAAAATACACGTTTTAACAATAAGGTTATTTTTAAAGTCTCTGACGGCATAAATGGGTTTGGAACATATCCAACTGACAATGGGTGCACAACATATACGACGGCAATGAAGTTCTCAAGAGTGCTAGCAGTTTATGCTAGATTCTCATACGACTCAAATATTTATCAAGGTGAGCCACAACTATACTGTATTGTTAATGGGAAAACATCAAACCCAGCGGCAGCTTTAAGGGACTACATGACAAACGACGGGTACGGTGTTGGGTTGCAAAATATTGATACTGCATCTTTCGATTATGCGGAAGCATTATGCGATGAAGACGTCGGAGGCCGTAAACGATATACATTCAATGGAATTATAGATACAAAGCGTAAAATACAAGATAATAGAGATGACATTTTAAGATCAATGGTAGCAGATATAAGGAACGATAATGGTGTCTATGCTATAAGTCTAAGGGGGCAAGGCGATGCAGTTTATACATTTAATGAATCTAATATAGTCGGTACAGCAAAACTATCAACTGCATCAAGCACGGACGCAATAAATGCGGTAACGGCTGATTATATTTCCCCAGACCAGAATTACAAAGAAGATTCAGTTTTTTACGATAGTAGTAATATTGTTTATCCTTTCGCAGGTTGGGATAGTGATGTAAGATTATTGAGGGATGATTCAATATCGAAAGAAAAGCGCATAAAGCTAAACTTTTGCAATAACTTTGCAGAAGCGCAGGCGACGGCGGAATACATACTTAAAAAATCATTGTTCAATAAAGTGGTCGAATTAAATTCAAATTGGAGTGCAGGCGGGTTAAACATAGGCGATATAGTCGGTGTGACGTTAGATCATTTTGGGTTCGCCGACAAAGAGTTTCGGGTTGAGTCTAAAGAGTATCAGTTAGATGGCATTATCAAATTCACCCTAGAAGAGCATGATGACCGTATTTATTCAATTGAATATGAAAACCAATACCCAAGCCAGGGCGTTAATACATTGCCAAACCCGTTTGACAAGCCGAGTGTGGTTACTATAACAAATATAGATATTGTTGGTAAAGGAAAGGCGAATATTTACTTTGACGAGCTAAACAGTGGGCTTGTTGATAAGTATGTGGCAAAGATAACAAAGGGCGCTCAAGTCTATACGTTTGAGTCGAACATGTCACCGATATACGTCGAAGTTCAAGATGTCGGTGATTACAGTGCGGTAGTTTATGCGGTAAGTGACTTGCAAATTGATGGGCTACAAAATACGCCTACCGCTTATCAAGTAGTTGACAAGCCAAACCCTCCAACTAATATGACCGTTACCATTGAAGACAGGCAGATGAAAATAAAATGGGATGCCGTATCTCTAGCAATAGACAATCAAACACCCATCGAAGTTGACCATTACAATGTTTACAGGTTTGACCAGACAGGTACACAAGTCGGTTATTACGAGACAAAAGCTGACGTAATGTTTTTACCAGCGGTTGCAGGGATTAATAAATTTAAATTAGATGTCGTTACAGTTTTTGGAAGAAGATCAAATCCAGATGACTCAGTATATGACATTACCATATACCCACCAATAGTTAACGGATTTACCGCACAAGTAATTGATAATAATGTCACCTTTAAGGTTGAAATGACAAAAGGAACTCTACCAACTGACAAGGTGATATTGTTAAGAGATGGCGTTGTCGTTAATGAATCATCAACCGCATTCATATATCAACAAGAGGTTTTGCAGGGGTCATATAATTATCAGATTAAAGCGGTTGATATTGTCGGGAACGTGAGCAATGTCGTTTCGCAAATTATACAGGTTGACGCACCGAGGGATTACACTTCAAGACTAGAAACTGTATCCGATTTCAGTGGTAGTAAAACTAACGCTGTTATTGATGATAATGGTAATTTAATGCTACCAGTTTCGACTACAGATACAGTATCAGACTGGATAGGTAACGGATATGCCACGATACAAGATGAAATAAACGCAGGCTTTCTCTATGGGCTAATGCCAGAGCCATTAACGGCTCAGTATCAAGAGGTTTTTGATATTGGATTTATAACCCAGTCTTTGGTAAGAGTGCAAGTTACTGAAACAGATGAAATAATAGGTAATATTACAGAAGCATTCCTAATGGAGTTTTCAACAGATGCTATTGATTGGGTAACAATGCCTAATTCGACTGCTAAAATAGTGAATATGGTTGGTTTTAGGTACGTCAGAATTACCTTTGATTATTCTGGTAATGGGTCAGAGCTATACAAATTGACAACCATATCAATTAGGATATATGCGAAAACAATAAATGATGATGGGGACGGTGTTACCGACGCTGCAGGGCATGCAACAGTTTATTTTAATGAACATTTTGCATCACTTAAATCTATAATTCTAACGCAAAATAGCACCGTACCGAGTATAATATTATTAGATCATACAGCGGGCAATAATACAGATTTTAACGTAATTACCTATGATTTAAACGGTAATACATTAGGTAATGTTAATTTTAACTGGTCAGCAAGGGGATATAAATAATGGCAGATTGGAATTTACCGACTTTAGCAAGCTTGAAGTCAGACTTATTGAATTTAATAAAAGGGCGTGATGATGATTGCGCCACACAATTTGACAGCGCAACTAGCACAGCAACTAATGTTGTAACAGGAACTAAGCGCTGGAATAGTACAGGTTCAAAATGGGAAAAGTGGGACGGCTCGACATGGGTAGACTTGACTCCATCTTATGGCATAAATGTATCATATTCAGCAAATTCTGGTAATGCCGACGCAGTAAGTGGTAGACCATTAGCGCAAACTGGCATAGGTACACAGTTGACATTTGCTGACAAGATTCCTTATATTGGTAGTGACGGTGGAATGGAAATTGGGTATTATTTAGATTTTCACAACAATGTCTCTAGTGACTATGCGGTTAGACTAAGAGTAGAACCAATAGAAAATATATTGGTCATTGAAGGACAATTAAATGTTGCAACAACGGTCAATGCAACAACGGTCGCTGCACCAAATATCAATACAACAACGGTTGAAGCAACAACGGTCAATGCAACAACGGTATCTGCACCAGAGATATATGCAACAAATCTCCATGCACCAAATATCAATACAACAACGGTTGAAGCAACAACGGTCAATGCAACAACGGTCAATGCAACAACGGTCAATGCAATAAATGTAATGAGCGGAACTGGTATATATGTAGCACCAGATTTAACCTCATATACTAATTACGCAGCGATGAATAGGACAAACGGTTATGTGTGGTACACAATAGTTGTAAGTGGTGTGAATCAAGGCGACTCCATTTTTCTTTACTTATTGAGAGGAACGGACTCATACTTGGTTGGAATATTTCAGTATAACGGTTCAAGTGAAGCTTTTGGTACTTTGACTGCACTTATCCCACCTGAGTGTGGGGTGTATACCGTACCATATGGATCAATGTCAATACTCAACCAATATTCAGTTGGCGGTGGATTAACAGCGGAACCAAGATAAAGGATAAAATTATGGTAACAGTAACAGGAAAACTCGTAACCCCCAGCAACGGTGTTATAGCAGATGCAACACTTACATTTACAAGTAATGCTAATAGCAACCTAGGCAATAGCGAACTAATCACTGGCACAACGTCAAACGTTGTAACAGATGCTAATGGTGAGTACTCAATAACACTAAATAACGGTGGGTATAAAGTATTAGTAAGTTTCGGTTCAACAAATACTTTATTGGGGAATTGCGTCATAGACGCATCAACTCCAGCGACACTAGATGTCTTAGAATTAGTGGCGGCAAGTGGTGTTACTCAATCAGTCGCACAGGACATACTAGACCAAGCGATTGCTGCTAAAAATGCTGCGCAAGCCAGCGAAACAGCTGCGGCGGCCAGCGCGGCTAGTGTAGACGCTAACCAAATCGTTCACTCTCCGGGTTCAGGCTTGGCGAACGAAGCTGGTACTGCATATACTTATGACGTAACCACGTCCCCTGCGGATACTACTGCGGACAGGCTAACTAAAGTTGGTGATTACGGGATGGGTACAGGTGTCACAAGAAGTAATGAATATTCGACAGGTCAGGATTTCAATAACTTTTTAATTTCAGGACTTTATTTTATTGGAGGCGCTAACAATCTACATACTCCTTTAGGACTGCCAACAGGC
>Ga0210016_1005994_pt1 | contig 9984 bp, 8 predicted proteins | sample CryGeyCG2014_300_FD_185454 | JGI IMG/M metagenome (GOLD analysis project Ga0210016, IMG submission 185454) | Groundwater microbial communities from aquifer - Crystal Geyser CG02_land_8/20/14_3.00 (SPAdes) (version 2) | ecosystem: Environmental > Aquatic > Deep subsurface > Groundwater | place...
CGCCACTGCTGCCGCCGAAGCCGCCATTGCTACCGCCGAAGCCGCCATTGCTACCGCCGAAGCCGCCGCCTCCACCGCCCAGCGCGCCACCGGGGCTGGCAACAGCCATGGTCGGGATCATGCTGCCGCCGAAGAGCATGGCAAGCCCACCAGAATAGAGGTGCTTAACCTCGTAAATCTCATACTTAGGTTTCTCTTCTTCCTCTTCAGCGTCCCCAAATGTTGGCGCTGTTGGGACAGTTGCGGGAGCGGTAGGCATCGCTGTCGGAGCAGCCGGCAACTGTGCTATCACAGTGGGAGCCTTCGACAGCCCTGAGCGACGCGTATTCGTTGTGGGCGCCGCGGTTGCCGGCGCAGCAGGGAGCCCGACGGCTTGCTCTCTTGGCTCAAAAACAGCAACGTCACCTACCTGACGGTATTTAACATTTGCCGCCTCAGCCAGGAACTTCAGAGCAACCTCCCAGTCGGTGGCGGGCAGCTTGATGGTGATCGGGTTCAGCGACACCGTTGGCGGAATATTCATCTCAAATTTCTTGCCCTGGGAGGCGAACAAAGTCGGTATAATCTCCCGGAAATTCTCGCCCTGAATGTTGAGCTCCACCTTCTCCGCGCCGCGCGCTTGCGACGAGGGAAGTGCCAACCCGGCCGCCATCGCCATGGCGAATGCGGCCAGAGCGGCGCCACTGAACCTTGAGCAAAATTGCGTTTTCATTGCGGTCTCCTTAGCGATGAAGTTCTCGTTGCTATCGCTTTTTCCTTGGTCTCCCGGTTGGTGGCTTCGCCCCCGGCGGCGATGGAGCCTGCCCCGGTGCGATCATTCCTAGTGCGCCCGGCATCCCGGGCATCATGCCTCCGTCCGCGCCCGTCGAAACAGGCGGCGGGGGAGGCGGCTTCGGGAAGAACTTATACACCTTCCCCTCCCGTCGCGGCTCTTTCAAGTTCGCCTCTTTAGCGATCATGAAGACGATCTTCTCCCACTCGATCCCCGGAGGCGGGACATCGATGGTGATGATTTCGTTCACAAGGTGATCGGGAGGCGCCTGTGTACTGTTGCCTGTCGGGCCCACGCCGCCGGGCATAGGGGCCGCGACGGGAGCCGCCATCATGGGGACGCCGGCTTCGGGCATCATTCCCGGCGCGCCCCCTGTCGTATCGGTCGACATCGTGCTTTCCTTGATGGCTTTCTCGACCTCACTCAGATCGTAGCCAAACTGCTGTCCCTTTAACTTGAAGACCATCTCCACAGCATCCCGGAGGTGCGCATCCTGCAGTTTGAGAGCGACCTTCGTTTCCGCCGTTTGAGCAAAACCAGCCGCACAGATAAGCAGCGAAGCCAGAAGCACAGCCGTCCAAGTTCCGACAGACTGTCGTCTGCGTATTCCCCAAATCCAATTGCAGGGCATGGCATTCACCTCCGAAAGCTTTCTCGATCCTTAGAGTCATCTGCCTGGCATCATACCGGGCGCGCCGCCTTCCGCCGTCGTTTGCTGTTTGGGCGCTTCCTTCATCTGTATCTGCCTTCGTTCGCCGTTTGGCTCTCTGACTTCCATCGTGGGAACCCACTGTTTGCCGTCTCGCGCAACACCAATTTTCACGATGTGCATGTCATCAATCACGTCGCCCGGTTTCACAACGTATCCCTTCCTGCCTGTAGCGGAAACTTCCTCGCCAACCTGCTTCTCCAGAATCGCGTATACCGCTTCGTTCATGAGAACGCCGGACAATCGCGCGCCTGGCTTTTCCGGGGCCGTTCTCTTGGTCCCCGACGGAGCTTGTGGCTGACTGCGTCGTTCTGGACTGGTTTCCATGATGCGCACAGGGGGAATCTGGGCGAGGTGCTCAAAGCAATACTCCGCGGCTCTCTTTCTCGCCGACACCCTCGATGCTGTGACTTTCACTTCATGCGGCGCAAAAGGATCCGGTCGCCACGGAAGCAGCGACGGGCCGCCTGCCATCGCAGCCGCGGCAGGCGCTCCCTCTCCACCGGGTGCGGCCGCCATGGCGTCACCTCCGGGTGCCGGCGCGCCGGGGGGGGCGCCGGCGGGACCGCCGGGAGGACCTCCTGCAGGTGGAGCTACGGGGGTGCCTCCTGCAGGCGCACCCGGCGCGGCATCGGCCGGACCACCAGGAGGCGCGCCGGGAGCAGTGCCTTCTGCTGACACGTCTGCAGGCTCGTCCCCTCCTTTTTTCTTCCCCATGTTCGGGAGGACCATCGTGAAGAAGGAGATGATAAGAAAGACTCCTAACAGGCCGCCCAGCACCATCAGTTTTTTCTTATCACCTTCGCTCAAAGGCTCTCACCTCCATCACGATTTGTTTGACGCTCCGGTCCGGGAGAATGTTTCACTGTTATTGTACCGTGAAACCTGGCAAAACACAACCGAATTGACAATTCCTCTAAAGTAGCGATCCTCACGGAGGCGGGGCCGCGGGTCCTCCCGGTGGCATTCCTCCTGCTGGCGGTGCCCCTGCGGCCGCTGGTGCCTCTCCGGGGGCGCCCCCAGCCGCTGCAGCATCGCCGCCGCCACCTGCACCGAGTTGTATGCTCTCGGGTGCGTCGACAACAAAATAAAAAGTGATCGGGAAACTGGCAGTCAGCAACGGACTCGTGCCTGAAATAGATACCGGCCCGATCTCGTTCAGGTACTCAAAGTTCGGCAACTTCTTCAGAAGGGAAAAAATCTGCTTCAGATCTCCCTGAACGCTGACATCCATGCTCCCCGTTTCAGGTACTTGGAGAAAGCCGTTGGTGGGGCAGGCAATGGGTGCGAGGGGTGGCGCGGGCATTGAAACTCCCGAAGTCAGGCGACACCCCGTTGACTCCATAAACTTGATAATCACGGGCCCCATCTGGTCGCGGTACTCATGCCAGAGATCGAAGAGGGCGTCCCAGTCGCCGCCGGCTCTCTCAAAGTGGATCTTGCGAAACCGTTTCGAGTAGTTCGCCAGATCAACTTTCGCAGTCAGGACATCCTGCCGTGCTTGTTCGTAGGCTTCCATCCTCTGGTCGAGTTTGTCAGCAACCCCCTTCTTTTCGTCGTACTCCTTCTGTTGCTTCGCGATCTCTTCCGACTTGGGCTTGAACAACAGAAAAATGGAGGCCGCAGCGATGGCCGCAATGATCACGACACCGATGATGAACACGTGCAGCCTTTTGAGGTTCTTCATGACACCGAGGACTCCCCTGCCCTGCGAGTTCTGAGTCCCTTCCAGCCGGGCGATCCGCCCACGCCGGCCTTACCTCCACCACCGCCTGGGGGAGGTGCAGGGGCTGCTCCTTCGGGCGGCGCTGCTCCTCCGGGTGGCATGCCTTCCATCCCAGGCGCCGCGCCCGCCCCGGGGCTTGGAAGAGGTTTGGCGAGGGTGCAGGTGAGCGTAAAGCTCACTTCACGCGTGGGCAAGGTGATACCACCGGCTGAGGCAGCAACCTGCGCTCCTTGCGGTGAAGCGCCGCTATTGGGACCGGCACCGGGGGCCGGTCCCGGCGTTGTTCCGGGAGGAGCACCCGTGGGTGCCCCCCCTGGCTGCCCTCCGCCACCGCCACCTCCGAATGAGAAGGGCTGCAAGTCTGCCTGGAACTGCACCGAGGTGAACGCGGGACAGCGCATGAAATTCAGCAGGAACTGTCCCAGGGAATCAAGCCCCGTGATGGTGCCGCTGACCGTAGCCGTGGAATTGTCGAGTTGAACACCGTTGAGCTTTGCCTTCGCGGAGGTATACTCGGCAATCTTCGCATATACGTCAACGGACTTATCCTGCGTGTCGAGGCAGGTCTTATACTTGCTCACCAGCGAAGCGATTGGGGGTAGTTTCCCCTTTTCGGTGTTCGTCTTCTCCTCAAATTCGTTGGCTTTCTCAAAGTTAGGGGTGATGTCCTTAATCTGCTTGTTGATGGCGTCGAGGTCTTTGGAGCGCTTGGCGTAGAACCCGCCAATCCCCAATACTTCGACAGCAAGTAACACCGCCATGGCCATCAAGGCTTTGCGAACCTTCTGTTTCTCCCTGACGTAAGATGGTAGCAGATCGATTTTGAGCATAATCTTCTTTACCGTTGTCAGGCTTGCGTCCCTACACCATGTCCCGCAGAGCCAAGCCGATGCTGACCGCCAACGAGGGCGCAAGTTCCTCGGCATACTCCGGCGGCGTGTCCTTGCTGTTAAGTGTTAGATGCTCGAATGGATTCGCAGTGACCACGCGAATTCCCAGCTCGTTGGACAGAAATTTATCCAGATGTTTGAGCCTCGCCGTACCACCCATGATCACCAACCGGCCAATGACGGCATCGGGATACCGACTTGTGTAGTACTCGAGAGACCGACGGGTTTCAGTGACAAGCTCCTCCAGTACCGGCGAGAGGACCCGATACACAGCACCGGGTGTAATTTCCTCCTGGGGGGCGATGGAGGTGGTCATTGCGTCGGCAAACAGGTTCTCTCCCCCAAACATGTTGTCGTCTCCGGTCCCTTCGTCCAGAAACGGGTTCACACCGGGAGAGCCAAATTCGGTCGTGACGTCGCCAGTGGCAGTCTCTGCTCCGTTAACGCCACCGCCATGGAGGAAGGGATTCATTCCAGGAGACGCCGTCGAAGACACTGCGCCAGCTTCCGCAGGGCTCTCACCAGTACTCCCAAAGTCAAACAGAGGCTCGTCGGCATTCGCTCGGGCTGTGTCGCCTCCGCCCAGATCGAAGGCGCCGGGGGGCGGGGTGGCTACATCCTCTTCCAGAACAGTTTCCGTCTCGGAGAAAGCCAATGACAGATTCCCCGCCGGTTCTTGAACTGGTGAATCAGCGTCGAGTGACAGGTCGAAAGGATTTGCCGGTGGATCAGAGGCAGGCGATGGCGCAGAAACGGATCGACTGGCATCGTCCAGAGACAAGTCAAACGGGTTGTCGGGAACGGCCGGCGCTGAGGGCACATCGTCCAGAGAGAGATCGAAAGGGTTGACCTCCGGTTGCGGGGAGGTCGCGGATTCATTATCGGCGGCCGTCTCCCCAAACGTATCCGTATTCCCACCCAAGAGAGTGTCAGAGTCGGACACAGGGGCAGTTTCCGATTCATCTCCGCTCGCGGGCACTGCGCCGAAATCGAAGTCTGGCTCTGTGAATCCATCCAGGTCTGCTACTTCAGCGCCGGTCGCGCCTCCGCTGAAGTCGACGTCCTCCGCGGGCTGCTGCCCTTCCAGGATAGCTGCTCCAAGCTCTTTCTTGATGCGTTCGGCCTCGAACTTCTCGATGCCAAACGAGTCGACGATGGCTTGCGTCAGCGTGTCCCCGGCAACAGGAACTGCTCGTGTAAAGTTGAGCAAACCGTCCCGGACCACGGTGATGTCGGTGACACTGGCGCCGATATTGAGGATACCCACCGTCTCTCCGGGAGTGGCCTCTCCCACCAGGTCGATGCTTACCCTGGCGGCGGAAAGCGCTTCGATGTCAATCGCCTCAGGACGGAGCCCTGCGGCCTCCAAGGTCTCAACGTGCGCGTTAATCATGTCTTCCTGTGCGACGCACAGCAGGACTTCCATGTTTTGAGCGTCCGGGTCTTCGTCCGCGGGGTGCAATGGTTTGAAGTCCATGATGACTTCAGTGGCGGCGAACGGTATGTGGCGCTCTACCTCGTAACTCATGGTCTCTTTGAGCTCCGCATCCGACATCTTCGGCACTTCGATAATCCGGACGACGAGAGAGCTTTGTCCCGCGACGGAACTGACGGTGGACTTGGAGCGAATGCCGCTGGAAGCGAGCAAGTCCTTGATGGTTTCACCAAGAACGTCGGGGGCGATGATCACACCATTGGATACCGTATCCTCGGGTGTCGGGGTGATGCCGATCGCTGTGACCTCAATTCCCCCGCGGCCTTTCTGCAACTCCGCCACCTTGATGGTGCTGGAGCCGATATTCAGACCAACGACGCTTCCTTTAGCCATGGCGAGTCTCTTGAGTAATCCAGCCGCGCGTTAATGCGCAGAACGCTACTGCGCCGCGCAATCACCCCTTCCCCGAAGCCAACCAATGCGGTTTCGGACCATTGAGGCGCGGTCGCGTTTCTGCCTGCTAAGTTCAGTGGCTGTTTGACGACTAATTGTAACGAGTGCAATGGGCAATGTCAACGCTCAATCGTGATGACGCTATCGACAGGAGCGTGCGCGTCAAGAAAATGCTTCACCTTCAGAAGCAGTTCGTGTAGAATGGTGCATGCTACACATCCAGACAGACGGGGTGACAGAGTTTGCCATCGGGCGAGCGACAGGGACGAATCCGCTATCCGCGCATTGCGCAGATGAAGAGCGTTGATGCATTTAGAAAGCGTCTGCGGGAGCTTGGCCTTGCGGGGGCAAATCACCCGTCTCCACTGCTCTGTGATGATGAAGCGCTCCCCGCTCCGCAGTCTCCGCTCTCACGGCCCGTCCAATTCGACGGCTTCCGGGTGGGCAATCGGTTCTGCATCCATCCGATGGAGGGATGGGATGCCACGCCCGATGGCAACCCATCGGAACACACCTGCCGGAGGTGGCAACGGTTTGGCGAGAGCCGCGCCAAGCTCATCTGGGGAGGTGAAGCAGTCGCCGTTCGACATGAGGGACGTGCCAACCCGAACCAACTTCTCGCCGCGTCGCACACGAAGTCCGGGCTCGCGCGCCTGCGGGAGAAGCTACTCACCGCACACCGAGATTGTTATGGTTCCACTGACGACCTGCTGGTTGGTCTGCAGCTTACTCACTCCGGGCGCTTCTGCCGTCCCAATGACCGTGCCAAGCTTGAGCCGCGAATTCTCTACCACCATCCCATCCTGGACCGCAAGTTCGGTCTGCCCAGTGATTGGCCGGTGCTGACCGATGGCGAGATTCGGTCAATCATCGATGATTATGTTGCGGCCGCGGAACTCGCCGCGGATGTGGGGTTTCAGTTTGTCGACCTCAAACATTGCCACGGCTACCTGGGACACGAGTTCCTCAGCGCCTTCACCCGCGAAGGTCCTTATGGCGGCTCCTTTGAGAACAGAACGCGGTTCCTGCGGGAAACCGTGGAAGGCATTCGCGCCGCGGTCCCGTCATTGGCACTCGGGGTTCGCATCAGCGCCTTCGATGTCGTGCCATTTCGCCCAGATCCTGAATCGTCTGTAGAGAACGCTCCAGGAATCGGTGTCCCGGAGGACTTCTCAACCTGTCTGCCGTACCACTATGCGTTTGGCGTGAGCCCTGACAATCCGGTTGAGTACGACTTGACGGAGACGTTTATGCTATTGCAGTGCCTGAACGACATGGGTATTCGGTTGGTCAATGTGTCTTGCGGCAGTCCATATTACAACCCCCACATCCAGCGACCCGCGCTGTTCCCGCCATCCGACGGTTACCAGCCTCCCGAGGATCCCCTCGTCGGAGTGGCGCGGCAGATCGCCGTGACCCGCAGACTGAAGGAGCGATTCCCCAATATGATCCTCGTCGGAACGGGATACACCTATCTGCAGGAGTACCTGCCGCACGTCGCCCAGCACATTGTGAGGGAAGGGCATGTCGACTTTGTGGGGGTCGGTCGCATGGTGCTTAGCTACCATGATTTGCCGGCAGACATTCTGAGAGGGAACGCGTTCGACCGGAAGAGAATCTGTCGCACCTTCTCCGATTGCACCACCGGTCCAAGAAGAGGGTTAATCTCCGGCTGCTACCCGCTCGACGCGTATTACAAGGCATCGGAGGAAGCGAAGACACTCAGGTCGTTGAAGGCGAAGTCAACGCGTAACGAGTAGAGATATTCGCGCAGCCCGGACTCAGAAGGAAGCACCAAATTCCGCAAGAAGCCTGTTCGGTCAGTCATGATCCGGCGGAAGGAAATGTTTACGGAGAAGGAGAACACCATTGCTAAATGAAGGCTTGTTTTTCAACTACCGCTCAATTCGCAGCTTCACCACCTACGCGTGTGAGGTCGATGAGGACACCGTCGAGAGGGAGATCAGTTTTTCGGTCATCGTCGGCCCATCGGTGGAACGGAAAGGGGACGTGTTCCCCGTCTACCGGGTGCCACCGGGGAAGATGATCTGGTTGAGCGATTGGTCGTTCAATACGGGCGGTCCACTGAACCGGGAAACCTCCATCGGCGGCAGTCTGGGTCGCATCACCACCGACGGCCGTTATGTGTACGTCCTCAACTGCGCCGTCGACATGGGCGCGATGGAGATTTTTTCTCCCTCAAGGTTGATCCGCTACATCACCGGCGAATGGTTTGCCGTCTGCTTCCACCACCACGGCGCGCCCAACGATGTTTCCTGCCGCGCCACTTTCCGGTTCACCGAAGTCGCCGCGCCGACAGCCAAGCTCCGGACCCAGTACTTCAATTGGGGAGCGCGGGATAGGGATGACCGGTTCCCCGGCCCGGGGTAGAGTTCAATGCGCTTCTCCTTCTCACCCTCCTGTAGTTTGGCAAATTTGGGACTTCGAGAGATTGAAGACGCCTCCTACCCACCAGAACCGCAAATTTGCCAAACGACAGTCACCCTCTTCCAGCGCTTGCGCTGAAATTCCATGACCGAAGGATTCTACTGTAGACGCGTGCGTCTCTGCGAACTCTGTGAGTTCGATGCGATCAACCTTGACGTACCGCCCCTCAGCAGCCAACCTCTTCTCAGCAGCCAGTCAACCTGAGTGCGATCGACGCTGGATCATTGAGGAGGCATTTCATTGGCGGAACAGAAAGCAACAGACCCGATCCTGTCCAACGAGGACATCGAGCAGGCTGGATCCATTCACTGGGCAGTGGACGCGCTAAAGATTGGGCATTATAAGCGGCATATTCTGCTTTGTGCCGGCTCCGATTGCTGCACGGCGGATCAAGGCGAGGCGTCATGGACGTATCTGAAGAGGCGCTTGGTAGAACTGAACCTCGCGCAGACCAGCGGCGGGGTGTACCGCACGAAGTGCGAGTGCCTTCGCGTCTGCGTCGGCGGTCCCATCGCCGTTGTCTACCCGGAAGGAACGTGGTACCGGAGTTGTACCTCCGAAGTGCTTGAGAGAATCATCCAGGAGCACCTCATCGGTGGGAAACCGGTGGCGGACTACCAAATCGCGGAGAACCCGCTCCCCACCCGCCCATAGCGCGACAGAGCGGTTCCGTTTGCATCTCAACGCTGCCGTATCTTCTCCGGAGAACGCGCATCACTCTCCTGTACTTGAAATCTCGTGCGCCATTTATCGGACTCGCAGAGTCCGCGTCGACAAGCTCGAGACTTGACGTTGCCGGTCGATATCTCTAAAATACGCGTGCGGAATTACCGCGCCCGGAGGTGTTGACTGATGGATCGGGTGTACTCCCTCGCCTTGTTACTCACACTGGTTCTGCTCAGCCGGACGCAGACCGACCTGTCCGCTGCTGCTGATCTTCCGCCGTACTTTGGCGTCGTGTCTGTGTCCGCTCAACCGCTGCCGTGGACGCCGGAGGTATTCGCCGATTTCGGTTCACTGCTTGGGAAGCTGGGGGCAGAGTCTTCGCTCGATCCCACGTCCGTTCGCGTGACAAACGGATCCGGTGAATTGTGCCCCACAAAGTATGCGCCACTCCCCGAACACCCCGACCGAGGTGTCGTGCGCTGGAGTGCTCCGGGTGTGTCGAAAGCGGATGGCGCGACGGAGTTCCGCGTTTACTTCGCTCCGAAATCCGGGCAGAAATGGGAACCGGTGCGTTCCGACGCGGTGGACATGGGGAATCTCATCCCCAATGGTAACTTGGAGCAAGTAGACGCGGCGAAGAACAAGCCAGCCCTTTGGGTGTACGCCGGTGAAGCCGAAAGCGTGACCGATGCGAAGCTCGCCCGCCGTGGCGCCGCGTGTGTGCGTCTGCTCCCCGCGCAGGATCCGAAGTCCGGCAAGTGGCAGAACAGCATCCGCACGCCGGGCATTCCCGGCGTGGTGGTGGACCCCGGGCGCAGTTACACTTTCGGCTACCATTTGCGTGCACAGGGAACCGCGCCCGGCACCTACAGCCTCGTCAGCGCG
>Ga0210016_1005999_pt1 | contig 9974 bp, 4 predicted proteins | sample CryGeyCG2014_300_FD_185454 | JGI IMG/M metagenome (GOLD analysis project Ga0210016, IMG submission 185454) | Groundwater microbial communities from aquifer - Crystal Geyser CG02_land_8/20/14_3.00 (SPAdes) (version 2) | ecosystem: Environmental > Aquatic > Deep subsurface > Groundwater | place...
AGTATGGCTTCGGTCCGCAGAGGGCGCGGCGGTAGAGCAGGTCGCCATCGGACAGGGGGCTCCACTTGCCGCCATGGTTCCAATTGGTCTCGGTGCCCATGACGTCCAGCCAGGGGGCGAGCCAGCAGAGGTTGATGGGCGTGGAGTTGGCCATCATCAGCTTGCCGCGGGCCCGGATGTCCTTCTCGAGGCCTCGCACGTACTCGTACGCAATCAGGCCGCGGAAGATTGCCGGCTTGCGGGAGTCGAGGGCGAAGGTCGGCGGGAACTGCGCGCCGGCGAAGTGATCGCGGCGGAAATCGAGCACGTCGGTGACGTAGCCTTCGCTGGAGTCGACGTACTCGCCATCCAGGTCGCCCTTGCGGTTGGGCCCGTACAGCTTCCCGGCCAGCTCGGCGTTCCACTTCAGCTTGAAGTCCGTCACGTCGCCGGGAACGCCGGGCATGGAGTTCATGCTCCACACGGCGCCGTTGCACCACGGCGTGTCGAGCAGTCGCGCCGGGAACTCGCCCTCCTCATTGTGGTAGCTGCTGGTGAGGAGCGCCTGCGCCTGCTTGTTGCCCTCGGCGGCGAGGCGCTTGGCTTCCGCGAGCGCAGCTTCCATGGTGCGCGGTAGCTTGTCGCCCCCACCTGGGCGCGCGTCCATCCGCATCCACCACGTCATCGGCTCCGTGTAGCGGAAGGTGGTGATGTTGTGGGCGTCGTCCCACTCGGTCTCGTCGTTGCCCTCCTTGAACTTGAAACCAAAGTCCTCCCAGCCCTCGACCTTGCTGATCTTGGCGAAGGGCATCCACAAGCCCTGTTCGGGTGTGCGGCAGCGGAAGTAGTCGGGGAAGATCCCGTAGAACCGCTGCAGGGCGCTGCGGAAGCCCCATTCGGGCGTGAAGTCGAAGGTCGCCAGTCGGAAGTCGGCAGTGGGCTTCTCGGGGGTGAGACCGAGATCATAGGCGAGGTACAGCTCGCCGGTTCCCGAGTAGCCGACGCGGAAGAACGCGGACCGGTCCATATCCAGGGCGAGTCCCTTCCCGCCCTGCTGGTTCGCGAGGGCGGCAAAGGGGTAGCGCGACAGCCGCCCGTTGGCGCCGGCGGGGAACTGGCTGGTGTTCACGTACTCGCGACCTGTCTCGCACGGCACTTCGGTTCGAGGATCCTGAAGCCACCGCCAGCCGGCGCCCTGAAGGGGGAGAGTGTAGTAGAGCGTCACGGCCCGGTCCTTGCCGGTCGTGTCTGTGAGACTGCCCTCGACGAAGCTGGCACCGGCTCTGTCGAACGCTCGACTGGTCAGCCGCAGCCCAAGCGCTTCGCCCTTCTCGAAATCGACGACGTCGCCCTCAGCGGCGACATCCCGAACCTGGAACCCCGGGGTCAGCTTGCCCGCCAGTTCCACGGGCACCCCATCGAAGACCGCCGCTCCCTCCGGCGCGGTGAGCTGCTGGAGCACCGGCTCGCGGAACCACACCTTGCCGGGGTGCCTGCGCATCAGCAGATGCATCGCAACGCTCCTTATAGGCTTCTGCGGCAACACCCGCACCTCACGCCGCTGCCAGTCGTGGGTGCCCACAGAGAACGCCGCAGTCTGCCCCCACAATGGCGTACCGTCCATGTACACGAGGTCGAGGTAGAGGGCGTAGTCGGAGCTTGGCGCGCCGCCGACGCCCTCGGCTTTGCTCCACGCGGCTGCGACAATGGGCGCGGGGCGCACTTGGTTCAGCTCAACCGTCTGCGAGGCGCCCCGCTGTACCTCGGCGTCCTCGCCGTTGTCGCACGCGAACAGGTCGCCCTCACGCTCGAACCCTTTCTCCCACGGTCGCCAGCCATCCGGCTTCAGCAGGTTGCGCTGCTCAGCGCTTGCGCGGATCGCCTTCTTGACCACAGCAGCTCTGCCCTCAGACTGGGAGCCGAACAGGCACGCCGCTGCAACGACACAGTGGCAGAACGCGCAGAATCGGGTCTCGGTCATCGTGTGCACACTCCTTTGCCTGCTCCTCATTCTGAGCTGACCGCGAAACCCCTTCCGCCCGTCCGCGTTGCCATAGGGCAAAGTGGACCCGGTTACAATAGCCGCCACGCAGAGACCCACCACGCGCATCCGCGCGCCGGAGTGTAGCGATGGCCAAACCACGGTTCGTATTTCCCGAAGGGCAATGCTACGACTGCCATTCTTGCGCCTTGTGCTGTCCCGCCTACGAGATCGGCGTGACGGCGGAGGAGAAGCAGCGGCTCGTGGAGCAACGCTGGGAGGAAGACGCGGCCCTCGCGGGGCAACCGTTCTTCGTGGAGCGGAAGCGGAACACGGTGCTGGCGTTGGGCGAGGGCGGCTCTTGCGTGTTCCTTGACGACGGGAACCGGTGCCGCATTCATGCCAAGTTCGGCGAGCCGACGAAGCCGCTTGGCTGTAGGGCGTACCCCTTCGTGCTCATTCCCACCGATGCCGAGGTGCGGGTGAGTGTGCGGTTCGACTGCCCCTCCGTCGCCGCGAACCGCGGGCGCCCCTTGGCCGACCATCGGCCATGGCTGGAAGAACTCTCCGCGCAGGTACTGCCGCCCAACGCGAGGGACCTGCCTCCGCCGGCGTTCCGCGACGGACACCGGCTGGAGTGGCCACAACTGCGCCGGTTAACCGACGCGCTGTTAGGCGTGCTGGCAAACCAGGAGTTGAGCTTCACCCGCCGGATCATCGCTTGCGTCACGATGACCCACCTGCTGCAGCGGGCGAAGGTGGACAAACTGGCGGAGGGAGGACTGAAGGAGTTCCTCCTGCTCAGCGAAGAGGTGTCGTTGAAGGACGCCAGCGCCGACGACCTCGACTCACCTGCGCCGACAGGACGCGGGGCGCTGCTATTCCGGCAGTCGCTGGCGCTGTACGGCCGGCGCGACCTGCCTGGTGACCTCCTGCGGAGTGCCCGCCAAACCGCGGCGCGCACGGGTGGCCGCTTCCGGCAGGCGCTGCGTTTTGTTCGGGGCTCGGGCGCGGTGCCGGCGCTGCAGCCCGACTTCCCACAGGCCGACTTCCTCGCCTTGGAGGAACCGCTGGGAGAGCCCGCTGGGGAGAGCGCGGAGGCGTTGCTCCGGTTCTATACCGGCAAGCTCACCGGCATGACCTTCTGCGGGCGGGCGTACTACCACGTCCCGTTCGTGGAGGGGCTGTATGGTCTCTGGCTTACGTACCCCGTGGCGCTCTGGTACGCTCGGCTATTCGCCCGCGGCGATGCGCGCGCCAGTCTGGCGCCGGAGTTCGTCCAGCGGGCGCTCCGGCTGGTGGACTGGCACCACGGCCGAACCCCCGCATTCGGCACGCGCTCTGAGCGCGGCCGAGCCGCTTTCCTGAGCAGCGAGGAGTGTCTGCGGCCACTGGTGGCGTGGTACGGGCGCTGAGAAGGGTGGTCAACAAGAGCGGAACAGGGGGCTCCAAGCGGGGGTGTCCCGGCGCCAATCTCGGTCGGGTCACGCCCTTTCCCGTTGCAAAGGGGGCGGCAGGCTGTTATAATTCCGTATCTTGGCCCCTGTTGTCTGCCAGCGGCGCAGCTTCGGCCCGCAGCCAGGAGAGTTCTGGCGAGGGAACGGCTGCGCCTTTCTCTTGAGCGCCGCGTGCTGCTGACCGCGGGCCGGCAGTCGCAGGGGTGACCACGTGCGCCTTTGGCGACCCTCTATTGCGGGCACGCGGTTCCCCCCTGCAGGCGAACGCTGCGCCCCCGGGAGAATCCGGCGGGCGGGCGAGCGCAGGGCTTCTTGGGCGCAATGGAGGGTTGTTCGTCCCTGTGTGGACGCGCAGCCCCGCGTCGCAATCTCTCTATTGTCGGAAGGACCACCTTCGAATGCGAGCAAAAAGGTACGCCTGGCTGGGTGGCGTCGTTGTGTTGGTGCTGGTTTGCGTCGAGATCGTCTTCCAGCCGATCCTACGAAGTCCCTCAACGAAGGAAATCAACTACGAGTTCAGGTTCGACCGGCCGTTCAGTGAACTGGCGGGGCCCAAGACCGGGGCGACCGGCGAGAAGGGCTTTGAGGACAAGGCGCAGGAATACGTTGACAAGCTGAAGCTGGGGGATTTCCTGACCTCCTCGCGCGAGTCCGACAATGTCCTCGTCCTCGCCGGCGACGCGCGGACCAGCAAAGACGCTTGGGCAAAGGGACGCTCGCTGGAGAAGAGCTTGGCCAAGGAATGGCCGGGTACCACGTGGGACACGAGCAAGTTCCGGACAGCCGCGAAGAAGCTCGGTGGCTCGCCCTTGGTGAGCCTGGGACCCCTAGCGATCTACCCCATGAAGTTGCACGTGAACTACGGGTTGGACCTGCAGGGCGGCGTCCACTTGGTGCTGCAGTGTCGCCGGGCTCTGTTTGAGTACGCCACTCCGGAGCCGTTGGCGGACACTCATGAGGCCCGGACGGCAGTGGTGCGGAAGGTCCGCGACGCCCTCATTCGGCGGGGTCTGGCAGACATGGAAGTCGCCGCCCCGGACGACAGGAACAACATCCTTCAGGTCCGGACGCAAGCAAAGACCGGTGGGGAGTTCAAGCGCCAGGAGCGCTTGGTCAAGGAGACGATGGCCGCCTTCCTCCCGGAGGCGAAGCCGCGCAAGCCCGCCTTCTACGAGTTCCAGCGCGACACGGTGGATCGCACCATCGAGATCGTCCGGACCCGAGTCGACAAGCTGGGCGTCTCCGAGCCGGTGATCCAACGCCAAGGCGAGGACCGGATCGTCGTGCAGTTGGCAGGGGTCTACGACCCCAAGGAGGCGATCGACTACATCGGCACCACCGCGAGCCTGGAGTTCCGCAAGGTCCCGGAGCGCTATGACCCGAAGGTCGACGACAGCGGCACGGTGGAGAAGACGTACTTCGTCGACAAGCAAGGCGAGACAGTTGACTCCGGTGCCGTCTACGATGAGGCGGAGTTGATCCTGAACGGCAGCGACCTGAAGCCGACTTCCGTGGTGAGCGTCGACCAGTTCCAGCGCCCCACAGTGGAGTTGGAGTTCAACCCCGAGGGGAAGAGGAAGTTCGCCAACTTCACGAAGAGGAACGTGCACAAGTATCTGGGCATCTTCCTCGACCGCGAATGCATCTCGGCCCCGGTTGTCAACGAGCCCATCACCGGCGGGAAGTGCGTCATCTCCGGCGGCTTCGAGGATGCCAAAGAAGCCAAGCGGTTGATGGTGCTACTGAACGCAGGTGCGCTGCCGATTCCCATCGACGTGGTTGAAAACCGGACAGTCACTGCCACGCTGGGGGCGGACTCCCTGCAGAAGAGCCTCCGGGCGGGGCTCCTGGGCGTCGTCTTGGTCCTGCTCTTCATGATGGCCTACTATCGCGTGCCGGGAGCGGTGGCCAACGTTGCCCTGACCATCTACTGCGTGCTCGTCTTTGCCGTGCTGGCCCTCGTCGGTGCGACGCTCACCCTGCCGGGGATTGCGGGCTTCATCCTGTCAGTCGGCATGGCCGTGGACGCCAATGTCATCATCTTCGAGCGACTGAAGGAAGAGATGCGCACCAACAAGACGTTCAAGTCGGCCCTCGACGCCGGCTTCAGCCGTGCGTGGACGGCGATCCTCGATTCCCAGGTGACCACGTTGATCGCCGCCGCAGTCCTGTTCATCTACGGCACCGGGCCCATCCAGGGATTCGCATTGACGTTGAGCGTTGGTGTCCTCGTCAACCTGTTCACGGCAATCACCGTCACTCGGTTGCTGATGAGTGTGGTTGCTGATACCTCGTTGTCGCGGAAGCGATTCCTCTATCTCGCGTAACCGGCGCCGCGACAGCCCCAGCGCTGCCGCGCGGCCACTCGAACACCGCGGCCCTGGTGCGCAGTCAAGGGCCGAAAGACAGAAAGGGTTCAACTCACGTAATGGAATCCAAGCATCCCTTCAGCATCGTGCGGCTCACGCCGCTCTGGTTTGCCCTCTCGGCCGCGGTCATCGTACCCGGACTGATCTCGATGATGGTCCAAGGCATGAACTGGGGCATCGACTTCCGCGGGGGCGCGCTCTTCGAATACCGGCTGACTCAGCCTGTCAAGCCGGGCGAGGAGTCAACCAAGATGACCGCGACGGCCCGCCGCGTGCTCCGCGAGGTTGGGCTGCAGAAGTCCGAGATCCAGCTCTCCGACGGGAACAGGCTGATCATCCGCACCGACGCGAGAGACAGCCAGCAGTCCGAGGACCAGAAGCGGCTCATCCAGGGCGGCTTGGAGAAGCAGTTCGGCAAGCTGCAGTTCCTGGGCACGGAACTGGTGGGACCGGTTATCGGGCGCGAACTGAAGAAGAAAGCCCTGGTGGGCACGCTACTGGGCTGCCTGGGGATCTTGCTCTATGTGACCATCCGCTATGAGTTCCGCTTCGCCGTAGCAGGCGTGGCGGCTCTGCTCCATGATGTTCTCGTGATGGGGGGGCTGCTCTCGTTGCTTAGGGTCGAGGTGAACAGCCCGTTCGTTGCGGCGCTGCTGACCGTCGTTGGATACTCGATCAACGACACGGTCGTCATTTTTGACCGCATTCGGGAGAATCTGAAGCTACGGAGGAGGGACCCCTTCGATGCAGTGGTTGAAGACAGCCTCTGGCAGACGATGGCGCGGTCGATCAACACGGTCCTGACCGTCGAACTCACTCTGCTGGCATTGTTCTTCTTCGGTGGCGCAACAATCCACGACTTCGCGCTAGCCCTGCTCATTGGCGTTACGACGGGTGCTTACTCCTCGATCTTCACCGCCAGCCCCATTGTCGTCCTCTGGCGGAACGCCAGCGACCGGCGCCGACGCGTCGCCGTGCCGCAGCGGGGAGCTCGCCAGGCGCGCCCAGCGCCCAAGCCTGCGCCGACCACGAAAGCCGCCGCGCCCACGCCCACAGTCACTGCTGGTTCCCCGCCCGCGTCCTTGGGCGAGGAAACCGAGCAGGAGACGGTGGGGACGGAACCCGCCGTCGAGGCTGCTGCCTCAGGGGCCGAGGCGGGAGCCGCTGCCAGGCGCAAGCCGGCAGCGAGGAAGATCGGCAAGAGCAAGCGGCGGCACTGATCCGACTGCGGGTCCAGGCGGCGCGACGGCGGCCCTGCCGCCGTCAACTCTCTCTTAGCCGTCTGGTCGCGGGCACGGGGAGCGCCCACCGGTTGCTCTCTTCGAGGGCTTCTGCGAGGTCTCCAGGGGCGGCGCAGTCGAGCAGCACAATGGGGGCAAACAGCCGGTGGCATTCCCGCTCAATCTCCCGCCAGAGGGGATGGTCCGGGCCGGCGCCGATCACCACCAAGGCATCGGCCTCGACCAGCGGATTCCCCGAAGGCGTCTCCTTCGCCTCCTCCCAGTCGAGGACGCGCCACGGGTCGCCAAGCGCCTGACTCAGCTCCCTGTGCACGTGCTCTGCGAGCTGGATGGAACTCCCCGGCGCTCGGTATGCCACGAAGGAGCTGCTCGGGGAGTATCCCGGGTAGTACTGAACCAGGACTTGCCGGCAGCGCGCTTGCAGAGCGAGAGCATCGTCGCCCCGCGGGCGCCAGACGTTCCGAAGCTCTCGCCGAACCACCCGCAGCCCGCGTAGATACCTGCTTTCCTCGGCTCGCTCCCACTCCGGCGTCCAGTCCCTCTGGAGGAACAACCGGACATCGGTGTCGACGACGACGCCCTCCACCTCGGGAGCAACGTGCGGAAGGGGCCACCAGTGAGCGGCGCCGTTGCGGACCAGACGCACCTCGGAGTGGTCTTTGGTATCCCCCGACGGGTCCCGGAGCCAGATCTCAAAGGTGTAGGCACCGACGCCCGGCTCGGTCACAAGCTGAGGCAGGGATTCGAATAGGTGCGCACCCGGAACAGCGTCCGGCGAGAGGAACAGGATCCACTCTGACCGAGCCAGTGACTGCAACGCGCCGAGGTAGTATTCGGGGCAGTAGGCCGGCTGAGTCGAGGTGAACACGCGGTCGGCCAGGTCGCGCGCTGCCTCCGCGGTATCGGCGGCGGACGAACGGCGTCCGTTCGCGGACGAACGGCGTCCGTTCGCGGAGGCGTCGTCCCACACCAGGATCTCATCCACGTGGGGGCGGGTGAGTTCCAGCAGCTCGCGGAGGCGCCGGGGTTCGTTGCGGAGGCGCCGGGGTTCGTTTCGGACGGTCAGGCAGTGGGCGATGGTGGGGCGGGCGCGGGGTGCCCCTTGGACCCGGCTCGGAGCGACGAGCGCGCGAGGCTGGAGCGCCTCTTCCTGCAATCGGGCGAGGGCGGCCAGAGCTCGTTCGCGCTGGCGGGTCGCTTCACCGATCAGCCGCTCGCGGAGGCTGTCCGCGGCCTCCAGCGAGCGCGTCACCACTTCGTCCAGTTCGTCGACCGTGGGCACGCGGTCCCTCGTCTCCACGGCCTGCCCCAGCATGCCAAGGGCGCCGAGGAAGTGCTCGACCTTCGCGTGGTACGTCAGAGCCACAAACGGCACGTGCTGCGACACCGCGTACAGCAGCGGGTGCAGCCGTTCGGAGACGACCAGCGCGGCTCGCTCCACCTGACGGCGCCGCTCTTCGAGTCCCAGCGGCATGGACTCGTCGGGGAGGTCACCCAAGAGCGCTCGCCCGACGCCACGGTCACACGACTCGCCCGCCAGGAACTCCAATTCGAGTCCCCGCCGTCTCAGCCGTGCTGCGAGCTTGGCGACCTGGGTGAGCTGCTCCTTCTTCAGCGCCGCGTCCAAGTTGTAGGCGTTGAGTGCCAGCAGCACCCGGTTGTCGCCGGGCGTAGTCGGCGTCCGACACGTCTCGACTCGACACGGCGCCAACAACGCCGGGTCCGAGCCAACCACCGCGCTTCGGAAATCGAACTGCTCCCGCAGCCATTGCGCTTCCTGCGGCCAGCGGACGACGACCTGCCCGGAGCAGTACAGCACGCGCCTCATGCGCTGGCGCCTGTCCGCCGACTCGACGGACTTCGGGACGCGCTCGGCGTCCGCCGAGACGAGACCGGTGTACCACGCGAACCGGCGTCGTTGCTGCGCCTCTTCCAGGCGAGCGAATGCCGGCACCCACCCAGCCAGGAACAGGGAACCCGGCCCGAGGACGAACAGTTCGTCCTCGAACGGACGCCGTTCGTCCGCGGAGCCCCGGGTGAGCGCCTCCGGATCGTCGAGATCGACCGTTTCGAGCGCTACACCCGCGTCCCGGGCCCATTCCCGCAGGCATTCCAGCGACAGTAGATGCCCGAAGTTCTGTGAGTGGAGTTGAGCGGAGAAGATCATGGGGTGACTGGGTGACCGAAATAGGGCCAATAGGACCTATACGACCTATACGGCGTCTTTAGAGCCACCCAGTCACCTCCTCCCGTATCGCTGCCGGATGCGCGCGAATTCGGCGGCCCACACGTCGGTGTCTCTCGCCGTTGCCTGGTCGTGCTGGTGAAGGCGGTACTCGACCGTGGCGATGCCGTCGTGCTTCAGCGTGCAGTTGTGTGCCACGGGGTGCGCTTCGGCGACGCGAAGCCAGTACTCCCAGTCGTCCGCGTAGCGGTAGCCCTCGTCGAAGTAGCCGACAGTCTCGCGGGTCTCCCGGCGCAGCACGGCGGCGCTGGCCGGAATGCAGTTCTCGCGCAGGAGTGAGCCCGGCTCAAACTCGCGGCACCAGGGATGACCCTCTTCCTTGAGGGGCTTGAAGCGGCCCTCGACGAACCGACCCCGCACCTTCCGAACGTCGGCATAGGCGAGCATGACGTGCTCGTGGTAGTCAAGGAACTGGACCATTCGGGCCAGGTGGTCGGGGCGCCAGTACTCGTCATCATCCATGTGGGCAAGGTAGCGGCCTCGGGCTTCCGCGAGGCCGGTATTGCGCGCATTGGCGATCCCTCTCCGCTGCTGGCGGAGCACCCGTACTCGCGACTCGTCCCGGTAGCGCCGCGCCAGCTCCCGTTGCTCCGCCGCGGAAGCGGTGACAACGAGAAGCTCCAGGTCGGTCATGCTCTGGGCGAGTACCGAGCCGATAGCGGCCCCATTGATCTCAAGCCGCTTGTACGTCGGGAGGACCAC
>Ga0210016_1006015_pt1 | contig 9959 bp, 12 predicted proteins | sample CryGeyCG2014_300_FD_185454 | JGI IMG/M metagenome (GOLD analysis project Ga0210016, IMG submission 185454) | Groundwater microbial communities from aquifer - Crystal Geyser CG02_land_8/20/14_3.00 (SPAdes) (version 2) | ecosystem: Environmental > Aquatic > Deep subsurface > Groundwater | place...
ACCAGCTTCACAAAGGCGCCAAGACCTCCGCAGCAAAAACCGCGCGTCTTCTCCGACATCTCGTAATGAATGTTCGTCCCTCCAAACATCGGACGCTCCTGCGCCTCCCAGTTCCGACGAGCCAGCCGACGCTCGATTCTCCTCTTGCGGTTCCGCACGATCTTGCGATATGATCTACGCACTTGAAAGCCCCCTTTTATTGCTTCTCCACTCTTCGGTGCTTACACCGATTTGTCCAAGAAAAACGGGGCTTTCTCGCTTCCTCACCTCTCGAAAATATTGAATATCATGCTTGTATAAGGTCTAGTCCCCTACAAAGCCCAGCCGCAAAAGGCACGCGAGTGCGTTGATATGCTCTTTGGCGGCATCGCGCAGCCGAATCCGCCTGCATGGTGTTCGGCTGGGAAAGGCATACTGGCGATTGGACTTTGGTACAGGCCCACAATACGGTTGATCGATCCAAACCAGGTTGTGTGGTGTGAAAAGCTGGATATTCTTGAGCGGAGCATACTTCAGTCAAGATACCGTTCGTTTGACAGCGCAGGGTATCTATGTCCGGTGAAGAAGTCAGAAAGTAATACGGAGACTACGAGAAAATGATTCCCGCACAGCTTCCGCTACCTACTGAGAGGACCCTTCGACCAACCACTTGGTTGTTCATTGTATGGATTTTCTCTCTCACACAATGCCCAAACGCCTTTGGGGAATTTCAGCCACGAGGAAGTGTCGCCCTATCGGCGCTTGTTCAATGGGTGGCCGAAGCAACTGGGAAGCAGATCATTCTTGACCAAAGACTGGACCAGCAGCGTGTCTTTGTGTCCATTAAGGATGTTGCCCCCTTCGACCTGCTTCAGAAGTGTGTCCGCGCGGCTGGGCTTCAGTTGCGCCAAGTGGGGGACCTTACGATGGTTGCACAGCCTGTTTCCGAACCTTCGAGAAGCCTATCGCAATACCAGATGGTTGCTGACCGAAAGCGAAGGCTTAGGGAAGCCCTAAACCCCATATCGCGAAAACAGGCCCTCGCAGACGGCAGAGTACCTTTTTCGGACGAATACTTCCGCATGTGGAAACGAGTTCCATTCGCCAGTCTCAATGACGCTCAGAGGAACTATGTCCAGGTAGAGCTTTTCGAGCAGTTTCGGTACAAGCCACCATCCGGTCACGGGGCTGAGAGTCAGGCACGACCCCATACCACATCGGCTGCGGATGTTCCTCGGTTGAGCGATATTGTAGGACTCGAACTGGAATTCTCGGAAGCCTATACTCTGGAACTTGGTTGCTATATCAAATTCGAGCTTCCCTCCGATTTCCTGGCAAAATACCCTGGAGCGTATCTTGCGCCTGAGTACGAACGGGCTCTGCGTTGCTGTAATTCGGTTGTCGTTTGGTACTCCGCGGGGAATAGCCGAGATAACGATCAGTGAGGCAGGTATGGCACTTGTCTGGGGAAAGTCTCGGCACAATACATGATGGTGAGGTTTTGGAATTGTCAGGGATGAATTCTAAAGGAAGGTGCCGTACGTTGGAGTGGGGAGCATTATTGCTGCTGTTCGCAACGGTCTCTTGTGCATCTTCCACTTCCAGGTCGTATGTACTGAGTTCGGAGTTTCCCGAAACGGTCGTTCAATATTTGAAGGAACGTCATGGAAGTCGAGAAAGACATGTAACGCTATATACTATGCTTCCATCGGCGACAAGTCCGAACAGCCTATGCTCCAGAGAGTATATCCATGGCGACTCACCGGCTGACTCTGAGTGTAGGAGAATGAAAACGGTATATGACGACCTTCGAAAGAAAGGTGTTGATTGTTTTGCAGGATTTGGCCTTCTAACCTTATTGAATCCATCTCGTCAAACCCTCATCATGTTTCGGGATAAGGATCTTTTGAAGCCATCGTATGATTCACTCTATCGTCCCGATGGCGTTCCACAGAGCGAGGCGGGGCTCTCGATTTTTAGTGATTCAATTAGGCAGGTAAGCGCATCCCAAATCCGCAAGTTTGTCTCACGTATACCTGAAGTGGACGGGGTACTATTAGACATCCGTCTGAGCATCAAGCAACTTCTTGCCTACAGTTTGGGGGCGCGGATTTGCTACATACAAGAGAGGCGAATCGACCCCATCGACATCGACATCTATTCTCGCGATTCAGATCAAATTCAACTTAATCAGGACTGGGCGCGCTGGCGGCTGGAGAAGATGGGCGAGTTTGTGGCGGAAATGGTGGCCGCAGCGCGGACGGGCAACCCGAAGCGGAAGATCGTCTTCATGGGGTACGCAAACTTCTACCAGTGGAGCCTTGCCGACCAGAATTTCTCTCTCAACGACTGGCTGAACTGGACGCTGGATCACTGCGACACGGGCGACCCGGAGAACCCGCCGGAAGTGATTCTCCTCGGGAACTGGGCGGAACCTGCCAATGCGGACTCCTACAAGAAAGCTCTGAATCTCATCGCCAAGACCGGCGTTCCCATCAAGGCGATTCCGCTGCTGGTAAAGAAGACTTGGAAGTACGACAAACCCGTCACCTACAAGGAACAATGGGATGCCTTGAAGAAGCAGGTCCATACGGATTCCTCCGGAACAGATATCTCTCGCGTCGCCGTCCAAATCGAATCCGAGTCCGACTTGAAGGAAGTGGAGGAGTTGTTTGGCAAATAACAGATGGCGTCCCGACGCGAGGTCGGGATTTCCGCACCGATTCCATCGGCATCCACGACTTCGCTACGAGATAGCAGGTGGCGGTTCAACGATGGAGGTGGACTGCAACCTGCGCGATGTGGGGCCGCAACCGGCGCGATGCCGGATGCAGTCGGCGCGACGGCGAACATGATGACACAGCAGTATTGCATTAGTCCGAGATGGGTCTGAGAAGGAGGTGAGTAAATAAATATTCTGGACTGGGGGGCGTATCTGGACGAGTTGATTGCCCTGTTTGACCGGCTGCCCGAAGGCTTCAATATCTTCGCGAAGGGCAAAGTCGACGTCGTGGCGATGAAGGAAGGCTACGACAACGCCAATCAGGCGGTGGTGAGCGCGGAGCAAACGCTGGAGTTTGCGCGGGCCACCCGAGCAGGGGTTGTTACCGGCATCGACGATTTCGCCACTCAGGTGATCCCCGCCCTGGAAGGCGCCTTTGGCGTGGATTCCATTGAGGCCGAGGCGGCGCCGCGCAAGGCCGTCTCGTCGCATGGCGGGGGGACTACCAACGGTGGCGGCGCCCTCAATACGCCCGTCCCGTAGTAACGCGTGGCAAGTGGGAGCTTGCCCTGACGCCTCGAAGCAGGCTCCCACTATTGGAGGGATCGGGGTAAGCCACCAACCACCACAGGATACCGATTATCGCTTATTGACTTAGCTCCCACGAGACTTACCGGAAGCATCGGAGGCACACCTGATTCTTCAGAATCAGGTTCCTGACACAGCGGACTACGAACCGCCCTGCCGCTGACCTCGCACACCCTGACTTTCAAGTCGCGAACTCTGCGAGTTCGCGGGTTCCTGACACACTGGGCTGAGGACCGCTGCAAGAGCCAATTGTGTGAGCTACCGCCGGCTGAAGCTCGGCGGTGTCTATGGACGACGCGGCAGGCTTCCCGTGTAGCCACTTGCATGAGTCTCCGCTGGCTGAAGCACAGCGGTGTCATGATAACCGTGTGAGCTAAGTCAAGAAGCATTACCGATTTTAGCCCAAAGGGCTTGGTCTGGTTCAGCCAGACGCTTCAGCGTCTGGGACATGGCACGGCGTAAGGGGCCAGGATAGCCCTCCCGACACATCGAGATCTCCACGGTGTTCCGAACTTCGGAGGGCTTGCGGACAGTGGCTAAAGCCAGTTGGGTAAGCCCCGCGAACGGGGCTACGGGATTATCGTTGCGGCGCCCTTTACCCCGGCGGTAAACCGACCGGGCTGAGGCAGACCAAGTCCTTCGGACTAAAATTGGTATTCCTGACTGCCAGCCACCAACCACTAACCACCAACCATTAACCAACTATGCCACCGCTCAGCTTCTGACCGACGGCGGGTGCCGGGTGCGCTTCGGTCCGGCCAACCAGACCATGCACTCCAAGATCGCCATGATGGACCTGAGGCAGTGCTTCGCCCCTCATCCCGTACGGGCACCCGTATGGCCGGTCTTCGACCACCTTCTTCCCTCAGAGATGAGAAAAGTCATACGACCCCCCGTATGGTGTACCCTCCAGGGACGATGAGGAGTGAAGGTATCGAACCTCCCGCACAAGAAAAGAACGGACTTCGGTCGAAGGTGAGGGGACGTCAATCCTTCCAACCGAAGCCCAACGGAGGCATTGACGGAGAAAGACCACATTCCCCGTCGTCACCGGCGTGCCGTAAGATTAATCTGTTTTTGCGGGTCCGACCACAACGAACTGGTTCCTTCCCTGCCGGGATACCCACAGCCGGACGGGGTCGGTGTCCTTTGCCTTTCCGACCAGCGAGAGAAACTGGCGAACGTTTTCAACTTCGACGTTGCCAACTTTCCGAACAACATCGCCGCGGCTGATACCAGCATCATCCGCAGGAGAACCCGGTTCCACGCCGATGACCAGCGCTCCCCGGGTGTCCTTCTGCCCCAGTTGCTCAGCGATCTCATTGTCCAGCGGTCTTACGGAAAGCCCGCGCCATGTCTGCGTAGAGGGCTGCCCCGACTCAGGTCCATCTTCCCCGGTCTGGGTAGGCATCTCGCCGATATTGACATCCAGTTTCCTCTCCTTGCCGCCTCGAAGGATGGTCACGACTACAGTGTTCCCTACCGAGGTAGCAGCGACAATCTTCTGCAGTTCTCGAGGGGTCTGAGTCTTGTTGTCACCATAGCGAAGGATGACGTCGCCCGCCTCAATACCGGCTGTTGCGGCTGGCCCCTCATCCAATACCTCCCCGACGAGGACGCCCTTGGTATTCAGTGGAATCCCAAAAGTATTGGCCATTTCGGGAGTCAACTCCTGAATGGAGATGCCCAACCAGCCGCGCACCACTTTGCCGTCTTCGATCAGTTGCTTCAGCACCGCCTTGGCATTGTTGATTGGAATGGCGAATCCGATGCCGTTGTTCCCGCCGGAGGTGGAGAAGATGGCGTTGTTAATCCCGACGACTTCACCATAGATATTGAGCAGCGGCCCCCCGCTGTTACCCGGGTTAATCGCCGCGTCGGTCTGGATGAAATCCTGGGCGGTGGTCCGCCCACTGATGGAATCGAGGTCGCGACCCTTGGCGCTGATAACGCCCACGGTCAGCGTATGGTCAAGCCCAAACGGATTGCCAACGGCGATGGCCCACTCGCCGACGTTGATTCTGTCGGAGTTCCCAAGCTCAGCCGGTCTGAGGTCATCGGTCTTGATCTTGACAACTGCGAGGTCCAACCGGGGATCCGCCCCAACTACCTGACCATCGAAGCTCTTCTTGTCGAGCATCACCACCTTCACTTTCTTCGCGTCCTGCACCACGTGGAAGTTGGTCAGGATGTAACCGTCCTTTGAGATAACAAACCCGGAGCCTTGCCCTCCATCTGCGTTGGGCTGCCTTTGAGGAGTCTCAAATTGCCTGAAGAACTCGTCAAATGGGGAGTTGCCGAACGGGAAGCCGGGGGAGGCGTTGTTCCTTCGCTTGGACTTTGACTCCACCTGAATGTTCACAACGGATTCCTCAGCCTGTTTGGCGACATCGACAAAGGCCGCTTGAAGGGCGACCGCGTTGCGCACTTCAGGATTCTCACTGACCCTGTCTGTCGCTACAACGCGTTTGTGACTGACGGCGAGAGAAACGATCCAGAGCACCCCGGCCAGAGCGACCGCGCCTCCTCCGATTGAGTATCTGCGTTTCCGAATCCGAGAATTGACTCCGCACATGTGTGTGACTCCTTTTCCTTCATGGAAGGTCTCAAATTGATGTGGGCAATAGCGACTCGGCGCGTCGAGAAGTTCCCGAAGGGACGCGCGCGATGGCAACAATAATCAGTGAAGCCAATATCGAGGATGACCGCAGTGATTTCCGAGGCGGCGCAGGACGGTCTGTGTTAGAAAACCGCCTACTGCACTTTCAGACGACGTTCCCTGGCATAGGCAATGAGAAGGAATACGGCGGATAAGAGCAGGAGAGCAAAAATGAGGAGTAGCGCGATGCGGGATAGGTTGGTCGAGTCCCCGCGAATCATCTGATCCGATCCGGGGGAACCACCCAATCCGCGCGCAATCTCCTCAAGCAGTTCGGAAGGGACATCCCCCAGCAAAGCGAAGTGTCGGTTGCCCAAACTCCAACGAATAGTCGGGACGGGTGCTTGCGGTCCCCACATATCGGGGCCGGTGACCGATGATTGCCGAATTGCGAAGGGAAAGATGCTGAACGAATCAGGCTCGGTTACAGACTGAACGAGAGACAGGTTGCTCAGCCCATCGGTGTAATGGAGCGACAATTGCGAACTGACGTTACTTCCGGTGATGGAGCAAGCGTTTTCCAGCACAAAGTCTCCCGATAGCCGGGCAGGAACGAGAACTCGCTCTCCACACTCGCCGCGGATTTCGTCGACGGTTCTCATGGCAGCATTGTCGGCGGGACGTAGCAACCTCTCGTGCAACCGAGGACGCACGCTGAAAAGACTCTCGGCAGGTGTGCCGCCCAAAGCAATAGACAGGAAATGGGAGACGGAGACCAGGGACCCATCTGGCCGGTACTTCTCGACCTTGAGGACAAACCCGGTCACGGGATCGATCCACATCTTCTGCACAGGCTTCTTCCGTGACTTTGGCTGAAGCTCAACGGACAGACACGGGATGCCCCCGATGAATTCAGGGGAACGGGAATTCAGAATATCGTAATTTCGGCGCAGAAGCCTGAGTCGCGAACGCGCTCCCCAACACGGAGACCCCACATCCGAACGAATCACCACATTCCTCTGTGGGATGCGATGCCAATGGAACCGCCCATCGAAGACCATCACGTGTCCTCGAAGGTTGTTCGGATTGAGATACTCCACGCGCGAGCGACCTCGACCATCGCAGAACTCACGGGTAACGGTGGCCCATTGCCCGGCGGAGGTCCAAAAGACGGAGATTCTTTTCCCCTCAAAGGGCACCGCATTCTGACCCACAACCGCTTGGTCGACAATATCGCCCCCCGCGGCAGAACAGACTGCCACGGCAGTGGTCAACAGAAGACGGGCAACTTTGCTGGAACGGTACATGTGCGTGGCGGATTCTACTGATTGTCACTGACGAACACGACGGGACTGTCAAGGCTCGACATATTTGACTGTGCGTGAATGTAGTTGAGCGCCCCAGGATCGTTCAATGGTTGAGAGACCCCGTAGCGCGCAAGATCAGACAGCATCGGTGCAGACAACAACTGCTTCTCGCGTCCACCGAGGAGCGAAGAACCAAGTACGGCTATCCCGAACACAATGGCGATGGCGCCCGCAGCAAGCGCAGGAATACGCACCTGCGGTAGCCGCAGCAATTCCCTGAAGGAACGGCTGAGCGCGGGAGGTCTCCTGCCCATCTGTGAGCATAATCCGTCCCAGAAGCCGGCGCGTGCAATGGGTGACGGCGCGCGATTCAGCAGTCGCTTCACGGCCCGCAGGTCCTCAAGGGCAAGCCGGCAGTGCGAACACCTCTGAAGATGTTCGTCCACCTTCAGACACCGTTTCAGTTCGAGCACACCGTCCATATAGCCGGAAAGTTGATGGCGTACCTTTCCACACCTCATTTCACATCCCTCCCCAAGTACTCGTGCCCTCGCAACAGCTTGATCAGTTGGTTCCGACCACGGTGCAACCGGGACCGGACCGTTCCAATAGGGCAACGAAGTATCTGACTGATATCTTCGTAGGAACAGCCCTCAATATCCGACAACACAACCACCGCGCGGAACTCTTCGGGCAGACGATTGAGCGCTTCCTGTATCCCTTCGTCCATGATCTCATCTTCCACGACTTGCTGAGGGTCGCGAGTGCTGTCCGGGAACTCCATTCCGGCGGCTCCCTGCCTGGAAGCTGTTTGCTGGTCGATAGAGATGAAGCGGACTTTCGCCCTCCTCCTGGTCTGATCAATGAAGTTGTTGGTCAGGATGCGGAGAAACCAGCGATCAAAGTGGGTTCCCGGCTGGAAGTAAGGGAACGACTTGAGCGCATCCAACACGGTTTCTTGAATGAGATCCTCCGCGTCGTCATGGTTGCCAGTCATGCGGTAAGCAACTCGGTAGATCTTCTTCTGCTCGCGCCGCAGGAGATCTCCAAACAGCAAGCCCTGTTCCTGCTGCAGAAGCGTTTCCTGGACTTCAGGGATGCTTGCCTCGCGACCGCGATAACCGTCAATGGTGGAAGCGAAGAGGGGTATAAAAGAGTTCCACAACATAGATCCGACCTGACGACCACATGTGAGTTCCGGATGAGAAAGTTAGATGGAAGGAGATTTTAGCACACCCCGGCAGGCAAGTGGGAACTATTTGACAAACTGAATCGCACAATATGGAGATGCTCACCCATGGACGACCGACCTGCTTGCTTCCCCAGTTGCGCGGGGAAGGGTTTGTGCCGGCGAGTCATCATCAGGCGAGGAGCAGTGCTCGTGTGTGCGCCTACCGCAACGGGAGAGCCGCAACGCAAACTCGTCCTTCATGTGATACAAGGCCTCAACTTGGGTAGACCGGAGCCAGACTCTTTTCCCACTTTGCGCAGAGAACCACTCGCAACCGCATGCTTGTTTTGGAGAGGCGTATCATAAATCGAGTCACCGTATTGCGGACCTGTTTCGATTTGTGCCTGATCGCGGCCATCGTGGCGCTTCTGTTCCGGAAGCCGATAACGTCACCGCTGTGGAGATCGAGCGTCGTCCATTTCGTGCCCAGCAAGGAAAAGGCTGTAGCGCTCACGTTCGATGACGGTCCCGACCCGCGTTTTACTGAGCCAGTTCTGCGTATACTCAGCAAATACCACGCAAAGGCGACCTTCTTCATGATTGGCGCACGAATGACAAAGTACCCAGATTTGGTGCATGATGTCTTGGCTGGAGGTAACGCCGTCGGCAATCATACTTACAGCCATCCTAGCAACCTTGAGCATCTGAACGCGGTCGAGATCGTTCGGGAACTGGACCGTTGTGAATCTGTCATCGACAAAATGACGGGGAAGCCGACGCACCTCTTCCGCCCTCCACGTGGACTGGTGGACGGTTTGGTGTACGCAATTGCCGAAGAAGCTGGCTATCAGACAATACTGTGGACAGTGTGCGCCGACCATCACGATGCACCCACGCCTGAGTCGATGTGTCGACGGGTGGAGAGGCAAGTGCGACCGGGGGCGATTATTCTGGCCCACGATGGACGGTACAGTATTCGGTGGAAGGATGTCCAGGCCACCGCTATGATCGTTGAATCTCTCACAAGGAATGGATACCGTTTTCTCACAGTGCCGGAGTTGCTGGAGAGAGCCTCCCCTGCACACCAAAATGGAGGGCTTTCCCAATTTCTCGAGCGTTTGGGTCAGGTGTGGGGCGCGTCGCAGGGACCTCCAAAATGACGGGAATTTCTCCAACCAATACCCCGCTCCGGTTCCCCTGGCGCGGGCTCCTGTTCCCGATGGCGTTGACACTCACCCTCCTTGTCGTGGTAAGCCGGAGGAGCAACGCGGCCTCGCTGCTCAGCACATTCCGGTCGGGCGATCCGCTCTGGCTTGTGACAGGTTTCTTTGTGCAACTGCTCTTCTTCACTAATCAGTCGCTTTTCTATCAATCTGTGTGCAGAGTGTTTGGCGTGGTTCTCCCTTTTCGTCAATTGCTTCCCCCGGTCCTCTCCACGAATTTTGTCAATATAGTTGCGCCCTTGGGCAGCGGCTCCGGCATTGCTCTCTTCGCCGCTGAATTGAGGACCAAGGGGGTCAGCGCGAGCAGAGCGGTGATCATCAACCTGCTCTATTACCTGCTAGATTACGCCGCTTTTCTGGTCACGTTAAT
>Ga0210016_1006016_pt1 | contig 9958 bp, 5 predicted proteins | sample CryGeyCG2014_300_FD_185454 | JGI IMG/M metagenome (GOLD analysis project Ga0210016, IMG submission 185454) | Groundwater microbial communities from aquifer - Crystal Geyser CG02_land_8/20/14_3.00 (SPAdes) (version 2) | ecosystem: Environmental > Aquatic > Deep subsurface > Groundwater | place...
GTCGCCGGATCCAAGCTGACGGTGCTTCCCATTGTGAACGTCCCGCCGGCAAGCCATACCATCTCCGCGCCATCGACAGGATTGACCTGGGACCGCGACCCCGGAACGTCACCCGCGGGGGCGACTCCCATCGGAGGGCGCGGGAGTCCCCGCGCCCCTGTCCACTCACTGGACTTGCCCCAAAGGCCCCCACGAGCACACACGCGACGACCGGTCCTGCACGGCTAACCAGACGAACGCTTGACATGCGAGTCACGCTTCTCGCCTCCCTGCATACGCAGCAGCCTCCGTCACCTGCACCTCCAGGCACCTGGGCCGCCGCGTGCCAGTACACCCCCGAGTTCTCCACCCCCTGGCCAACACCTGCCAGACGCACACAAAGACGCGCCTTCCTGCCGCACGCACCAGGCCGGGCGGAACAAGGTGCCGCACGCCGACCCGCCAATGGGCACTCCCGCCACAAACGCCCCGCCCCCTCCGAAGAACCGCCCCTCCCCGCAATGTTCGCGCCGCGACCCCACGCCAGTCCTCCTGGAACGCGCACAGAGCAACAGAGACGCCCGCCGCACCAGAACGGCACAGCGGGCCTGTCGTCAACGGCCACCAGCGGTCAGCCCGCCCCAAGTCACTTGTCAGTATATGCCCCCATTCCCTGCACGAAGGTGCAGGGGCGTTACAGACATTGAGTACCGACGCCCCCTACCGCGAGGTGATCCAGCGTCTCGATGAGCTGAACAGGCACTTGGTGCGGACCTACTGCGCGAAGTCGTACTTGGCGGCCTGTGAGCCGGAGTACTGCACGTATCGGCTGCTGGGAACGTGCGACTACCTTCGGGTGGTCCATGCTCTGGCTGAGAACCGCGGAATCGACATCATCGGCAGGAAGCTGCTGTGACAACTGCCCGACAATCCGCCTGGGACCGGCTGCACTTCGGCGTAGCAGATATGCACTTCCAGCCCAGGCGAGACGGGTCGTATTCGCTGGTCGCCGCGTGCTGCCTGAACGCTCCTTAGCGAGGACCTGCGTCGTCCACCAACCGCCCGCGTCAAGCCGGGATGGCTGTAAGTGGTGAGCGCTCCGGAGAAGATAAATGATTCATGGCGACCACTCGTTCTTCCTCGTGATCGAGGGTCTTGACGGCTCCGGGAAGAGTTCCGTAGCGCGCTGGCTTGTGACCGTGCTGCTGGATACTCTCGGCCCCAACGTCAAGCTGACGTTTGAGCCGCATGATCCCTCGTGTGCAGGGCTGTTCATACGGCAGGCCCTCATGAGCAAGATCCGGGGAGGTGTCCCGCCCAACACACTGGCACTGGCCTTCGCGGTGAACCGGGCAGACCACTGTGACCGGGAGCTCAGGCCGTTCTTGGAGGGTGCGCAGCGATCACCCCGGATGCTTGTGTGTGACCGGTACTACCTGTCATCGCTTGTGTACCAGAGCAGCCCAGAGCTGTCGAGGGACGGTGTTATGGACCTGAACTCGGCGGCGATCCGCCCGGATCTGACCATATTCCTCAGTGCAAGCAATCGGACTTGCTACGACCGACTCAGGCTTCGTCAGGAAGGCAAGGAGCTTTTCGAAAGGAACCTGGACCAGACTCGACGCAAGTACCAGAACGCCATCCAGTTCCTTCGAGGGCGCGGTGACAAAGTTGTGGAAGTCGACGCTGATGGTGCGGCATCAGAGGTGTTGACCAGGGTCATCGATGCTCTCGCCCCACATGCGCCACGGTGGCTGGAGATTCAACGTCCCCTGCCCACCGAACCGGTCGACCACGTGTTCGTACCTACCGAGACGACGATACAAACGGTCGCGGAAGCCAACTTGGGCTCCCAAACACCGAGAAACCCATCGGACCTGCACCCGTTGGGCGATTTCGTCCAGTCCCTGCGAGACAAGGTCACAAGGGCGATGTGGGCCATTCCCTTCGATCAGGCCGCAACGCTCTTTCTCGATGGAATCAGGTGCAAAGGCTACGAAGTGCGTGGCAGGCTTCCGTGGACTGATCTCGACGCCTTCGAGCTGGAGTACGCAATGCCTCTCGGCATGCGCCAACACGGGGCGGCGCTGGTTCTGGGCAACACCCAGCGGTACGATATGATCGTCAAGAAGCTGATGGCCGACCCGAAGGTGAAGACGCTCGACCGGATGTCGGACTTCCTCTTCGTCTTCGACGCCAATCCCTCCCACCTCATCAACACGCACTACGAAAGGGATATCCTGGACTCCGGCGACTCAGCGTCCCTGTCCCCCTCTCTCACCGTGCTGACGAGATCAGACCTCGCGGACATGGTAACTCAGACTGCGCTCCGTCACCTCCAACGCGAGCGTCCCTTGGCGGTTCCGGAGCCGCGCACGCTCAAGCGCGCCCCGGAAGACTGCGTGCCGCGGAGCGTGTTCGAGCCAAGTTGGCGAGTGGCCGCCTAGGGCATCCAGCGCGCGCTGAGGCTACTCCCCAAACCACACCGGGCTGCTCCACGCGATCTCGCCGTCTTTCTGCTGTACCCGCACGTAGTAGTAGGAAAACCCGGGCAGCGGTTCGGGGTCGACGAAGGTCAGGTCGCACGACTTGCCTTCGGCGTTCTTCGTGTAGACGAACTTGTTGGAGCGGCAGACTTCGACGCGGTCGAGGTCTGCCGGGCAGTGCACGCGGACTGCCACTTCGACGGACTTGCCTGCCGGTCTGGTGATCTTCTCTCCCATGAGGTGGCCGTCGACGCGGACGTCGAGAGCGATCTTGGCGGCGGTGGTGCCATAGCAGTGGCGGGCGCGGAGGGCGTCGAGAATGGACTCCCGGCTGAGATCGGGGGCGTAGACGCACGCCTTGCCGTAGCCGCCGGTGTGGTCGGGGCTGGCGATGACGCCGAGGACGATGCCACGCGCCCAGGCGTCCTGCAGGAAGTAGGCGCCCGCGGGCGTGGTGGCGCGGGCTTCGCGGGGGGCGCCGCTGTGCTCGTACGAGCCGCGGCTCTGGAAGACCTCGGCCACCGGTTGGGCGGTCTCGTCGGTGAAGTCCCAGTCGACCGGCACGTTGCCGGTGTCGGCGAGTTGGTGGGGGATCTGCACGAAGTTGGCTTTCATCTTCCGCAGCGCTTCCCACACCTCGGCGGGTGTCTGGCGGTTCATCGCGTTGAACCAGCGCGGCAGGTACGGGTCGGCGAAAATGAGGTTGCGATGGCCGTAGAAGCCGTAGGGGTGCTTGGTCGAATACTCCTCGAAAGTCGAAGTCCACTCCTCTGCGAGGAAGGTGAGGAACTGGCCGGGGTCGTCGTTGGTCCGCGCCAGCTTCGCCAGGTAGTTCCACAGGTAGGCGTTGAGGTTGTAGCCGTGGTCGGTGGCGCAGGCGAAGTCGTGGTGGACGAGGTCGCGCATGTTGGCGTAGCTCTCGTCGACCGATTCGTCGCCGGTTCGGTTGCAGATGGAGATGTCGGTGTGGTCGTGCAAGTCGCCGAAGTAGAGGTTGAGCTTCCGGTTGCCGTACTCAATCGACGGTGTGGGCATGTCTTCTCCGCGCTCGACGCGCACCTGACCGGGCGCGAACAGGTCGGCCGGCTCTGTTAGCGGCCCCCACTTCGCGGAGGCCGTCGACTGCGATGCCGGGTCGAGTTTGAGCGACGCCAACTGGATGTCGCTCTTCCCGGTAGCCGACTCCTGCTCATTGTCCCACCGGCCGGGGGTGTCGTCGGTCTGGAAGGCAATGGCCGCGCGGTCGCCGGTCAACGCCAGACAAGGGACGCGGTCCATGCCCTTCTCCGGCGAAACGACCGCCGGTTGCGACCAGGCGCCGCCATCGAACGACACCGCCGACACCTGCCACGCCCGCGGCCTGCCGGCGTTCCCCGTGCCGCCCGGCTGGAGCAGTGTCCGGCAGGCGACCCACAGCCGCCCGGACGCGTCGAACGCCGCCGCCGGCGCCTCGGCGTGCGCCTTGAAGACCGGCGAAGTCGCGGCGTAGTCCGTCGGGGCGAGGAGCCCAGCCGGGGTGACCTTCGTCACGATCAGCCGGCGGGTCCGGGTGGCACCGGTGGCGTAGTTGCGCGTGCTGGGGCCGGCGTCGATGACTGGCGGGCCCATGGTGGCGTCTTCGTAGAGGAGCCAGAGCTCTCCGCCATGCGCCAACAGGAGCGGGTGGCGGTCGATGCTGGGGGCTTTGGTCAACCGGCGTTCGGTCTGCCAAGTTCCGTCGGCGTCGCGGGTTCGCAGGTACACGTCGAAGTTGTTGTCGCGGAAGCTGTGCCAGGCGACAGCCAGTTGGCTGCCGCCGACTGCGGCGATCGACGGCTCGTAGTTGGACGCCCCGGTCTTGGTCAGCCGCGCCGGCGCCGAGGCCTTGCCGTCCGTCAACGACGCGGCCATGATCTGTCGATAGCCGTCGGGGTTCGCCTCCCAGGCCACCCACAGCGTTCCGTCGGCCCACGCGCCCGCCGGTTTCACGTCCACCACTTCGGCGCTGCTGAGGCGAATCGGCTTGCCCGGCCCGGTGGCTCCGCAGTCTACTGCGTAGATGTCCCAGTTGCGGTTTCCCTCTGCCGCGTACAGGACGTAGGCCCGATCGCCGGCGGCTACTGCCTTCACGCCCAGCAGATACGTGCCGGCGCCGCCCAACACCTGCCACTGACCCAGGCGCCGGAACTTGTCGCCTGCCGTCTCGTAGCGAGCCACCTGCAGCGAGTCGGCCCCGTCGCGGAAGCTGTCCCAGGCGAGGTAGAGCGAGCCGTCGTCGGTTCGCGCCATTGCGACCTCCTCGTTGAAGCCGTTCCCTTCGCTGACTGAGGTGACGCTGGGCAGTTCGGTTTCGTACAGGGCAACGTCGTCGATCCAGATCCGGCCGGGAGGCGCGCCGTGCGAGGAGGGGGCGATGATCAGCAGCGTCATTGCCCCAGTCTGTTTGACGGGGATCGTGGTCGTGTACTTCCGCCAGGCATTGGGCAAGTCGGTCCACGCGCCGACGAGCGGGCGTTCGGACTCGGTTCGGGCCGTCTTGGGGTCGGTGCCCGGGTGCACGACGCGCAGTACCAGCTTGGTCTTGTTGGTGGCCTTGGCCCAGACCTCGAAGTCGTACCGGTAGCCCACCCGCACCGGCACGCGTCGCTGCAGGATCAGCGCCTGCTTGTCGCCGGTCGCCTCGCCGGTCAAACACGCCTTGCCCGAGTGAATCTGGCCGGGAGCAGTGACCAACTCCTGCTTCGGGTCCGGCGTCCACCCGGTGAGGTCCTCCTCGAACCCGCCGTTGGCGAGGAGGTTGACCGGGGCCGCCGCGGCAGCGATCCCGACTTGGATCAGGAGCGCGACGACCGTGCAGGCAGAACAGGTGCTTCTCATGGCGCGACTTCCTTATCACTCAGAGATTCCTCGCACTATTCGCCCCCTCTGGTCGTTGCCCTTTCAGTGTAGCCGCATTGGTGCGAACTGCGTCACGTCGTCCGGCGGCACGGTGAAGGCGTCCAGCTCGTCGCGGCTGCGGCGGAGCAGGTTCATGCCGAGCAGTCGGCCGGGGAGGTCACCGGCGAACAGCTCCCTCAGCGACAGCGCTCCCTCCACCACGAACCGGTTGCCTGTCACGCGGACCTCGGACTGGCAGGTCGGCACGTCAGACTGCTGGCGGCCGTTTCGCGTGCGCACCTCCCGATGGACGTTGCCTTTGGCCGTGAAGACGAGGAAGTAGTATCGGTCGTGAGTAGCGCCCGGGTCGAGACGCAACGCCACCCAGTTCATCCTCAAGTTGTCCCGGTCCGGGTACTTCTCGGGTGGGAACAACTCAGCTTCGAACGCGAAGTACAGTGACTCGTCCAGCCACAGCAGCCGCACCTGTGTCGTCAACGAAGCCGGGCTGAGGCCGTTCTGTTGGTGTTCGAGCGGGACGACCAGCGCACTGTCCCACGCTGTCTCCGTGAGCTGCCCGTCAAGAGTGGGTGCCGCTTCCGACCGAGGGATGTCCCGTGGCACGGGCGGCTTGGGTTCCGCCGGCAGGGGACGGATCGGCAAGTGCACTGTCTTCGTCCGACCGCGGTTGCGGATCGTTGCGGCGATGGTTGTGCTTCCGGTCGGTAGTTCCACCACTTGCCGGAATGCGCTGTCGCGACTGGTCGCCACCGGGGCGTCCTCGATCCGCACCCACGCCAGCTTGTCCGCAACTCCCTCCACTTGCACGCGCTGCGCCCCATGCCGCACGCCGACTGCCCGCGCCGTCGCAACCATCAGGGGCCTGTCGCCGATGGCCGCCAACTCACCAACCAGCAACGCCCGCGCAGTCGTCAGCCGTTCTGGGTCGCGCTCGAAGTCCGTCAACCCGCGGATGAGCGTGCTGCAGAGGCTCTTCGACGGGTCGTCTCCGGGCAGCCGTGAACCCAGAGCACGCGCCACGCGAGCCTGTTCGCGGGTCAGTATCCGCAGCAGCTCGTAGTCCTCGATGCCGTCCCGCAGAAGCATCAGCCGGAGGCTGGGGAAGGGGTCACTCGAACCGAATACCTCGCCGGGATAGATCAGCAGCCCGTCGCCGTTGGTGGTGGCGAAACTGGTGACATGGGCGAACGGGTCTTCCCCCCACCCGTGGACCATCGAGTAGACGAAGCCCTGAATATCGTGGAGCGCCATCATCCAGCAGAAGACCCGCGGGCAGACGGCGGCGTCGTCCACCAGCCAGGTTGGGTAGGGGTAGGTGGGCACGCAGCACGTGTACCACCAGACCGACTCGCCCTGGCGCTGCCGCGCGGCCAACTCGGCGAAGTCGAGATGGCCGACTGAGTTGGCGTCGCCCAGGTCTGGACACCAGATATCGACAGCGCCGAACAGCGGCTCGATCGGCCGGTGAGTGACAAGCTGTGGAAGACCGGCCGCGTACTTGTGGAGCTTGCGGCCCAGTTCGCGGATGTCTTCATGCTGAGCGGGCACTGGCTCATCAGCTTGGTAGTAGAATGCCTTCCCCAGCACGCCGAGTCGCCGGAGCCTATCGACCAACGGCCGGAAGTAATCCGGCTCGTCCAACCGCCACGGCAGCCGGAAGCTGTGCACCCGCGGGTCGGTCAGGTAGGCGTCGGCAGCCGCCGACTCCACCGGGACAGGCAGTTCGTACCCGCAAAGGCGGTAGCGCAGCAGGAACTCGTAGTACCGCCGCTGGACTTGCGCCCACTCGTCCGACCCCTCCGCGTACGATTCGCCCTCGGTGCGGCAGTGTGCGTTGAGCCAGTCGCGCACAGCCGGATAGTAGAGCGCCGCCGTGGCCCGCAGCGTCGGCCGCTGCGGCAGCAAGACGCGGGAGACGTGGACTTCCAGCGGCACGGTTGCGAGCGGGCCGCGCTGGTCACGGAGCGACAGCGGGCCGCGGTATCTGCCCGCGACACACGTCGCCGGCACGTGCACGGCAACCCAGAGTGGCTGGTTCTGCCTGACGGACACGTCGACCCGCGGCACCGCGGCGACCGGCACCAACGGGTCCGGCCACCAGCCCGGCTGAGTGACGCGGTTCTGAGAGGGGACGCGGACCTCGACGTAGCGGACCCAGTACAGCTCGACGGCCGCACTCGGGAGCACCTCCCCAGACTCAGAACGCAAGTCGGCAACCGACCCCTCCAGCCCCCGGAGCGGCTGACTGCCGGCCCGCGCCACGACCTGCCCCGACTCATACTCGTTCCGGACAGCAGTCAGCGCCAGGGCGGCAGAAGCAAGAGCGGGCCGCCCCTCATCGCGGAACACCTTCCGCAGGCTGCTCTCCGTCCAGACCTCAACGGAGGCCTCTTGCGCTCGGCCCGGCGCCCGCCCGCAGAGCACGACGACCACAACCGCGACGCCCATCCGTAGGCAGGGCTTCCGGCTCATGGACTCCCTCTACTTCCGCGCGGTCTTGAGGAACTTGGCGAGGTCGGCACTCACCTCGTCGGCAAAGGAGTTGACGCGGCCTGTCATGTCGGAAATGGATCGCGTCGCGTAGCGCTTGTTCCAGAGGCTGGCGTCGGAGTGGGCGCCGAGGACGTCCATCTCAAGCGTGGCGTCCTGGTGCTTGCCTTTCTGCACCAGCCGCCGGTGAATGACCGCCTTGAAGTCCGGCCGATCCACCGAACGACGAAGCTGCCACTTGTGGACGAGAGACACGTCGGGGAGGTCGACCAGCCCGACGTTCACCCGGTTGCCGATGGCCACCGCCCACTCGTCCTTCCAGGGCTGGTCGTCGGTGTTGAGGTACTCGAGCTGGAGCTTGGTTCGTGAGAGCGCGTCGAGAGGCGGCTCGATGACCGGTCGGTCGGGCGCGCGTTCACCGGGATCGACGTCCAGCCGGTGCACCCGCTCGGTGATGAGCGGGTGCGTGCCGAAGAGCTTGTTGATCGTCTTGGAGTCCTCGCCCTTGTCCTGGCGCAGTTTCTCCAGCGCGCTGATGGCAGCCTCGGGGTCATAGCCCACCTTGGCGGCGAGGTGGTAGCCGACCATGTCGGCCTCGCGTTCCTTCTTCTGGCTGTACTGGTTCAGCGTGACATTCTGGACGAAGTTGCCGAGATCCCACATCGTCCGGTTCGCGCCCAGCGCAGCCAGCACCACGCTGAACAGCAGGTTGTTCTCGTTGGCGCGCTTGTACTCGGAGGCGATGTGTCGCTTGACGGCGTGCCCCATTTCGTGTGCCAGCACGAAGGCGACTTCGTCCTCGGTCTGCAGAACCTCAAGCAACCCCTCGGTGATCATGAGGTGCCCGCCCGGCAGCGCGAAAGCGTTCACCTTGGGGTCGGGGAAGACGTGGAAGTCGGCCACCCACTCGGGTGCCTCGCAGGCGTTCCGCAGCAGCTCGCCAATGCCGCTGATCTCCCAGTCGGCGTAGTAGGGGTAGCGCTCCTTGAGCTGCTTCATCATGTCTTCGCCGACTTTGCGCTCGCGGCTATCACTGAGGTCGAACAGCCCGGCGAACGACGGCGACACGCAGCCCAGCCCCGTGAGGACAAGCAACGGGAGCAACAGGATTGGTCGCTTCATGGTCTTCTCTCATTCCCCGCCCCCCAACGAACGACGGCCGGGGGCACGGCAGTTGCTCCGAGAGGACGGGCGGCAGCGCGGCGCAGTTCCCGCGCGGAAGCCGCTCCGCCACGGAGCGCAGGCTCCCCTCGAGGTCCATCCCGGACACAACGAGGTCGGCATGAGCCAGCGTTGGCTGGACCAGCCGCTCATGGGCCGGTCGAACCGTGGCGAGGTATTGCTGCACCACCGACTCAAGGGTGCGGCCGCGCTCCCCGACATCGCGAACGAGACGCCAGACGAACCGGACGCAGGCGGGTGCCTCCACGAACACCGACGCGTCAAACAGGGCGCGCAGGGCCGGCTCCGATAGCAGGAGTATACCCACCACGAGTATGACTTGCGCGGGCTGCACGAGGTCGCTCTCCGCCCGGCGCGTGTGCGCCGCGAAGTCATATCGCGGCACGCGGACGCCGCGCCCTGCCTTCAGTGCCCGCAGGTGCGCACAGAGCAGCTCGTTCTCCAGTGCCTCCGGCGCGTCGAAGTCGGCCTGTGCGCGGACAGCAACCGGCAGGTGGCTCAAGTCGCGGTAGTAGCAGTCGTGCTCAATCAGGGCGCACGGGACCGGCAACTTGGCTGCCAGTGCTTCGGCGAGCGTCGACTTGCCAGAACCGGAACCGCCGGCGTGCCGAGGAGGAAGGGGGGTCTCGGAGGCTGCATGGCTCACCGAATGGTACCCGCTCACCGGGCCGTTCACACGACCACCGGACGGTGGTGCCGGTCCGCTCGACCTCCCGGAGTTTGGCCGCGACCACGCTGCGCCCCGCCACAGGTTCGGAAACCTATGCCACCAGTGTCAGCGGGTCTCGCCGAGAGGCCGCTGCACTCACTCGTCTACCAGTGCCGTATCCGCTCCCGCGCCTTCGCGTAGTCGAAGTCCGGGTCGCGCTCCTGGTTGTGGCAGGTGCGGCACACTGGGACGGACACCCGGGTCTTGGCGAACTTGCGGTCGATCGGGCCGCCTG
>Ga0210016_1006022_pt1 | contig 9953 bp, 7 predicted proteins | sample CryGeyCG2014_300_FD_185454 | JGI IMG/M metagenome (GOLD analysis project Ga0210016, IMG submission 185454) | Groundwater microbial communities from aquifer - Crystal Geyser CG02_land_8/20/14_3.00 (SPAdes) (version 2) | ecosystem: Environmental > Aquatic > Deep subsurface > Groundwater | place...
GGACGGATTTGTTTAAAAATTAGCTATATCTCCACAATATTACGTCCCTACGGGACTTTGTTGTGAACTGTTTCATTTTTTCTATAAATATTTTGTCCCTACGGGACATTCTGCGTAACATCAGTTTATAACTATCATATCTCGCATTCATATTAAAAGTTGAAATAGTATCTAACGAATCTAATTGTTCTACCGAAAATGATAACCCTGAAAGTTTTGCCAACTTGGTTAAATCGTGTGTATATGGAGCATGGTTTAATGTTTGTCTGACAACAGATGCTTTCAGTAATCGTTCAAGAACAATTTGCCCAATAAAAAGCGACCAATTAAAATCCTTTGTTTTATACAGATTAATCATTGTAACAAAATCTTTTTCAGAAGTATTAATCCAGTGATTATAAATTTTTTCAATATCAATATCATCAGTCATATCTTATATTTTTACAAAGATAATCAAATCTTTTAAATGCCTAGTTTGGGACTTGGGACTTGGGGCTTGGTTCTTGGTTTTTGGGATTTTGTGTTTTATGCTTTTTTTGATTGCGACATTCGGGCAATAATATCTTCAATTTTGTTCAATCCAAATTTATTTGCCAATGATTCGAGACCAAGTTCCAGTTCTTCTTGCTTTTCTTCTTCTTCAACTTCAACTTCCCTTTCTTCGAAGAGCAGAGCATCATTTAAGCACCACTGCACACACATAGGCATTTTAAGTGTAGGATCACTTTCGCACATATCGCATTTTAGAGGAAGTCCGGAGTCAGGTTCTTTAAACAAATCTCGTGAAGGACAAGAGGCACGGCAAAAAGCACACTCGTCGTATTCCTTTCCGTCAATTGTATATTTGTCTCTTCCGGCACATTCGGCTACTGTATATTCGCCTGCATAAACAGGAACGAATATATCTGTAATAGGGTCACGTATCACACGAATACGAGACCTTGCCGGATTGTTGCTACTATATTTAGGATTGGAATGAAAAGAGGAACAGATTACTTCACAAGCCCTGCAACCATTGCATTTATCAACATTAATTCTTATTGATTTAACTATTTTCTTCTTCTTTTCACCCTTCATGATTTGCGCCCTCCACTTTATTGTTTTCGTTGTTTGCAGAAGTTTTTTCCATATCAGTATAAATACCTCTATGTTGGAAATCTTCGCTAACATAATCTAATCCCAAATCATGTAAGGATTCTATAGTTGGAATACCGTCATTATTCCACCCTTTAAATTTGTAATATGCATCTAAAAGTTCCTTTTCGAGTTCGGGGAATCTTTTTTTCCAATGGTCTTCAGGAGGTTTCTCATCTTTTCTTCTCATGCCTCTTCTTATATTTATTGCTCTAACTAATGTTCTGTATCTTTTAGCTGCCAGCGATATTTTATCTTCATCCATTTTGATACCTGCACCTAATTCTATAAATTTAGGCAAATTATGTATGTGATAGGGAGCTTTCATGTGAAATGATGATAAGCCGGCACACATTCCTAAAGCATCATCAATATAATGCATCTTTTCTTGCCAGTCAACAATATCACAACACATGCCAACGGTAGGGTAATATGGATTTGATTTTTCTCCGCGTGGTTCCCAGTCCAAAAAATATTGTTTAAACTTTTCGTCAGGCACCTGAAACCAATCTTTTACAAACTCTTCACGGTCTTTTCTCTCGGGAAAAGGTCCCTGTGGAAACTGCCCTTCAATCTGAGTAATACTTATTTTTTCGCCAGTTGCATACATCAAAAAATAAATGGGATTCAGCATGGATAGTTTGAGAGGTAGTTGCTCTTGTTTCTTAATGTTATTATGAGCATAAGCCTCTGAGCCTTTGCCAATTTCATGAGAAGCCGAATATGTTCCATTAGCCAAAATATTTCCAATTCCTTCACGTCTTACAATTCTATCTAATAACCAAAAAAATCTTCCTTCTGTATCAGCAGGCATGCCAGGAAAATCGGCATCAGTTAAAATGCCGTTTTCATAAAGTTCGAGAGCGAAAGCCATAACCTGAGGGGCTGAATATCCGTCAACTCCATACTCTGTGGCACGTTGGGCAATAGTAAGACCAAAATTCAGGTCTGAAAAAGCTGCCATAGTATAAGTTAACTTCGAGAAACATTTCATCATGTATGTTGGAAGGCCAGGCAATGAAATAGTTGCAGCACATTTCATAGGACAATTATAACAACTTATAAGCCGAGTCCGTGCTTTATTCATTGTTTCCAACCACGCCTTGTCAACATCTTCAGTCCAAAAATCTTTTCTGCGGGTACGTGCATTCCCCCACATAAAATTTTCGGTGTGCCACTTTTCATTTTGTATTGCCATCTCTTGTGGTGAACCAAGCACGGCAAGTATAGGTATTACTCCGGGGATAGGATTTTTTTCACGGAATTTAATATATTCCAAAACTTCGTTGCAAAGTTTCATGTATTCATCTGGTTGAGCAACGTTGATATCCTTTGTTCCACGAACGACTATTGCCTTTACTCCTTTGTCGCCCATAACGGCACCTATTCCGCCTCGGCTGTCGCTTGACCTGCCTTGTTCGATGGATGCAAAAAAAACTCTGTTTTCACCGGCAAGACCAATAGCAGCTACCTGAGCTTTCGGGTCATTCAGTTCATGCCGAAGAAGTTCGGCAGTTTCAATTGCACCTTTACCTTTTAAATGAGAGGCATCGCGAATTTCTACTTTATCATTATTAATCCACAAATAAACTAATTTGGAGGACTTTCCGCGAAGGATTAATTTGTCATAGCCTGCATACTTCAATTCCGGCGCCCAAAATCCACCCATCATTGAAAATGCCATTAATTTAGTTTGAGGAGAAATTGTTGTAACAATAGTACGATTACAACCTGGAGCGGATGTGCCACATAAAAGACCAGTGGCAAATATTATCAGGTTTTCAGGAGAAAAGGCGTTCACTTCTGGTGGAACCCTATCCCACATAATTTTAGCATTAGTGCCAAGACCACCCAAATAAAGCTCTGTGTCTCTTGGGTTAGTTTCTACCCTCTCAATATTTCCTCGGGTTAAATCAATTTCTAAATTAAAACCTGTTTCTGCGTACCTCATTTTTTACCTTATGTTATTACCAAAATATTTGTCATCAATTCATTGTGTATTAAGCCTTTCATTACTCAATGTTTTTTTATTAAAAAAATTGTTATCTGAAAAAATATAATATTTAAAATGACTATTCGTAAAGTTACCTAAACGGGCTAAAGCCCAGAAGGAGTGGAATTTTAGTAACCCCGCCATTAATGGCGGGGTTAATGAGAACCCCATCATTAGGGGTTTTAACCCCATTACATAGTGAGAATAGGTAACTTTACGGATTGTCATTATATTTAAACTTTTACACTATCTTTTGAGTTGTTAACTTTTTTGCGAGCTTCCATTTTTTTGACAACTCAAAAATAGTAAAATTATTGAAACAAAAATGTTTTATAGCAGTGTTTCTTTTAATTAAATTACAAATTGTTAAAATTTATTGATGAATGTAATAAAATTATACAGCAATAAAATTTAGTAACTCATGTTACGCAAAAACTTAGTCCCTTTAGGGACAAAATATTTATAGAATATAATATGTCATAAACATCTAAGTCCCGTAGGGACGATATATTATTCAATATCTTTAAGAATATATCTCTCATCATAATCAATTTTAATCCGATAGCTCCCGAAGCTTCGGGACGGATTTGTTTAAAAATTAGCTATATCTCCACAATATTACGTCCCTACGGGACTTTGTTGTGAACTGTTTCATTTTTTCTATAAATATTTTGTCCCTACGGGACATTCTGCGTAACATCAGTTAGTAAAACATCAAAAAAAAAACCTAAGTTTCCTTAGGCTTTAAAATAAAAAGTCGGCAACGACCTACTCTCCCACGAATGCAGTACCATCGGCGCAGATAGGCTTAACTTCTCTGTTCGGAATGGGAAGAGGTGGAACCCTATCGCTAAAGTTACCTTAAGACTTTTAATACAGAATGACGTACAGAAGAAAACTATTTTAATATCTAATCTGAAAGTAAAGTTTCGGGCAATTAGTACTGCTCGGCTTTGACATTACTGTCTTTACACCTACAGCCTATCAACGTCGTAGTCTGCGACGACCCTTTAAGGAAATCTCATCTTGAAGTTGGCTTCGTGCTTAGATGCTTTCAGCGCTTATCCAGTCCAGACGTAGCTACTCTGCAATGCAGCTGGCGCCACAACAGATACACTAGAGGTCTGTCCGACTCGGTCCTCTCGTACTAGAGTCAGGTCTTCTCAAATTTCTAACGCCCACCACAGATAGGGACCGAACTGTCTCACGACGTTCTGAACCCAGCTCGCGTGCCACTTTAATCGGCGAACAGCCGAACCCTTGGGACCTTCTCCAGCCCCAGGATGTGACGAGCCGACATCGAGGTGCCAAACCGCCGCGTCGATATGAGCTCTTGGCGGCGATCAGCCTGTTATCCCCGGAGTACCTTTTATCCTTTGAGCGATGGCCCTTCCATACGGAACCACCGGATCACTTTGCCCTGCTTTCGCACCTGCTCGACTTGTCAGTCTCACAGTCAAGCGCCCTTATACCAATACACTCTACGCACGGTTACCATTCGTGCTGAGGGCACCTTTGGGAGCCTCCGTTACTCTTTTGGAGGCGACCACCCCAGTCAAACTACCCACCATACACTGTTTCCTAAGGGTTTAGGATTAGATTCCAAATAAACCAAGGGTGGTATTTCAAGGTTGACTCCACGATGCCTAGCGACACCGCTTCAAAGTCTCCCACCTATCCTACACATAGTTTACCCAAAATCAATGTAAAGTTGCAGTAAAGGTTCACGGGGTCTTTCCGTCCCGTGGCGGGTACCCGGCATCTTCACCGGGACTACAATTTCACCGAGCTCATGGCTGAGACAGCGTCCAGATCGTTACACCATTCGTGCAGGTCGGAACTTACCCGACAAGGAATTTCGCTACCTTAGGACCGTTATAGTTACGGCCGCCGTTTACTGGGGCTTCGATTCAGAGCTTCTTCTTGCGAATAACCCCCCCTCTTAACCTTCCAGCACCGGGCAGGTGTCAGACCATATACATCATCTTACGATTTAGCATAGCCTTGTGTTTTTGTTAAACAGTCGCCTGGACCATTTCTCTGCGCCCCTATTGCTAGGGGACCCTTTCTTCCGAAGTTACAGGGTTAATTTGCCTAGTTCCTTAGCCATGATTCACTCGAGCGCCTTAGAATTTTCTTCTTGACTACCTGTGTCGGTTTGCGGTACGGGCAGCATATACCTGAAGCTTAGAGGTTTTTCTTGGAAGTCTGTTTAGAGTCGCTATCCGCTTGTCCGAAGACTCACGGTACTATCAGGTTCAGCATATCGAACGGATTTTCCTATTCAATATATACCTACACCCTTTAACGTACTATTCCGTCAGTACGCGGACCTTTCACTCCTTCGTCACCCCATCGCAATATACGCTGGTACTGGAATATTAACCAGTTGTTCATTACCTTCCCCTGTTTTCCAGGGTACAGCTTAGTTCCCGACTAACCCTGATCTGATTAGCGTTGATCAGGAATCCTTAGTCTATCGGCGGACAGGTTTTTCACCTGCCTTATCGTTACTTATGCCTACATTTGCTTTTCCAGACGCTCCAGCATGCCTCACGACACACCTTCTACGCAGACTGGAATGCTCCCCTACCTACTGCATTGCTGCAGTACCATAGCTTCGGTAATATGCTTATGCCCGATTATTATCCACGCACAATCGCTCGACTAGTGAGCTGTTACGCACTCTTTGAATGAATGGCTGCTTCCAAGCCAACATCCTAGCTGTCAATGCAATCGCACCACGTTAGATCAACTTAGCACATATTTGGGGACCTTAGCTGATGGTCTGGGTTCTTTCCCTCTCGTCGCTGGATCTTAGCACCCAACGGCTCACTCCCGTGTATATGTTATAGCATTCGGAGTTTGTCAGGGTTTGATAGGCGGTGAAGCCCTCTAGCCCTATCAGTAGCTCTACCTCTATAACACTAAACCACGAGGCTGTACCAAAATACATTTCGGGGAGTACGAGCTATTTCTCAGTTTGATTAGCCTTTCACCCCTACACACAACTCATCCAAGCACTTTTCAACGTAAACTAGTTCGGTCCTCCATCCCGTTTTAACGGGACTTCAACCTGGTCATGTGTAGATCACAAAGTTTCGCGTCTACCCCCACTGACTAAAGCGCCCTATTCAGACTTGCTTTCGCTTCGGCTCCGATTTTTAAAATAATCTTAACCTTGCCAGAGAGGAGTAACTCGTAGGCTCATTATGCAAAAGGCACGCCGTCACCCTAAAAAGGGCTCCGACCGGTTGTAAGCGTACGGTTTCAGGTACTATTTCACTCCCCTGTTCGGGGTTCTTTTCACCTTTCCCTCACGGTACTAGTTCACTATCGGTCTCTCAGGAGTATTTAGCCTTACCGGATGGTTCCGGTAGATTCAGACAGGATTTCTCGGGTCCCGCCTTACTTAGGATACTGATGGAATTAATATTTCTTACGTGTACGGGACTATCACCCTCTATGGTACAACTTTCCAGAAATTTCTACTTCGAGATATTAATTCGTATTACAGTCCTACAACCCCATGTTTGCCGAAACAATCATGGTTTAGGCTCTTCCCTGTTCGCTCGCCACTACTTAGGGAATCACTATTGTTTTCTCTTCCTCTGGGTAATTAGATGTTTCAGTTCCCCAGGTTTGCCTCCCTTTCGGGATTCTCGATCTTCAATCGAGAAGGTTGCCCCATTCGGAAATCTACGGATCACAAGTTATTTCCACTTCCCCGTAGCTTATCGCAGGTTATCACGTCCTTCATCGCCTCTGAGAGCCAAGGCATTCGCCATACGCTCTTACTTACTTTATGCTTTCTTTATAAATTTAATTAATTGAGTAGATACTCAAAATTGTTTTCTTCCAATACGTCAAAGAACTTTATTCAATTGATTATTTTTTTATTTTCAATTGATTATTGCCGGAATACACAATTACGATTGTGTCCCTTCTTAAGCTTTACTTAAAGATGATCTTCCTGATCTAATTCCGCTATTTTATTTTAATGAACCTTTTTCAATCGAAAATTTTCAATTGTTTTGTGGAGAATAAGGGAGTCGAACCCTTGACCCCCTGCGTGCAGGGCAGGTGCTCTAGCCAACTGAGCTAATCCCCCAGAATGATTATAAAGACAAATTATGTCTTTTTAATATAGATAGTAGTCCCGCACAGATTTGAACTGTGGACCCCTACATTATCAGTGTAGTGCTCTAACCAACTGAGCTACGGGACTGTCAAATCTTTTTGCTTGAAGGACTATATCTTTCGCTCTGGGTAAAAAATATATATAAAGAAAAGGAAAGAGGAGTGATTGATAATAAAAAAAATAAATCTCTCTAGAAAGGAGGTGTTCCAGCCGCACTTTCCAGTACGGCTACCTTGTTACGACTTAGCCCCAGTTACCGGTTTTACCCTAGGCCGTTCCTTGCGGTTACGGACTTTAGGTACCCCCAGCTTCCATGGCTTGACGGGCGGTGTGTACAAGGCCCGGGAACGTATTCACCGGATCATGGCTGATATCCGATTACTAGCGAATCCAGCTTCACGAAGTCGGGTTGCAGACTTCGATCCGAACTGAGACCGGCTTTATGGATTAGCTCCCTATCACTAGGTGGCTGCCCTCTGTACCGGCCATTGTAACACGTGTGTAGCCCTGGATATAAGGGCCGTGCTGATTTGACGTCATCCCCACCTTCCTCACAGCTTACGCTGGCAGTTTTGTTAGAGTTCCCGGCATTACCCGCTGGCAACTAACGATAAGGGTTGCGCTCGTTATGGGACTTAACCCGACACCTCACGGCACGAGCTGACGACAACCATGCAGCACCTCGTAAGATGCCCCGAAGGGAGAATACCTTTCGGCACCTGTCATCCTACGTTCAAATCCAGGTAAGGTTCCTCGCGTATCATCGAATTGAACCACATGTTCCTCCGCTTGTGCGGGCCCCCGTCAATTCCTTTGAGTTTCAACCTTGCGATCGTACTCCCCAGGTGGATGACTTAATGCTTTCGCTCAGCCGCTGACAGTATATCGCCAACAGCGAGTCATCATAGTTTACGGCGTGGACTACCAGGGTATCTAATCCTGTTTGATCCCCACGCTTTCGTGCCTCAGCGTCAGTAACAGCTTAGTGAGCTGCCTTCGCAATCGGCGTTCTGTGTGATATCTAAGCATTTCACCGCTACACCACACATTCCACCCACTTCAACTATACTCAAGAATAACAGTATCAATGGCAGTTCTACAGTTAAGCTGTAGGATTTCACCACTGACTTGCTATTCCGCCTACGCACCCTTTAAACCCAATAAATCCGGATAACGCTTGCATCCTCCGTATTACCGCGGCTGCTGGCACGGAGTTAGCCGATGCTTATTCGTACAGTACCGTCAATTTCGCACACGTGCAAAAGTTTCGTCCCGTACAAAAGAAGTTTACAATCCATAGGACATTCGTCCTTCACGCGGCATGGCTGGTTCAGGCTTGCGCCCATTGACCAATATTCCTCACTGCTGCCTCCCGTAGGAGTCTGGTCCGTGTCTCAGTACCAGTGTGGGGGATCATCCTCTCAGACCCCCTAGCCATCGTAGCCTTGGTAGGCCGTTACCCTACCAACAAGCTAATGGCACGCATGCTCATCTCTAACCGTTGGAACTTTAATAAATAAAAGATGTCTTTCATCAATATTATGGGGAATTAATTCCGATTTCTCGGAGCTATGCCCCAGTTAAAGGTAGATTACATACGCGTTACTCACCCGTGCGCCGGTCGCCACCAAATATTGCTACTCGTGCTGCCCCTCGACTTGCATGTGTTAAGCCTGCCGCTAGCGTTCATCCTGAGCCAGGATCAAACTCTTCATAGTATAAAGAGTTAAATATTACTCAAGATTTATTTCTCATTAGAATTAACAATCACTTACCTCAATTTTCCTTTTCAATATTTTCAAAGAACGATTTTCTAAATTTGGAGTGCAAAGATAAAACAAATTTTATTTTTCACAAAATTTTAGAACTATTTTTTAAAATTTTATTCAGAACGTTTTTTCTAAATTTGGGATTGCAAAGATAATTTAATTATTATTATTTACAAAATATTTAGAAAATATTTTTCAACAATTTTATTAAGAACGTTTTTTAAAGAGTTGGCAAAGGTAACTGCCATGATTTAATAATCCAAATAAATCTTGCATTATTTTTTAATTATTATTCAACTCGTTAAATACCAACATATATTTCTTCAATTTGTATTGAATGATTTTTATTAAAGTTGAAATTTAAGGGGTTTTTAAGTGTGAATTAATAACTTTTTAAGTGTAATTCGCCCATTTTCTTCCCAAATTTTCAGAATATAAACACCATTTTGTATATCTAACTTCATTTCAGTTGTTTTGTCATTAACTCTTCTTTTATATACAATTTTGCCGTCTATTGATTCTATTGTAATATATCTAATATTCTGATAATCTTCTAATTCTATTTTAAATATTCCATTACTTGGGTTCGGATAAATATTAATACTCTTTACCTTTTTATTATATATCGAATTTTGGTTTAGTATAATAAAACCATCTGAAGTACCAATGTTCGACCATAAATCTGCTCCATTTTTAGACTTTACTGAAAAATAATAAATTGAACCATTATTTAAACTTAATCCACTCACAGTTAGGTTGGTATTTGCACCATTATTTGTCCAATTTACTATATCTGTTGCGCCAGGCGAAGTTCCTAAAGCGTACCAATATTCAGATATTCCGGAATTCGGGTCAATAGAATTCTCCGGCTTTTTTCCCGGCACTGTCGGCAAAATGTTTTATCAAATACTCATAA
>Ga0210016_1006027_pt1 | contig 9949 bp, 14 predicted proteins | sample CryGeyCG2014_300_FD_185454 | JGI IMG/M metagenome (GOLD analysis project Ga0210016, IMG submission 185454) | Groundwater microbial communities from aquifer - Crystal Geyser CG02_land_8/20/14_3.00 (SPAdes) (version 2) | ecosystem: Environmental > Aquatic > Deep subsurface > Groundwater | place...
ATCTTGTCCTGATGCTAGATAATGAGGGCCTTCACTGCGGATACACGGAAGAGGAATAGGACGATAATCCACCTGTAATTTAGTGGCCATCTCCACGCCATATCCAAATCGGGCCAATAAAGCAATACTACTGGCATCCGTCCATGATTCTCCAAACACGGATTCCTTAATATATCCAAAGCGTCGATTATATTTTAAAATGACAGACATTTTTGTATTTACCTCTTATATTGACAAGCCTATTCTTTCCAAAGTGAGATATATCATAGCATCCAATGTGCGACGCATCATTTGATTTCGAAAAGGACGGACAAAATATTGAACATCGTGAACCAGCAACGAATTATACTCACCATCGCTCGCGGTATTCCAGCCTTCAGGATAGGAATACTTATAATCTTCAAAGACATCCATGATTTTATCCACAAAGTCATGAATTGTTTGCGGATGCCGGACATGCATCTTTATTTCGTAGGTGTACCATGATATCCTGCGATCTATTCCACCAATTTGTTCATGTGTCATCTCATGGCACGTGATCCAGATGAAAGCATCTTTATAATCTATCAGAAATTCTGATTGTTCCACATTTTCAGAATAGATTTTTGCATCAGGATAATCAGCAACCCCGACAATTTCGAGAAGCCGCATTACCGTATGGTCTACAGTAATACCTGTCATAGTAATTAAATCACTCCATCAGTCATTTCTCTCATCTTATATACCCTAACTGCCGATCCTCTTAACAAGATGCGAACATTGGAATCCATAATGAGCCCTGCACTATCAATGGAATCAAGATTGTTGGATAATGTGGCATTTTTGCGGAGTTTTTCCACAATGAGATAATTCGCCATCTTCACAACATTAGTGCCAGTGGTAGAGGAGCCAAGAATAATATCAGTAATAATAGCCGCCTCATCAATCAACTTCTCAATAAACGCTTGCCCATCAAAGCCTGTACTAGTACTGTTTTGATACCAGTGTGGATGGCGGGCTATCAGTTCTTCATACGTTATGTAGGCCATAAGAATTCACTTATTCCTCGAAGTGTTTGATAGTCTGTAATATAGCGGTGAATTTTCTTTCCAATTTTCGATATTCCTCATAGAGAAAATCACAGTATTCAAGGAATTCCTTAAGATGTAAAATGTTCTGCTTCATGCGGGCATGATCTTCATCCGAAATTGAAAATTTTGTTCCCATATTTATTCCTCACTTATTTTTAATAAATCTTTAATCATACGTATTTTGACGGTGGCCCCAATTTCCGACAACCGGCTAGTGGATATTTCTGATTGAAGGATCATAAGTAAATCAACAATAATAGCATGATATTGGGCCAGTTCATTAGTAGAAATGACAATCTTCCTTGCCCGCTCTCTTTCAATAGCGGTGGCTGCATTTTCTACACATTTCCGAATGTGAAGAAGACACGTAGAAAATTCATTTTTCACACGATCCAATGGGCTAAGAACCACATCAATCCATTTGTTTTCATGCTCCATTTTTTAAAGCCCTCGCTGTAGAAAGGCTACAACTACCTGAATGACAATCATGAGCGTTCCTATACCAATTGTTTTTATATATTCCCAAATCTTTTCACTTCGGCGTTCGGCACGCCATGCTTCATGCTCCAATGCGGTATGACGATCCGCTAATGCATCCACAGCCCGGGCCAAAGCCATTTTATCATCTTGTTTGGTGTCCGTATCCAAAGCGGCAATAAACGCTTGCATCTTTTCTGAAAAGTCATCCAGGCGTTTTTCCACTGATATAATACGTTCATTAATACTGGATTTCTTTTCGAGAACATCCAACCGGATAGAATCAGCCGTGGAACATAGCATTTCTGATGTTGCCTGACCCATTCCCATTGCAATGTCTTTAATTATCTCATCTGTCATTTTTTACCACTCTTATTTGTTTGATAACCCGCCCATTCCTCCCCCAGGGTTAAGATTTATTATTATCCTTCATAAAAAATATTCTTGATTCTTACAATTCCATTGGGCCGCGTAATTCCAAGCGCCATAGGAAGCCGGTAACGCCATTCCATTCGATAACGATCACGGAAATCATAGGCCTCAAGTTGTTCACCGGTATCAAGGGTTTTCACATGCACATCCGCCCACTCCTGCGCAATCATCATCCAGCAACCTGATCCTGTGGATTCCACGGTGGTTCCAAGAAGATTGTTGGCAAGAATCCACTGGAAGGAAACATTTCCTAACCGCTTTTCAAGCGAGGCAATGTCATCATATGCTGATCGCCCATAGGAATTATTCTTTCCAAGTGCAATGGCCGTCTTCAGTGTGATCAAATTAAGAATGGTTCCGCGAACAGGAATATGGCACTGTGCAAAGTCTGAAAGCATTCCTTTAAAATCCGTATATGCATAGGAAGGATCATCCTCATAGCTCGTTCCTGAACTTGTGGAAGTGGCGCGTTCAATAACCTGTTTGAGGGTAGTCTCCGTGAAATCATCAATGGTGCTGACTGTTGCCCCAATCCAGGTATAGAGCCCACAAATGGTAGTTCCTTGGAACTGGTGGGAAAATTCATATCCCAAGCACTGATCAGCCTTGACTTGAAGATTCACCATGGCAAGTCGAGATCGGCGACTCAACAATCCTTCAATCTGGTTATAGACATCAGAACCGAAATGTTCACGATCAAGAAGCTCCCAGGCCGTGGTTAAATAAGGAATGTAGTAACTGGTAGTGCTGATAGAAGCATGCTGATATTGAAACTCCTCTCCACTCCATGATTCAAGCACACTGCTCGCATCAGGAAGAGAGATGGGACAATCCACACGCTGTTTGGGATAAGAACGCCAGGGAAACAAATTTACAAGATCGACCTGTTTGAACCCACGCTCGGTAAGACGAGGATCGATGACATAATTTGTTCCACGCATTGTGAGATCTTCAACCAATGAACATCAGCCTCCGAAGTTTGGCATCCGCAGATGCAGTATGATCTTCCATCAACATCACTCGTACACCTGGGACCTGCTGAGGATCACCTGTGATAGTAACTGATTGTGAACTATCACCAAGCACATTAATGGATCCGGGCGCAACAACGGCTGTCATTGCATCAGCAAGATCACATACTCCCGGGGTTGCATCAGATACCACTAGAATTGTTCCTTTTTTCAAGTCCGTGTTTTCTTTAACAAATCCCTCGACAATAGCACCACGCCCTGAATAGATCTTAATGGAATGACCAGCCGGGGCCGGACTATCCTTGGAAGTTGTAGTGTCATCATGATCCACTATGCCAATGGAAAGCCATGCCGCTGTGGTCTCAGAAGCCGTGATATATCCAGAAGTTGTTGCCGAAGGAGATCCAAATTGGCCAGGAAGAACACTCCCATCACTTTTCCAATAGGAGATTTGAAGATACATAATTCCGCCATGGATAAGATTAGAGATTCCAACCGATGCAAAAGTGTCATCCGCCATTTTCATATCCCTCCTTTAAATAATCTGTAGCCTTGGGACAAAATCCCGTCCGTTTCCAAAACATAGAACTGTCCTGTTTCCGAACCAGTTCCCATCCTTCCGTCGAATCGAAATGCGGAGCACCAGCAGAACTGGGGGTAATATGGATAGGCGGTGCAGTGGCTGCGGTTTCTGTCAAGCCTACATGTTTGACTCCATCAGAGTTAGTTTGCTTCTGCCAGGTAATCATTGCCTGTGACACAGCGAGGCTGATAGCATCCATAATTTCCTTGGAGATGATGGGCGCAGCAGGGACGGGAATAATCGCAGGCGCGGCATCCTGTATGGGGCTAGCAACTTTAGGCGGTTCAATGGCAGAATTATTTTGTTTTTCTTTTATTTCATTCATAGGTAGTTCTTCAGGCATGCTATCATGCACACCCCCTAGGCCACAACTGGGACGCGTGCAATTACCACGTTCAACCAATGCAATGGCGGTTATTTGTTCGATTTGCTGAAGGCCGTCAGATTCCTTACTGATATGTTCGGGGCTAATATCCCACCCTTCTTCATCAATTACCCTAAGCAAATCAGCAGGAATAGAATCATCCAATTCAATCCTGCAGCGGAGAATTGTCCCATCCATCTGGAAATGCGAAGCATGACCAATGGTAACGCCATTATGCTTCCACAGGACAGGGACTTTTATTTTATCAGAATAAGAATGTGCAATTCGTTCCAATGACTTTTGGCACTTGCGCACACGCACCATCTTTCCCGTTTCTGCACTGTGATATTTATAATCCACATCAGAACGAGCAATGGCACAATTTTCATAAATCATGAGAATCAACTGGATTCAGGTTTATCGGGCTTGCCAGGAGAATTCGAAGCACGAAGCCGGGAAGCATTGAATCCTGGCTCAGCCGAACTCGTCTTCATTCTATCTTTTTTATTCATGGTCATGGTATCTTGACGTTCCATAATGCTGAAGGCCTGAAGTGTCTTATCACCATTCAGAATAGGGCCAAGGCCAAGATATTGCTCTCTGATTTCATTTACTTCTAGAAAATTACCCATCAAAGAAAGAGCCATCATTTGTTTCCTGATAATGTCGGAGCCCCAGGTACTGGAATAGATATGAAGAGAATCATAGACCACTTCAGCATGATCAGGAAAACCTTCAGAGAGATTCCGCGACAATACCGCTTCTACTAATTGATAACAATAGCGCTCATAACGGCGATGAGTCGCTTCGATCAACATATAATATTGCTCAGGCATTTCCCCTACCAGGGCTTCATAGGAGCATCCAAGAGCACAGGCCACTAACGTCCATAAATGGCGGAATTCGGGTTCTATGACATCTCCACCTAATGTTCCAATTGTTATCTGTTGAGAAGGATCGGCTGGTTGCATAATCAGAGATTTTCCTGTCACAGAACCATCAGAAAGAGCATCCCCAATAGCCGTTTCATCGTTCTTATTAATGAATTGCCCAACTGCATAGGGAATCCCAAATTGAAGACGCTTGATATACAGATGTTGCGCCAAGCCACCTAATTGAAGTGCTGAACAGTGATACAAAATACGATCGCCAATACAGGCCTGGGGGACTAAAATCCGGGGATCCAAAGGTGCAACAGGAATAACACGGCTGGGATGCACAATAATTGCCACTGAGGTAGAATCTACCCGCATATAATCCATGATAAAATGGATGATTTCAACTTCAGACCCTTGAAATTTACGAACGGGCCGACATTGAGTGTAAGAACATGCCTGAATGTTCAATATTGGGGAAAGACTAAGCGGTTTTTCTGATGGATTTTTATCCAAAAGAACTATATATCCGAGACCAAATAATTCAGCATAAGAAATAGCCTGTTGAAGAGAGATAAGAAGCCCTGTTTCCTGAATAATCCGATTAATCTTACGATTCACCTTGAGATTTTTATCCAGTTCCACTTGCTGCCGAACCAGAATGTCAATTTTTGCATCTTCTTCTTCTTTTTGAGCATCCAACATTTCTGGAGTCATGGGGGGCTCTTCGCCTTGTTTCGGAGGAGCAGCCTGATTTGGATTAGGAGGAAGAGGAGGAGAGCCATCCTTAACGGCTTTCTCCTTATCAGGCGGGGCTTCATTTGGAAGAGTCTCAGATTCCCCATTTGCCGCCTCCCCATCAGAAGAAGAAGAAGAAGAAGAGGGGGCAGGAGTATCAGGTTTTTTCCCTAACTTTTCCAAATTCAATTCAAATTGAGCACGGCTTAGAACTTTCACGGATATGCGGCCAAATGCTATTTCTATAGGCTGAATAACAGCACGATGAATAATTCCATCCAAAGTTTTTGCTGTAAGACGTTCATTAAATCCAATTTGTTCATTCCAACCGATTTTCTTCTGATATTCACGTTCAGTAAACGAAGGACGGACATAAACATCATGGATAAGCTTGTAAGTGCTTAATCCACTTCCCTCTCCCATTGTTTTGTTCACACACACATTCTTCGGCATTTGGTCCATAATTTGACGTGGCTCTAGCGCAGTACTGGTTGAACTACCACTTTCCCCACGTAACCATGACATAAATCCCATAGTATTATTCCCTTTCAATTAGCAAATTCTTGTTTTTCGCCTTGATAGAAGTATAAAATGTATTCATATTCTGTAAGCGGTTGAAATAACAATCGTATTCCAATATATTGAGAGGATCATCCCGAAAAGGAGCCGGTGGAAGATGGGAAGCACTATTTACCGCCTCTTTCTCAAAATTTTGGGGCCGATCATAAATGCCCTTTGCTTCACCGAGACGCTCATCAACAAGGTGAATAATAGGACTCAACAGATCTATACCCACATGCTTGCCACGCATCCGTAATTCATTATGAAGAGCAAATTCCTGATTTCCGGATTTGAGATTATCCTTGACATTGATAAAGGCTTTTTCGGGAGTAATATCCCGAAGATCAGAGGCACGAACCAGGATAAGAGCCGAATATAGATTTTCCACGACATCATAAGATTTCTGAAGATCCAATAGAAAATGCCAGGAAACAATAATATTCCGAAGATTAGAAGCCCAATCCCAATCAATATCAGGAGTCGCCTGAGGATGTAATGGGCAGAGCACAGAAGGCCGCGCATCATAATGCTGGGGGGTTACACCTCCAACAGCATCAAGAACCCCTTTGGAAATAACAGAAATAAGACGAACAAATATGTTTTTGGGTAAAATATGGTCCATTGCCGTAATGAAGACATATTTGGTATTCTGATAATTAAGAGCCGTATTGGCGGCTTCACAAAAGGCTTCCTGAGTGGGCTTGCCTTGGACTATATACAAAGTGGCTTGCCCCATACAGAAGATCCGAAGATAGGAGATAAGAGACTCAACATAAAAAACTGACTTCACGGGAATTAAAAGAGCAACTGGATTCCGCGGCATCGGACACAAAGAAGATTTCCAATGTTCATGATATTCCTTATAATTCACATGATAACGGAAATTCATGTTAGGAACATATTGGGGATTCTCTCGGATATCAAGATTATAGAAATGAATATCCTTGGGGTTCAAATCATTTCCAAAGATATTCAGAACAGCCATTTTCCGAATATGACGCTGAGCCGCTTCGGAGCCATAAATGCTATACTGCAGGCTGGTAAAACCACCATATGCTGGAAAGAAGTCAAGAGTATAATGGTAATTTAAAATATTCACCAGAGCAATAAGATGCAGCGCCGCTTCACAGCTAATTACCTGAGCTGAATTAATAACAAAAAGTAAATCTTCTTTTCTGGCTGTATATGTTTTCATATAATATCCCCTTTTTTAATAGTTCCATCGGCTTCAATAATGAGAGCAATTTGAGCCGTGCTTTGATGTTTTCCTTTAACTTTGATAATGTGTGGACATTCTTTGAAAGTCCGAACATAAGAACCACATACCACTACAGGATTTAAATCTAAGAGCATTTCCATGCTCATCGTATAATAAAAAGCATTGGAATGCCCCATTGCAGTTACAAATGTGCCAGGAAGAGGACGATTAAAAGGACTGAAGGCAATATGTTGCTGTTGGAGAAAGGCCCGAAAAGAACGATGACCAATAAGAAAGAGATGCGACGGATTATGATATATGGCAAGAACAGTACCACCAACGGATGGAAAAAGAGGATAGAAATTGCTGGTGCAGATCCCTAAAGAATAATGAGAACCATCCACAGTCCAATAGCCATCATAATCTCTGTGATGAGCAGCCGAAGAATAAAGATGCACTTCCAAGGGGGAACCATCAAAGATATGTTGAACCGCGGCAATAAGAGAAGAACGCTTCATAGGCCGCTGAGATAAGACAGGAAACTGAGGACGTGGTGAAGCACACATCACTACCGATGACACCCCACATCTGGATTATGAAAGAAAGAACACCATCTACATTCAGAACTGGAATTCTGACGATAGACATTATTTTGTAAATCTTCTAGATCCTGATGAAAGATATCAAGCACCTCCTTCTTTAATAGAGGGTTCTTGTTCAAATATTGGTCGACATCAAAGTAAATAACAAATCGATCATTGTTAGGATAATAAATAAGCCAGGGATGCTCATTTTTATACTTATCATCAAAAATGGCCGTCTTATCACGCCAATCATAAACAGGATCAGAACGAAAGATGAAGCGAAGAAACATACGAATTTCCTCGGGAGCTTGTCCATATTTGGTAGCAAGGCCATATCGATATAATAACAACTGACGAATATAACCATAGGGCGGATATATCTGATGTTTCACAAATGTCCTTTGTTCCACCGTCTTGTGATCGATGACAGTAACAACCTTTGTCATCAGCTGGTCGGAATAAATAACACTATCACATTCTCCATGCAACCCATCAAATTCCACAACCACATGACTATCCACAACACGGTAGGGAACACGCTCGATAGCATCATCAATCTCTTCATGCACACCTGTGCCAATAGTGAGATAGTTATCCGCATACAAATCCTGCGGAACATTGTGGGAGATGGGACTAGTGCTGGTGGCGCTAGAATCCACAACCTGACTTACCTCATAATGGGCCCGCAATGGGCAATGGGCATAGGAACTGATGTGCATCATTGGAGAACGTTCACTCTGACGAATGGCACGACCGTTTTGTAGATGGGTCTCAAATATCACAATCGGAATAGGAATACTATCACTCAGCTTTGAAATCATGCATCCACTCCATTTTAAGTTCTTCAGGGTTTGCACCTGACTCAAACCATTCCGTTAAATCATCAAGGTGCATAACAACATATTCCATCCTTTTATCATTAAGTTGATAGAAAATAACCCGGGCGGGAGTTGCAACTCCAAAAAGTGCTTCATGGTAAGAACACAACGAAGCCATGAACCATTTAATGAAATTGGATATTTGCATCTCGTGATCTTTCACCTGGATATACACGAGGCCATAATTGAAATAAGATGGGTAAGATCGATAATCATAATTAAAATGACCGCGTGCCCACATGACATCCACAGGGAGATAATGGAAACCGTTCCTAGGAGCACTAAATTTCTTGGGAACGTCGGCAAGAAGCTGAAAATAAAGCTCGGAACCAATAATGGGCCCCTTGGACGCAGGAAAACGACGAGAAATCCATGGGGAATTACCACCTATAGCCATGCTTTCAATAACCCTTTCAAAGGCAAGACCTCTAGTCATTAAGGAACCCCCTCAAAAATTTTGAAGCCATTGCGTGCAGCAAAAGCGCGTAGCATATCAGCATTGACTCTAGTATGAACTCTAAGCTCATAGCGTTTGATTTGTCTGTTAAATACCACAAAATTAGCAGGAATATCAGAAAACACCCGCTGATACTCAGAAGAATCACCAAAAAAGGGAATCTGAACAGAGAGAGAATTAGAGGCTGACAGAATATTAGGACAAATCTCTGTAGGAGAAGAGGGGGGATGAGAAGCCACCTCATTCTTATATTTTTCAGGCGGGGGCGAACAAGAAATAAGAGTAACGACCTTTTCAAGAATGGAAGGCAGTATACTTAGCTGCTTCGACAATTCAAAAATATACATCCGAATATATTCAATATCGCTTCCAATTTTCATAATTATGGAATCTTGAATTGACAAAGAAGCCTTCACGGGAACTTCGGGATTTTTGGGCTCCATAGGGTCGGGAACAGGGTCGGAAAGTGTTAGGGAAGATATGGAGGTGGGGATTTTTTTGGCGCTCATATCAAGACTGTAGTGACGTTTGCTTTTAAGGATCTAGGCGGGCATTGAAATCTTTTGCCTTTAAGGATTTAGGTGAAAATTCCAATTGTCAAAGATCGGCAAAAAAGCCCTTTAAAGATTGTAAAAGCCGTTCTTTTTGTGTACTGCTCCAATCGGCCAGATTTTCCGAGATTTAGGCCACTAAAACCCAGTTGGTGAAATCCTTCAGACATAGAACTGGCCTTTATTTCGCCGCAAAATGAAAAAAATACA